>Ga0316607_1000321_pt1 | contig 18265 bp, 17 predicted proteins | sample MIS2016062E_MG_FD_207674 | JGI IMG/M metagenome (GOLD analysis project Ga0316607, IMG submission 207674) | Microbial mat bacterial communities from Middle Island sinkhole, Lake Huron, Michigan, United States - MIS.2016.062E | ecosystem: Environmental > Aquatic > Freshwater > Lake > Sediment...
TGTGTCGCATCTTTTCTCGGCGGGGCTGGCGAGTCGCCCCGTTTAAAGGTCAGAATATGGCACTGAATTCCTATGTCACTGCTGGTGGCGGAGAGATTGGCTACGCTCAAGCAGTTCAAGCTTGGGCCGCGGGCGTGCCTCCTTGGGTGGAAATGAATCCCATTTTGCTCAAGCCACAAGGAGATATGACTTCTCAATTAATTATCAAAGGCAAAGCGGTAGGAAATGTGCGAGCTGCTCAATATTACGAGCAGTATTTTGATATCGGCTGGCAAGTTATTCGGGAATCTTTAGGATTTCTGAGTCAAGAATTTGACATGATTGTGTGCGAAGGAGCCGGCAGCCCTGCTGAGATTAATCTCAAGCACCGCGATTTAACAAATATGCGGGTAGCTAAACATTTGAATGCTCGGACTGTCCTAGTAGTTGATATCGATCGCGGCGGAGCTTTTGCTCACATTATCGGTACTTTGGAATTGCTCGAACCAGAGGAACGAGCCTTAATTAAAGGGTTTATTATTAATAAGTTTCGAGGTCAGAAATCGATCTTAGATCCAGGTCTTACTTGGCTAGAAGAACGCACGGGAATTCCGGTAGTTGGGGTGATTCCTTGGATAGACGAAGTGTTTCCGGCAGAAGATTCTCTCGATTTACTCGATCGGCGTTCTCCAAATTCTCACACAGACCTGAATATTTCTGTCATCCGCTTGCCCCGAATTTCTAATTTTACCGACTTTGACCCCCTGGAGTCGGAAACTACTGTCACAGTCAAATATGTCAGCCCCAAAGACCAGTTAGGGCATCCAGATGCGGTAATTTTACCAGGCTCTAAAACGACAATTTCTGATTTGCAGGTGCTCCGGCAAACCGGTATGACAGAAGCGATTAAAAACTATTTAACTGCTGGCGGTACGGTGATGGGAGTTTGTGGCGGGTTTCAGATGCTGGGAGAAAGTATAGTCGATCGAGAAGGTCTTGAGGGAGAACAGGGAGAATTTAAAGGGTTGGGATTGTTACCTTTGAAAACTGCGATCGCCCCTCATAAAATTGCCCGCCAACGTACCGTAACTTCTAACTATCCTCAACCGGGTTTACCAGTTTCAGGTTACGAAATTCACCAAGGAAGAACGCAAATGTTGGCATCAGATTTGACTCAACCACTGTTTGACGATCCTACTTTGGGAATGGTCAATAATTCCCAATCCATTTGGGGCACTTACTTGCACGGTGTTTTTGATAATGGAGCTTGGCGGCGCGCTTGGTTAAATCACTTGCGGCAGCAGCGAGGATTGCGGGCCCTACCTACAGGAATTCCTAATTATAGAGAACAGCGAGAAGCTCTTTTGGACACTCTGGCTGATACCGTTGAAAAGCATTTAGATATCAAGCAGATTTTAGGGTAGTTATTAGTCATTAGTCAGCAGTCATTAGTCATTAGTAGCTTAGGTGAAGTTTGAATGACAAAAATTGTTTTTTTACCAGAAAATGTAACAGTTGAAGCTGAACCGGGAGAGCTTTTGCTGGATGTCGCTAAACGTGCAGGAGTTTCTATTCCTACGGGCTGTCTCATGGGTTCTTGTCACGCTTGCGAAGTGGAACTGGAAGACGGAGAGATAATTTGTGCTTGTATTTCCGGCGTACCTTCGGGAAAAGAGCAAGTAACAATTAATCTTTATATTGACCCGGTTTGGTAATTAGTTATTTGTTATTTGTTATTTGTTACAGGAATTACGCAAAGCCTACGTGTCATTCTGAGCGAAGCGAAGAATCTCGCTAGATTCTTCGCTTCGCTCAGAATGACAGAATGGGTATTTTTTTTGCTTCGCTCAGAATGACAGAATGGGTATTTTTTTTTAAGCCGTTTCCCCATATTCCCAATCTTTAAGTCTTTTGCCATTGTTGCTGTTTTTTTCGAGCCGATTGCAGCCATTTTTGCGCTTCTGTATAAACAGTTGTTCCTGGTTTTTACAGGAATTACGCAAAGCCTACGTGTCATTCTGAGCGAAGCGAAGAATCTCGCTAGATTCTTCGCTTCGCTCAGAATGACAGAATGGGTATTTTTTTTGCTTCGCTCAGAATGACAGAATGGGTATTTTTTTTTAAGCCGTTTCCCCATATTCCCAATCTTTAAGTCTTTTGCCATTGTTGCTGTTTTTTTCGAGCCGATTGCAGCCATTTTTGCGCTTCTGTATAAACAGTTGTTCCTGGTTTTACAGATTCTAATTGGTTGATAATTTCCTGCAATTGGCCGAGGGCGTAACCGGGATTTTGACTGGTAGAATTTAGGTTAGTTTGGAAGTTTGCAAACAAGCTTTTAGCCCGGTTAAAAGCTTCCACTGACTCTCTCTCTGCTTTCAGTCGAATCTGTGTAGTGCCTAAATTATTTTGATATTCAGCTAGTTTTGTTTGAGCGTTGAGATAGCCCGGATTATCAAATGTAATTTGGGCCAGACGCTCAATGGCTTGTTGCCACAAATCTGCTATTTTTTGCCAAGTTTCTGCTGAATGGGGCGGTTTCTGGGATGCGGAGGCGGCAGTTAAGGCAAATTCTTTAGCAGCTTCAATTAAGTTGTCCGCACGCACCGAACCGGTGGCGACGCCGCCCATTGCTTGAAAGTCTCTTTCTGCTGCTTGGAGTTTTTTCTGAGCAGTTTTTCCTGCTAGGGTTTCTGCGGGAATTTGATTGAGTTGGTCGATCGCACTTTGCCAATTTATGCTAGCTTTTTGTCTATCGGCCGCATTTTTTGCTTGCTGATACTGCTGTTTCGCAGTGGTGAGGTTTTCTTCGACTTGAGTTAACTGAGTAAAGGCATTTTTTTGCTGGAAAATCTGGGCATCCATGCGCCCGACATTTTTACGGGCTGCTTGAAATTCATCTACTGTAAAGCGCCAAGTACAGCCAAAAAAAGAGCAGTAGGTTTGTGGATAATAACCTAAAAACCAAACCGGCAAGGCGTCGAGGTGTTTTTGCGCTTGTTTTGCTTTGGTTTCGCCCAAGTCGAAATCCGCCGCAGCCGTGGCTTTATTGATTAATTGATCGGATTGTTCTACCAGGGCGATCGCCTGCCGATAATTTTGATCCATACTGATAAAACTGGGCAACAATAATATCGGCATTGTCTTCGCAACTGGCCAGCGAATCATCGGAAATGGCAAGTTTAGCAGCCAAATTATCCCCGCCCCAGCCCCCAAAAAACCCCCAACCCAGATGATTTTGCTGAACAATCCGGGCGGGCGGTTGGCTTTAACAGCTTCTTTGAGAGCTTTTTCGCTGAAGTTGGGAAATTCATCTTTGAAAGTGTCGCGGATTTCTTCTATCGAGGCGAAAGTGCCATTTTGCGATCGCATTTTCTCCCATCGCTTGACTACCATCCTCTGATACACATCACCAGCTATACCTTCTGCCGCAGCACATTTCTCAACTTCTGCCCGCAGAATTTCAAAAGCTCGATCGGTAAGACGCGCCATAAAACTCACCTATTCCCTATTTAATTATTTTACAGGTTCCTCGTCAAAATAATTGTTAAAATATATAAAGCACACATCAAATATCCGAATTGACCTACAAATACCGAGTTAATTGCACTCGATACCGTTCTTTTTTGGTAACAGCTACTTCCCCAATTTCCAATCTTCCCTTGCCGCTAACAGCGATTAAATCTCCCGACTTGACATTATAACTAGCTTGAGTGATGTCTTTCCAGTTAACTCGCACATCACCACTATCAATTAAATCTACCATTTTGCTGCGAGACATTGCGAATCCAGCAGATGCGACAGCATCCAATCTCATCGAGGCTTCAACTGTTGTCAATTCTTTCTTTTTCGGTTCTCTAATTTTGAGCTCAGTCAACTCAATGCGCCGAGTTTTTACGGGAACCGATCGCACCTGCTGTAAACTCATCTCCAAATACTCTACCATCTCAGGCATGACAATGGCTTGCGCCCCGCGTTCGCCCAAAACAATCACATCGCCAGTTTTTTCGCGGACAATTCCCGTACCCAACATCGCCCCCAAAAAATCGCGGTGACTTGCGGTATCGAACAGGAAATTGCCAGCTATTTCTATCGCAGCAATATTAACACTAGCAGAGTCGATCGACATTTCCGATCGCGCGATCGCAATTCTTTGTCTTTCAGCTTGCGGATAGCCGCCCCAAGCCACTAACTCCACGTCACTTAAACGATTAAATACAACCTTAGCATCCGCTAATTCAGGAGGCGACAGAAAATCAGTCAGAGTAACTTCCCAATTTTTAATTGCTTGTTCAGCGCCATCAATCACTCGCGCCACGGATTCGCGATTTTCGATACCTTTTAACAGTTCTTCTCTTTGCAAATTTGCCATAATTAATATCAACCTACAAAATATCACTTAAATCCAAAACAAAACCCGGCAATACATCCTCACCTGACAAAGTTACAGGGGAATATAAAATTTCCACATCTGAACCTTGACGGGAGATTTCAACTTGTCTATTTTTGCGATCGAGCAACCATCCCAACTTCGCTCCATTTTTGATGTACACTTTCATTTTAGCCCGCAATTTTTCTAGGGAATCGCTAGCCGATCGCAATTCCACTACAAAATCAGGACAAATCGGCGCAAATTTCTCTTTTTGTTCCGCAGTTAAAGCATCCCACCTATCGCGCCGCACCCAAGCAGCATCGGGAGAAATATCTGAACCATCGGGCAGTTTAAATCCAGTTGAAGAGTCAAAAGCAAGTCCCAAATGCTTATTTTGACGGCTCCAAAATTGAAGTTGAAAGCTTAGTTCTGAATTCCGTCTGCCAGTCTCGCTACCCGTAGGTGACATGATAATTAATTCTCCATTAGCAGTACGTTCAAATCTTAAATCCCGGTTTTCTTGACACAACTGAAAAAACTGCTCGTCAGTTAATTCGAGCGTTAATTCTAGGGGAGAAGGCAGGGCGATAGTTTGTGATTCCATAACTGTCTCCAAATATTACGTGAGTAGAATGACAACAGTCAACAGTGAACAGTTAACAAATAACAGTCAACTGTTAACTGTTAACAGTCAACAAATAACTAAGTCTCTGTATAACCTTGCATATTTTCCGGTTCAAACTGCCGCAAAATATTAGCAGCTTTCCCCGTCAAATCATCAGTACCCTTCACCGCAATCAAAAATTTGCCAGCATTCAAACGGTTGCGGTAGGGTAAAGCGTCGCCACTACCAAAAGCCATACCACCGGCTCCTCCAACAAAAACACTGCCCATCGCACCGGCGATCGCACCTAGTACGCCACCGATCAGATGATCGCCAATTTCTCCCGCCCAAGCAAAAGTCTTCAACTCAGTAATCAGACTGAAAGTACAACCAGCAATAAACCCAAAGGGCACGAGCCAAATAGCCATGAGTTTAGCTTGTTTCTTCGCTTGCTGGTTGGGGTCGATTAAGCCAAATTCATCAGCAGTTTTGTAGCCGCGGCCCAAAATGCTGACTTGTTTCATCGGTAAGCCTTCTTTTTCTAGAGCACAGTAGGCAGCTTCGGCTTGCATTCGATCGGGCAGTACGGCGATAAGATAATTCATTAAACACAATTCCTGATAGTTAGGTTTGGACACCTAGAATTTATTATAGTCGGAAAAGACTTACTAGCTAAGCAGTTCGGGGATTTTCAGACGCTCAGAGAGTGCGATCGCCCCGAAACCTAAAATCTTTCCAACAAAAAACGGCAGATCAAGACCGAATGCAGATACAATTCAAACTGCACAAAGGCAAGCTTAAGCTGAGCTGTAATATCCGGCTCCAAGTCTAAGCCTCAACTTTGAGCACGCTCAGCCTATTGTTACTGATTCCACTCAATTGCTTGCTATGCCTAAAGTTTTAGTATCCGATCCGATCGATCAAGCCGGAATTGACATCCTCTCCCAAGTCGCCCAAGTTGATGTCAACACAGGTTTGTCAGCAGCAGAACTGGTACGAATTATTCCAGAATACGACGCTTTAATGATCCGTTCTGGCACCCAAGTTACCAAAGAAATCATTGACGCGGGCAACTTACTCAAAATCATCGGTCGCGCCGGCGTCGGCGTAGACAATGTAGATGTACCCGCCGCCACTCGTAAAGGAATTGTAGTCGTCAATTCCCCCGAAGGTAACACGATCGCCGCTGCCGAACACGCGATCGCCATGATGCTCTCGATGTCCCGCCACATTCCAGAAGCCAACGCATCTGTCAAAAGTGGTAAATGGGAACGCAATCGCTTCCTCGGCGTAGAAGTTTACAAAAAAACCCTCGGCATCGTCGGTTTGGGCAAAATCGGCTCCCACTTCGCCGCCGCAGCCAAAGCAATGGGCATGAAGCTGCTGGCCTACGATCCATTCATTTCCGCCGAAAGAGCCGAACAGTTGGGCTGTCGCTTAGTAGAACTCGAATTGCTGATGCGCGAATCCGACTACATCACCCTGCACATTCCCAAAACCCCCGAAACCCTGCACCTAATTAACGCTGAGGTGCTGTCGAAGATGAAGCCTACGGCCCGCATCATTAACTGTGCCAGAGGTGGCATCATCGACGAAGCAGCCCTGGCAGAAGCGATAAAAGAAGGGAAGATCGCCGGCGCTGCGATCGACGTTTACGAACACGAGCCGCTGGAAGCCGATTCACCCCTGCGGAGTGTTGGCAAGAACATCGTGCTGACACCCCACTTGGGAGCATCGACAGCCGAAGCTCAGGTGAATGTGGCGATCGATGTTGCTGAACAAATTCGTGATGTACTGTTGGGATTGCCGGCGCGATCGGCTGTCAACATACCAGGAATTTACCCAGATTCGATCGAAAAACTCAAACCCTACCTGCAACTCGCCGAAACCCTCGGCAACCTCGTCAGCCAGCTAGCCGGCGGCCGAGTCGATTACCTCAACGTCCAACTCCAAGGCGAATTAGCAAATAATCAAAGCCAGCCCATAGTCGTCGCCGCCCTCAAGGGCTTGCTCTTCCAAGCCCTGCGAGAGCGCGTTAACTACGTCAACGCCAGCATCGAAGCCAAAGAACGCGGAATTCGCGTCGTCGAAACCAGAGATGCCTCTATTCGCGACTACACCGGCTCTCTGCACCTGATGGCGAAGGGAACCCTCGGCGAACACACCGTCACCGGTGCTGTACTCGGCGAAAACGAAATTCGGATTACCAGCGTTGACGAATTCCCAGTCAACGTTTGCCCCACTCACCATATGTTATTTACCTTGCACCGCGATATGCCGGGAATAATTGGCAAAATTGGTTCCCAGTTGGGCAGTTTTAATGTCAATATTGCCAGTATGCAGGTCGGCCGTAAAATCGTGCGCGGTGATGCGGTGATGGTTCTGAGTCTCGACGACCCTCTGCCAGAGGGGATTTTGGCTGAAATCATCAAAGTTCCGGGGATTCGGGATGCTTACACGGTGAATCTTTGAAGTATTTTGGATTTTAGATCTTGAATGCGAGGACTGATAATTGGTAATGGGCAATTGTTAATGGATAATTAGCAAGACAACCGGGAATTTTTCTATTAGTCAATCCTGATTGCCAATCCTCAGCCTCTCTCCCCCAATCTACAATCTCAAATCTCAAATCTAAAATCGTTATGGCACATAGCTGGTGGGAAATTCGAGTTCTTTGCGATCCGGCGTTGGAAGATATCATCTTCTGGCGCTTGGAAATGTTCGGCTGTCAGGGAAACGCTTGTCAGATGAAAAGCAATTCTTGTTTGATGTCGGCTTACCTCCCGGAAGAAAAGGCGGGATTGTTGGATTTGGCCGCCCTGTCGCTGTGGCTGCGCCAAGATGCCTTGTGCGCGGGTTTACCTTTACCAGCTATGCAGTGGGATTTGATTGAGGAAGAAGACTGGGGCAGCACTTGGAAGCTGCATTGGCAGCCTCAAGAAATTGGCGATCGCTTTTTAGTTTATCCGGCTTGGCTGCCAGTACCAAGTAATTCCGATCGCCTCATTTTGCGTTTAGATCCCGGTATAGCTTTCGGTACCGGTGCTCACGCTACTACTCAACTTTGTCTGGAGTCGCTGGAAATGCGCCTCGGTTTTGATGACAAAGAGTGTGTAGTTGCCGATATTGGCTGCGGATCGGGTATTTTGTCGATCGGCGCTGTGTTATTGGGCGCCACAAAAGTTTATGCTCTGGATACAGATCCTTTGGCAGTGCGATCGACCATTAGCAACAGACAACTCAACCGCGTTAACCCGCAGCAGTTGGTTACAGAACTCGGTAGTGTCGATCGCCTGAAAGAAATGATAGACGAGCCGATCGACGGTTTGATCTGCAACATTTTAGCAGAAGTAATCATTGATTTAATCCCGCAGTTCACTTCAATTAGCAAACCCACGACTTGGGCCGTGCTCAGCGGCATTTTGCTTGAACAAGCTAAGCCAATTGCTGATACTCTCGAACAGCACGGTTGGATTGTGGCTACTTTGTGGAAGCGCCAAGATTGGTGTTGTTTTAATATTCGGCGGAGTTAGCGATCTGAGATTTGAGAGTTGAGATTTTAGGACAGCATTATGAACGGCTCGATAATTTCCCACTCTTTGTCGCTTACATCGCTGGAATAACCCATTTTCAGCCCTGACCTGTTTGAGTTGATCTATAATCTTGTTGATTTTACTCGCTCACCCAAAAGATCTCAAATGAGTTCTATACTTAAGAGGTAGACAAGAGGTAAAATTTGTGGCTATAGAAAATCAACTTATTTGCCAGTTAAATTACGGAACCGAAACTTTGAGAGCTGATGTGGTTCTTCGCCAATGCGACGACTGCTCTCTTATTGCCACCGTAGTTCCGTGTCAATCCATTGATTTGATTTCTTCAACAGCAGATTGTTTTCTAGAAAGTATTCCTGATCCTGAGTCATCTTCTCTTTTGCTCAAAAGAACACCCATTATAATGTCAGCACAAAATATCAATTTAGAAGCGAAGTTAGATTTAGCAGAGCTTGAATTGCAGAATCTTCCCCAAGATAGCGATATAGTTTCAGTCAGAATGTATTTAACTAACCTCTTTGATCCATATTATTACAAAGAGGGTAGCAAATTTTATATTAATATTCCAGAGCAGCAACCAGTTGTATTATCGGCTCACACAGAAGGAAAAATATCGCATATTGCTGAAGTTTCTGAAATACCATACTCTGATTTAGAGAAGATCAAAAAGTTGGTTGATTCAATATGCTGGCTTTGTTCTTTCGCGTCTGGACGGCTTTCCGCAGTTGCCAGAATGGAGGTATTACGTAACGAAGAGCTTATCTCCCAGGAACTTACATCTGTTGATACCACACTAAACCAAGGGTCTAAAGTCATCTTTGATGTAGACGATCTAACCCAGTTCATTGAACACAGCTATAAATACTATCAGGAGAGTGTTACCAAATACAACCTGAATAATTTAATTAACTTAGGTCTTCTGGCTAAACATACACCTTATATAGAGGTTAAAACTCTATTGATGTGCAACTTTTTGGAAGTCCTGCGCTATAACTATGCACTAAATATTGGCTATCCCAAAGGAGATTTTACCAGAGATCAGAAAGATAATTTCTATTTAGTCACTAATGGAAGAAGAAATGGAAGAAGAAATGGAAGAAGAAATGGTTCAGCTTCTTCTCAAGAAAGAGCTTCTTTTCAAGAAATATTGAAACACTTCTGTGACAAAAATAGGCTCACGGGTTGGCATAGTCGTTTCAAAGATATTCGCGATAAGATCGTACATACTGGGAATATAACTGCCTCAGATCATCGGGAAAAAATCCAAAAATATCAAGACTTACACCATTTCTGCGATCAAGTGATACTTGCTCTTCTCCAATGGGATTGTGCTGGAGTGAGGCTTACTCTTCCCCAATGTGATGTAGTCTCAGGTCCATACATACCGATAAATTGCCTCCAGAATCCAGAATCTGTAGCTAACCGGGTGGCATTTACTAGATAAGGCAAGAAGTTTACAAACGAGTTATGGGCAGCGAGGAGTTACATAAATTTAGGACAAAAAAGTTGTAGGAAACTAAGAAAAGCAGAAATTTGCACATTTCACAATACAAGTGTTAACTCTATTAGAAAGCAGGTTTTGCCTGATGTAACTTCAGACACTCTGCCATAAAAAACAAGCTAATCCGAGACAAATTAGAGCTATAAACCAGATTCCAGAAAGTAAGAGAACTGCGCCTAAAGATCCAACCCCTAAAGCAATCAGTTTCTTAACTTTGTTTTCACTACTATAGTCGGATGGATTTTCAAAATTCGTTAAGCTTGAACTACTGGAGGGATTGGATTCGAGGGTTTTCTCTTGTTCTCTCTCTACTACAACTATAATTTTCTTTTCCAGTTCTAGCCAACATTTATTAGGATCAACTTCTACTCCTTTACACTCAACATCCCACTGATTCTCCATTGAGTAAAACACAGCCATATAATTACTAGCTAACCAAGGATCGCTTGATGCTGAACGTACATTTGGATAGGTTCCATTTAATTTTTTATAAGCAGCGAGACAAGCCTTTGTGCAAACAATAAACTCTTCTAAATGCTCTTTTACAAGCTCATAACTTGCAGGTTTTGATGACAAGCTTTTGTCAGTGGAGTCAACCATTGGAAGGAGACACCAGATATTTTTAGACGGGGTATCTAAATCTTTTTCCAATTGTGCCCCGATAGAGAGATTGTTTCCTACTGGCATACACTGTAGCAAAGCACCATCTTCTGGAAAAATTTGTGTTATACACCTTGCTTTAGAGATTCTTTTGCCACTTTTTTTTAGCTTAGAAATTAAATCCTCTTGACTTTTGAAAGAATCGTACACAGCTTCTAACCTTGGTTGCTCAACTAGATCGTAATCTCTACAACCGAGAAGATTCAGAAAAGCATTTGCTCGAAGGGCTGACTGCCTATTGTTCTGGTTAAGAAAAAGATTTTGGGTAATCTTGCCATCCTGTACAGCCTTTTGAATATCCCCCAATTGATAAAAGGTAGTAGCCCTATTCATATAAGCATCCGCGTAATCAGCTTTAAGTTGAATAGCACGGGTGTAGTCTTCCAGAGCACTATTATGTTCACCTAGCTCATTTTTCATATAGCCTCGGCTGTAGTAAGCTTCAGCATAATTAGGATCTAGCTGGATTGCTGCACTTAAGTTTTTTATTGCTGCCCTTAAATCACCCCTCTGAAAATCAAGACTAGCTCGGTTAAAGTAATCCTTTGAATCAGTGCTAGAAATTTTAAGATTTGCGGTAACTAGAACACTTTGACCACAGCCAGAAAAAGCCACAAGAATTTGCTCAGATGGATCTGTTATTTCATCCATCTTTGCTTGTACCAGGCGAATAATCTCCCTATCGTTATTAGCAAATTTAGGTAAGTCGCTTCTCGGAACATAAGCCAACTCTGATATGTCAATGTCAATACAGTTGTTTTCATCTAGATGCACACCCACGAAAATTAGACCAATTCCATGATCGTGATAGCCTTTTTGAGCAATTTTCGTAAAGCTATCCTTCGCACCATAAACCATCGTCTGGGCGTATTGTTCTAACTGCTCTTTAGATACAAGAGACATATTGACACCTCAATCTCCTATAGTGTTTTGTTAGATTGTCTTATTAACTCAGCTAAATATCCAACCTGAACTTAACGTAGTATTACATGAGTAAACCCATCCATCCCATCAAAGCACCAATACCCAAAGTCGTCAACAAGATACCCGCCGCCACCACCAAAGAACGCGCAGAAGTCCCCACCCTTTTCAATTCCGTCTGACGCACCAGAGAATTGACAGCCGCAGCGATTTGCCCCTCTTGCTTCTCCACCGCCACCCGATCGTAACTCGCCAGAGTCTTATTAATCCGTGCCACCCACCGATCGAATGCTAACTCAAAATCCTCCGGTTTCGGACTTTCTTGAATCAGCACTTCCAATCGCCCCATAGCCAACAAAATCAGAAAAATCGGGTCAGTTGGCTCAATTTTCCCCTTAAAAGCCAACTCCAAAACCTTTCGCCGATACTCCTCAGATTGCCCCTCTAAAGCAATATCCAGCAAAGATTTAGTATCAGCAGCACCGTAACTCATGGCAACATCCCCGTAGTTTCAAACGCCTCATAAGCTGACAACATAGATGAATACAGGACGATGCTACCGGATTCGATCTATAGCCTTTCTCAGAAAGATGAGGTACGACTGGGCATAGGGCATGGGGCATAGGGCATAGGGTTCCGTGGGCATACCTCACTTTTTTGAGAACCGCTATAAGAGAGCAATTGCAGCATAATTAAGAACGATAAACTAAAGAACGAACGTAAAAAGACACCGCTCCAATTAAGTAAAAACTATTCACCAAAATCAACAATCCTTTCCCAATAGAAGAGTGAACAAAACCAAAAACCCGGAAAGTTGACAGCAACACTAACAACATTTCCACCACAGAAACAATTGACCCGTAATGCTTCCTATCCCAATAAGAAAACGGACTGATAAAACGGTAATTGCTGAACGGAAAAAAGTGCCTGTGAGCATCATCATTATGCACCGGCAAATCTCCTAGAGAGTGCAGAATCATGCTCAAAAACAGAATTTGCACGCTTTCCCAGCCAAAGTAATCAGCAATTAGCTTTTTCGATCGCCGCGAGGGGATAGAATGAAATAGAGCCACGATATTCTGGACAAAAGGCTCATAATATGCTTTTGACCAGATTTTAGCTTCCGGCATACGAGCCATGTATTTCGCCCAAAAGTAAAATAAAAATATTGGGATATCGGGCAAGATTCCGCCGATCGCAATAATTAGATTAGCTGGTGGCAGTTGCGGTTTGCCGAGAATTGCCAGATTGATAATAGCGTGGCTGGGAGTATTCATAACTAGGGTGCGTCAACTAGGATGATCTTATTCATAATTAATCAGATATTGGCTGACGTACCCTAGGTGTGAGATAATTGGCTCGTGTTACAAGAAAGGTTGCAGTCGATCGATCAATTGCGCCGCTTGCACCACTCCCTCAATGCGATCGACCTCAGCGCCATTTTTGAACAACACCAAAGTCGGCAAAGCATGAATGCGATACTGTGAAGCCAACTGTTCGTACTTATCCGTGTCAATCTTGACCACCATCAGCTTATCCTTCGTTTGACCGCTGACTTGCTCCAAAATCGGCACCATCATCTGACAAGGCCCGCACCAAGTAGCAAAAAAATCTACCAACACCGGCAAGTCGGAGCTCGATAGTAACTCCTCAAAACTGCTGAACTGTTTTTGAACTGCCATAAGACAAAATAATTTTTTGGGTTCTGGCTCGATTTTAGTGCAAAATTCTGAGCGTACATTACAAGGACACAATTATGGAATTATTGCCAGAAACATTTCAGAGGTTGCGGGGTCAAGTTGCTGTCGTGACCGGTGCATCGCGGGGAATCGGCCGGGCTGTTGCTTTAGCGCTAGCCATAGAGGGTGCTAAAGTCGCCGTAAACTATGCCAGTTCCAGTGCTGCTGCTGATGCAGTGGTAGCAGAAATAGTCGCTGCTGGTGGCGAAGCTATGGCCCTTGCAGCAGATGTCTCAAAAACTGACCAAGTAGATTTACTCACCAGTAATGTCATGGAAAAATGGGGACGGATTGACATTTTGGTGAACAATGCCGGCATTACTCGCGATACTTTGCTACTGCGGATGAAGTTGGAAGATTGGCAAGCTGTGATTGATTTGAATCTCACTGGTGTATTTCTGTGTACGAAAGCTGCGAGTAAAGTCATGTTAAAACAGCGCAGCGGCCGAATTATTAATATTGCTTCGGTGGCTGGACAAATGGGAAATCCCGGACAAGCTAATTACAGTGCGGCGAAAGCTGGGGTAATTGGTTTTACGAAAACTGTCGCGAAGGAATTGTCTAGTCGTGGCATTACTGTTAATGCGGTTGCACCGGGTTTTATCACTACAGATATGACTAAGGATGTCAAATCTGATGAGATTTTGAAGTATATTCCCCTGGGGAGATATGGGGAACCGGAGGAAGTTGCGGGGATGGTGAAGTTTTTGGCGGCGGATGCGGCGGCGGCTTATATAACGGGGCAGGTTTTTAATGTGGATGGGGGGATGGTTATGGCTTAAGATTTGGGGTTTTTTTTAACCGCAGATGCACGCGGATTAACGCGGATATCTGCGGTTTAATTGTCTAGGGCGATCGCTATATTTTCTAGCACTTTCAAAGCCTGATGTTCCTAGTCAGGGAAATCATCGATCGACTCAGAAGAGCCTTAATTTTGTGCTCAGCCACCGCGCGCTACCGCCGCAGATGTGTGGGGAATGCGGGCACCCAGGGAAACTTCGAGAATTATATCGTCTTCGTCTATCTCGATCGTGCGATCGTCCAGCAGATAGTAAATGTGCGGCATATGTAGCATCTCCAACCTAAATGGCGCGAGCAATCTCGCCCAAATCTGTACTTTTATTGAGAACATGACATTATTCTTAATGGTTAGGCAATGTTGTGCGGTGTAAACCTTGCTTAGCAAGAGTTTCAGCTTTTTGTCCCTCTAAAAACCCGTGGATTTTCTTGGGATAGAATAGCAGCATCTTTGACAACATACTAAAACCTGTATAAACATGAGTTCATCAACAGCCCTATAAAACATCGAAAAGCACATCCCCATCGTGGGAAATGTGCATACCAAAAGTCCGATCGCCTACCGAGCCACCCGCCTCGCAGTCAGTACAGTTAACGCCCTACAAATGGCAGCAGCAGAGTCTTACATCAACGGATTAGAAGTCCCAGATTCAGTATTGCGATCGCTTTTTGATACCTGTATGCCCGTCTTTTTCAAGTATTTTCCCTCTCTGCTTGCACCCTACGAATGGGTACTAACAGAAACAGATCATACCGCCGAAGGGCCGCGGGATTTAATGAAAATTCAGTACGACTTACCTCAAGCTATGCTGAATCCGATGTTAGGCGACGGGAAACTCATTTATCCTAAATACAGCATGGGATTGTGGGAAAAAGGAGCCACAAACCTCGAACAATCGCAGATACAAATGATTGATGATGTGATTGACAAGCTAGACATTCAGGATGGCGACAATATTTTAGACTTTGGATGTGGTTGGGGCTGCGTGGCAAATTACATTCTTGCCAAATTCCCCAATGTCAAGTTTACCGGAATTAACTTGAGCCACTACCAATGCGAGTATATGCGTCACAAGATGCAAGATCCTGAAAGCTACCTTAGTTCAGGTCGATTTACTCTATATGAAGGAGATTTGAACGACGCCCAATTTGAGACTAAATTTGATAAGATTTTGTCGATCGGAGTTTTTTGTCATGTAGGTAATTTAACAAAAGCTTTCCAAAAGCTCGCCTCTTTCTTGAAGGATCAAGGCCGAGTTTTCATTCACATCATCACAGTTCGCACTCCCAACAATATATCCAGCGTTTTCACCCACAAATACATTTTCCCCCACGGCCGTTTCTGGAAATACGATGCAGTTCCCAGCTACAATAAAGACCTCAAAACCATTGAAAAATGGTATCTCAATGGCTCCAATTACTCAAAAACCATTGCTACCTGGCTGCAAAACTTTGACGATTCTCAGGCGACAGTCAAAGATTTAGACTACGGCATTGACTATGCCAAATTTCGCCGAATCTGGCGGTTTTATTTGATTTGGTTTGTTGCTAATTTCGCGAGTTGTGACGGCGAATATAACGGCAACGGCCAATATTTAATGGTTCATGCCTAATCGCTATAGCATCAGCATCTAGTTGGATAACTTACGCAGAACATTTCAAGGTAGGGTGCATGACAGCAATAAATCTTCGAGCCACCGCGAAGTAATTATTGGCTGTCACGCACCTTACTTAAACCCTACTAGGATTTACGCACGGTGTCTAGAAACCGGGTTTTTTAGCCAAAATATTGGCCTAAAACCCTCAATCTCCGTTAAAAACCCGGTTTCTTTAGCGCAACTAGACTAGAGAAACATTGTTTCCGCTTTGGTATCCAATCCATTGCCAATCGGGACCATATACGGGGCCATTATTGAATGTGTTGTATGGCTCTAACCTATATTTATTCAAACGTTGGTCCCCTTTGTTGATGCTGTTTTTCATTTCTTCCAACTTTGCTCGATTTCTCTCAATCTGTGCCGTATATTGATTCTGGCGATCGATCGGGTTCAGTTGGGCATCAGTCGTGTTGGGATTCACGATCGTAGAAACATGGGGTAGCGTCGATTGTGAATTCGTAAGCATACCTGTTAAAGGATCTCTAGGAAGCGAACCCAGCCAGCTTCTGGTATCGGCAACAAACCCATCGATTTGATTCAGAAAACTGTCTACCTCTGAATTGCCAGTTTGATGCCCTACCCCAACGTTGCCGGCAGTTGGAGTATTCGGGCTAGGAAAGTTGCCAGCAGGCGCAGTTACACTGGTGCCTGCCCCCGGCAAAATCCCCCAAGCCTCAGACAAAAGACTATACACCTCATCGAGATAGGTGTTTGCATTGTTTGCATTCGAGGCAGGAATTGCACCCGCGATTGTCCCGTAACTATATGGCGAATAAAGGTCAGATAGCAAACCAGTTGTCATTAAAGGGTTATAATCTAACCCCGCAGAAGGGTAACTGTTTGTGGTAAAATCTTGAAAGCCCAACATAATTTTGCCTCCTAATATTGGCTGTTGCCAGAGAAAAGGTTTGTATTCCCAATAATTGCGCTGTAAAAATTGGGATTAAAGAAAGTCTGTAATTCCAGCATAATATCGCACAAACAAATAAGTATTTATATTTAAATGCTACACTCGTTTTATCAATAAATCGAACTCGTAATATTTTTTTACAACCCATTAAGTAGTCACTTATCAAAATATTTTCTACTGTAAATAACCAATAAAAAAATTTATGTTTTCTTGAATTATTGAAAGTTTTATTGATAATTGTAACGCTACTTAAGTAGCTCCACCTAAAAATTCGAGCTGCTGCAAGGTAATTATTGGCTGTTACAGACCCTACTTAAACTGTCCTGCAAAAAATGCTTCGCTCCGCTATTGCTAGGGGTAAGGTGCAACCTAAGCACCCGAAATAGTCCTGGACGCACGGTTGGTCAAAAACCCGCTTTCTTGAGTCTAATAGCGTAAGTCCTGGGAAATATCGAGTGTGCGTCCAGGACTGTTAAACTTAAAGGTAGGGTGCGTGACCACAAGCAACCCGCCTGAGCGAGACGCTCACACTACCGTTTCCACCACAAATCCAGGAGAGCCGAAATCTTTGAGCCGCAGTGAGGTAATTAATGGCTGTCACGCACCTTACTTAAACTAGAACTTGTGCATCTATTTTTGAAGAAAAGGGCAATTCACGGACATTGTACCAGAGGAATCAGTAAAGGTAACTTCATCTTTATAATGCCGCGGTGTTTCCATCAGCAACCGCCAAGCTTCTCCAGCATCTATTAAATTCATGCGTCCGGGATAATGAATTTTTAACAACTCTTGCACCATCGGATAATAGTCTGAGTTGATGCTGGGGAAAATATGATGCTCTGTGTGGTAAGAAAAATTCAAGTGCAGCAGGTCAAATATTTTAGGAACCCGCAATGACATACTATTAATCAGCGGGTCATTAATGCTGGTCATCCGGCAACCCATGTGATTGGTGTAGATGTAAAACATTGCGCCCGCATGACCAAGTGCGATCGGCAAAAAGTAGGCCAGAGCAACTTTGATTGGATTAAATTCTAGGTAGAATAAGATGCTCAGATGAATTCCTAAAATTCCCAAACACTCAAAGGCGATCGTCAATCTATCTTTAGGACTAACTGTAAAGGCAGCCGGCACGTAATCAACAGATTTATCATTGAATAACAACACCGAGGATACGTTGCGGAAATTGTGTACAAACCACGATCCAGCCATGCCTACAATTAACCACAGCGGATTGACTTCAACCGACGGTACAAACAGATTTTGAATCCATTTTCCCCAGGTATCTGGCTGCTGGTACAGGTAATTGCGATCGGGATCTGCTAGGGAATTTGTGTTATTGTGGTGTACGAGGTTGTGCAGGGATTTCCACTGAGTAGGTGGCATAAACAGCATACTTAATCCCAAAAAGGCGATCGGATAAGTCAGTCGCGACTTTTTCAGAACGCTACCGTGCATCAGGTCGTGGGAGCTAAATAGCAAAACTATGATACTATTGCCCATGATCACGGCTAGAGGTAAATAAAGCCATAAAAGATAGACAGGCCATCGATCGAGATTAGCCGCAATCCCCCA
>Ga0316607_1000324_pt1 | contig 18143 bp, 14 predicted proteins | sample MIS2016062E_MG_FD_207674 | JGI IMG/M metagenome (GOLD analysis project Ga0316607, IMG submission 207674) | Microbial mat bacterial communities from Middle Island sinkhole, Lake Huron, Michigan, United States - MIS.2016.062E | ecosystem: Environmental > Aquatic > Freshwater > Lake > Sediment...
ATGAGTGCCTAAATCTATTTCCATCCCCAAAAAGGATTTAAACAATGTACGGTTTTACCGTTACAGTGTACAAAAGAAATAACCAATTTTGAGATCGGTCTCATGTCTAATTCAAAAATGATTGGCAAAGCGATCGCAGGTGGCATAAGCTTCGGCATCCTCGCCAGCTTCAACGCCTCACTCGGCCCCGCATCCGCAGCCGCAGCCGCACCAAAAATTGCCGAAGTAGCCGCCCCGGCCACCAGCAACATCGACCAGCAACTTCTAGGCCAGTGGCAAGGAACAATCCCTTCGGGTCAGTCTTTCACCTTCGTCTTTGCCCCAGAAGGCAAATTGTTTATGATGGCTAAAGGCCCCGACGGGGCAGCCCGCGCCAAAGAAATGAGGTACAAAGTGAATTTCGGTGCCAAACCAATGCACTTGGATTTCGGTCTCAGCAATACAGAAACAGTCGAGACTGTTTTTGAATTGACTCCCGAAGGTCAAATGCGCCTCCAATTGCAAGGCACTAATCCCGGACAGCCCAGACCTAATTCCTTGAATGCTGAGGCAACTGTGTTTAAAAAGGTTTCTGAAGCAACTGCATTGCCGGCTGATACTCAAGTCATCGGTTTCTGATCAAAGTAGAAGTTTTCTGCTTTCAACAGGCACTCAAGAGCTAAAAAACAGTGACTTTGGATCGAGAAAACTATTGCAATTATTGTGGGGTGGGTACTTATATTCCGCCCCAAAGATGTAAGTCAAACGTGGAACAGCTTACAATCGAATTAATTTCCACTTAACTTTGACCATAGACATCCATGAGTGAAACCGTCCTAGAAGTTCGCAACCTGCGGGTTCAATTTCCATCTGCGGATACAGGCGATGCGTCTGCAACAATCAAAGCAGTTGACGGCATTTCCTTCGAGGTGAAGCGAGGGCAAACCCTGGGAATTGTGGGAGAATCGGGGTCAGGAAAATCCGTCACTTCCCTCGCTATTATGGGTTTGCTGCCGAATGTGTCAACTCAAATTTCAGGGGAAATTTGGTTCTCTTCGACAAAAGACGATGCTAGCAATCAGCCGGTAAATCTGCTGGAAATCCCGGAAAGGGAAAAACAAACATACCGGGGCAGTCAGATTGCCACGATTTTTCAAGAGCCGATGAGTTCGCTCAATCCCGTCTACACCATTGGATTTCAACTGACAGAAGCGATTTGTCTGCACCAAAATGTATCCCAAATTTCAGCACGACGCAAGGCTACTTCTCTGCTGCAAGAAGTGAAGCTGCTACCTGACGATCGGGAACTAAAACAGCGGTGTTTGGCCCAAATGCAAGAGCATTCTGGGGCCGAGTCTGGGAAGGAAGCAGCAGCAGGAGATTCACGGGATTTGATGCAGCGGATCAACAGGCAAAAACAGGCAATACTCGATCGCTACCCCCACGAATTATCAGGCGGCCAAATTCAGCGGGTGATGATTGCAATGGCCATTTCTTGCAATCCGACTTTATTAATTGCAGACGAACCAACAACAGCTTTAGACGTCACCGTACAAGCAACTATCTTGGCTTTGCTGCGGGAATTGCGGGACTCTAGAGGCATGGCAATGATTTTTATTACCCACGATTTGAGCGTCATTGCTGAAATTGCTGATACGGTGGCCGTGATGTATCGAGGCAAAATTGTTGAATGTGGCAACATCGAACAAATTTTTAGTAATCCGATCCATCCTTACACAAAAGGTCTATTAGCTTGCCGCCCAACTCTGGAGAAACAATTGCGCCGATTGCCGACGGTTTCCGATTTTATGGATGTCACCACGAATGCCAGCGGTGAATTAGTAATTGTCGAGAAAAATATTGATTTAGACGGTGACAACAGCGGGGGACAGTCCGCTTTTGCTACAGGAAGAGCGCCGATGCTACCGAATATTTCCGGGGCTTTGCTGACTGTTAATAACTTGCGAGTTGGTTTCCCGGTACAGGGAATGTTTGGGGAAACAAAAAGCCTATTTATGGCGGTGAATGATATTTCTTTTGAGGTTTATCCAGGGGAGACTTTGGGTTTAGTGGGTGAGTCGGGCTGCGGCAAATCTACTTTAGCGAGAGCTTTGCTGCAATTAATTCCGATCGCTAGCGGTGAAGTGTTTTTTGAAGGTCAAGAAATTACGCCTCCTGCTTATAATATTTCTCAATGGCGGTGGATGGCTAATTATCGGATACAGAAAGAGTATGCTCGCAAGTTGCGATGGCTGCGGCGGGATCTGCAAATTATTTTTCAAGACCCTTTTAGTTCTCTCGATCCCCGGCTGAATGTAGGGGCGGCGGTGATGGAACCGATGGTGATTCATCGCTTTGGTAAGAGTCAGAAAGAACAGCGGGATCGGGCAGCTTATTTGTTAGATAGAGTGGGTTTAAATCCCGATTTTATGCGTCGTTATCCTCACGAGTTTTCAGGGGGTCAACGGCAGCGAGTTTGTATTGCTAGAGCTTTGGCTTTGAATCCTAAGTTTATTATTTGTGATGAGTCGGTTTCGGCCTTGGATGTGTCGGTACAGGCGCAAGTTTTAAATTTGTTGAAGGAGTTGCAGACAGAGTTTGGACTGACTTATATTTTTATTTCTCACGATTTGGGCGTGGTGAAGTTTATGAGCGATCGCGCGATCGTCATGAACAAGGGTAAAATCGAAGAAATTGGCACAGCAGAGCGCATTTACCGCCAGCCGCAGCAAGCTTACACGCGACAACTTATTGCTGCTATTCCGGCGGGGAATTTGGAGCGAATTCGGGAACAGCAATTAGGGCGCAAAACTTATTTGTCCGCTACAGATTCTGCCCCCCTATCGCCAAACAATGAGTCTAGGCGGGATTGATTTAAGTAAATCCACCTAATTAAACGTAAGATACAGATGGCTAAAAAGTTTGCTGTGTAAGCATTCTTCCTTCTTCCTGAGAATTTAGCTTTACAAATCATAATTGATCCTTCATTTTTTATTCATTTTTTTAAAATAGGATTCAATGAGATCGGATCATTTGGAATAACCCTCAAGATATTAGGCCAAAAGTCTCATAGACATCTCCCACATTGAGTGCCATGTTATAGATCAGGGGCTAGAGGAGCGATTAGGAAGATTAAAAATAAATTAATATCGGGTTATTTAGGCATTGCTCTAATTCTTCCCCTAGGGGGATACGGTGGAATTCATAGGTGTCAACTTAAGGTCAAACCCAGTCATAGACTGTTGTTTGACTATTAAATCTAGATCCCCCCGCATTCTTGCCCCCTACTCACCCCCTACTCCCCTTAGGTCGGGGGGGACAGGAGTCTTTTCAAAGTCCCCCTTCTTAAGGGGGATTTAGGGGGATCTAGACTTAGGTAAAAGCGAGAGATACCAAGGGTTTCAGGCTTAAGTTGACACTAATGGGTGGAATTAAAGTCATCGACGAATTTTTGGGTGAACATGAAAAAATCGTCCAAGAAACCGTATTTTAAGCCTCCGCCTATCAATGCGTGGGATAGATCCAAAATCTAAAATCCCAAATCGAATGACCGTATAGCCTGGGCGACTGCCTATAGATAAATAAAAATTTCTCCCTGTTTAAATTGCCATCTAGTTGGATATTTTTGATCGCGTGTTTGACTCAAGACGCAGTGTAAATTATGCCATTACTACATTTTGATTTACTAAAAACATCACTGTCAATCAATCTCAATCCTAGCCAACAGTTACTCTTTTTTGATTCTATATTGGAGGAATTAACTTTATATAAACAGGAAATTGATTTGGATTCTCTAGGCGCAGAACCTATCAGAATTTTCGAGGAAAATCCCCTGATACCGGGTCTGATCATTAGGCAGCAAAGCCAGTTTATCGGTATGGTTTCGCGGCGACGTTTTTTTGAGTATATGAGTCGTCCCTACAGCTTAGAGTTATTTACAAAACGACCTTTTTCTACACTCTATCAGTTTCTTCAGACTGATTTTTTAGTTCTTGGCAGTAAAACTTCCATCGTTGCAGCGGTTCATCAGTCTTTAAATCGATCGCTAGAATTAGTTTATGAACCTCTTGTGGTGGAAACTTTGCCGGGAGTTTTTTATGTCTTGGATATGGAGCAATTGCTGTTGGCAAATTCGCAGATACATGAGTTAACAATGGAATCTCTCACAGAGAGTCAGTTAGAGTTGGTTAAAGAAAAATCTCTGCTCCGTGCAACCCTGGAATCAACTGCGGATGGAATTCTCGTAGTTGATAGAGATAATAAGATTGTTAATTTCAATCAGAAATTTATCGAAATGTGGAACATTCCGGCATCAATTATCGCCACGCGGGATGATAGCCTAGCCCAGGGATTTGCGATGGAGCAGCTAAAAGATCCCGAAAGCTTTCTTTCTAAAGTCGAGGAATTGTACAATCAGCCTCTAGAAGATAGCTTCGATCTGCTGGAATTTAAGGATGGGAGAGTTTTCGAGCGCTATTCACAACCTGAGTGGCTAGGAGAAAACATCGTTGGGAGAGTGTGGAGTTTTCGAGATATAACTCAGCGCAAACGTATGGAGTCAGTGCTGCTTCAGAGTGAAAAGACTCTTCGCCGCCATAATCGCGTACTTGCAAAACTGACTAAAAGCAAGACTTTGAACGGTAAAGATCTGAATCATGCTTTAAGAGAAATCACCGAAGCTGCTGCCCAAACCCTTGAAGTTGAACGGGTTAGTGTGTGGTTATACAACCAGGATCACTCTAAGATTCACTGCCTTGATTTGTACGAAAACAGTCAGGGGCAGCATTCCGCAGGTGTTGAGTTAGCAGCAGTCAGCTATCCCGCATATTTCCAGGCATTGGAACACGCACGGGCGATCGCCGCCCACGATGCCCATACTGATTCCAGAACACAAGAATTCTCTGAGTTTTATCTTACTCCCCTGGGCATTACTTCCATGTTGGATGCCCCAATCTGGCTGCACGGTGAGATGGTGGGGGTCCTCTGTTACGAAAATGTGGGACTGATGCGCCAGTGGACGTTAGAAGAGGAAAATTTTGCGGCGGCGATCGCCGATTTAGTTTCCCTGAGTATTGAAACCGATAAGCGCAAACAAGCAGAAGAAACCATCCGCCATCAGGCTTTGCATGATCAGCTAACTGGCTTGCCCAATCGCACACTTTTTAACGATCGCCTCTCTATAGCATTAGCAAATGCTCGTCGTCACAAAGAAATGCTGGCTGTAGTATTTCTGGATTTAGATCGCTTCAAAAAGATCAATGATACATTAGGTCACGATGTGGGCGATCTGTTGTTAAAAGCAGTTGTTGAACGAGTTAAAAACTCTGTGCGCCAAGGCGACACCGTTGCCCGTTGGGGAGGCGATGAATTTACCCTGTTGCTGCCACAAATTGCTGGCAAAAAGGACGCGACTAATATTGCCCAAAGAATCCTGGATGCCTTAAAGCCAGTCTTTAATCTTAATGGTTACGAAGCGCGGATCAGTTTGAGTATTGGGATTGCGGTTTATCCCTTTGATGGAGAAGATGCCGAAACCCTAGTCAAAAATGCCGATGTTGCCTTGTACCGCACCAAAGAAGATGGTCGAAATGGCTACCAAGTTTATAGCTTAACTATGAATTCTCAAGCCTCAGAATTGTTAACTATGGAAAACAATTTGCATCAGGCTTTAGAAAGAGGAGAATTTGTGCTGCACTACCAACCTCAGATCAATATTGCTACTGGGAAAATCACCGGGATGGAAGCCTTGGTGCGCTGGCAGCATCCTGAATTTGGGTTAGTTTCTCCTGCTACATTTATCCCCTTAGCGGAGCAAACTGGATTGATTGTCCCAATTGGTGAATGGGTATTGTGGACAGCTTGTACTCAAAATAAAGCTTGGCAAGATGCTGGTTTGCCGAAGTTGCGGATGGCTGTTAACCTTTCGGCGCGACAGTTTCAGCAATCGAATCTCATCGAAATTGTGGAGCGAACTTTATCAGAGACAGGACTAGATCCTCACTATTTGGAATTAGAAGTTACTGAAAGTGTTACCATGCGGAATTTAGAATTAGCTAAGACTGTCCTCACCAACTTGTATAACATGGGAATTCAGTTATCTATGGATGATTTTGGGACGGGATATTCTTCACTTAGTTATCTCAAACAGTTTCCATTTCGGACCCTAAAAATTGACCGTTCCTTTGTGCTAGATTTAACTACTAATCCCAAGGATGCAGCAATTATCGCTGTAATCATTGCTTTAGGAAAAGAGCTAAATCTTCGGCTGATTGCAGAAGGTGTGGAAACAGAAGCACAAAAAGATTTATTGCGCTGTCTGCAATGTGAAGAAATGCAGGGTTACTTATTCAGCCGACCTCTACCAGCTAAGGATGCTACTGAATTACTGCAACAGTCCGGTAGGGAGAGTGTCGTTTTCCTACAGCCAAGTTATTGGTGATTGGTGATGAGGGACAGGGCAGTGCCCTGTCTCTACAGCCAAGAATGTTTCAATCAACATCCAATTGCATCGGCCCCAAATACTTAGTTAAATAAGGCGAAAACACCTCATAAATCAGAGTCAATGGCTTACCACGATGCCAAAACAAATAGTGTCGCCCCCAAAAAGGTCCCGACTGTTCAAAAGCTGATTCTAAAGCAGCCGAATTACCCAAATAAATCCCTTGCACATCCCGATACAATTCTGTCCGCAGTCGCGCTAAACTTGCCCAAATTGGCAAAGATTTATTTTGCAAATATTCATCTACATGACTCGCTTCCCACCAAGAAGTTGCATAGGCCAAACGCTGTTCAGAAGCAGTCCGCAGCCACACTTGTCGGCGCAGACGAGGCCCCGGAACCGCGACAATCTGTTGCGGTGCGCCGTCTGCATCCGCACCAACTAAGGACATATCTATGACATCAACTTCTGTGGGTTCCCCTGTCAGCAGTTGCAGGTGACGGGTGGGGGAACCGTCGCCTAGAAGCAGTATTTGCCATGCCGGCGCTAGCTTGGTGTGGGGTAAACCCTTTTGTACTGCGTCTTCTGCTCCTTGCCATAGGGGGCTCAGAGCGTGCCAGGTGAGGCTGTTTTTGGGTGTGAGTGTTGCAGTCAAGGGTCTTTACAAAACTTAATTTTTTGTTGATTATAACGCTTCTGCAATCTACAATTTAAATCTGTTTAGAAACAGGCAAGATGCCTGTTCCACAATAGAATTGAATTGTTGTGGAACAGGCATCTTGCCTGTTGTTGAATAAAATTGATATGTTACGAATAACTGAAATTAAACTCCCCCTCGATCATCCGGTAGATGCGATCGCCACCGCCATTCTCAAAAAGCTGCACATTCCCCCGGAAGAATTGCGAGGCTATTCCATCTTCAAGCGCAGCTACGATGCTCGTAAAAAACCAGAAATCCTGCTTGTCTATATTGTGGATGTGGAAACGACACAGGAAAAGCCAATTTTGGCGCGCTTCACAAAAGATCCTCATGTGATGGTCACACCAGACATGAGTTATCGCTATGTAGCCGAAGCTCCCAGAAATTTGACGATTCAGCCCATTGTGATTGGTACAGGGCCTTGTGGGATGTTTGCAGGGCTGATGCTGGCACAAATGGGATTTCGCCCTATCCTTTTAGAACGTGGTAAATCGGTGCGCGATCGCACGGTTGATACCTTTGGATTTTGGCATAAAAAAACAGAATTTAACCCAGAATCTAACGTCCAGTTTGGCGAAGGTGGTGCGGGTACTTTTTCCGATGGGAAACTCTACAGCCAAGTTAAAGATCCTCAGCATTATGGACGCAAGGTGCTGACGGAACTTGTGAATGCGGGAGCTTCACCGGAAATTTTATATATCAATAAACCCCATATCGGCACTTTTAAACTGGTGGGAATTGTCCAAAGTATGCGCGCCCAAATAGAATCTTTGGGCGGTGAAATCCGGTTTCAAACTCGTGTTGAAGATATTCACATCGAAAATGGAAAAGTCCAGGGAGTTACCACTGCTAGTGGAGAATATATTGCTAGTAATTATATAGTTCTGGCGGTGGGACACAGCGCCCGCGATACTTTTGAAATGTTGTTTTCGCGCGGGGTTTACATCGAAGCTAAACCGTTTTCTATTGGTTTTCGGGTGGAACATCCCCAAAGTATTATCGATCGCTGTCGTTTTGGCGATCGCGCCAGCCATAAGCTTTTGGGTGCCGCCGATTACAAACTGGTTCACCATTGCCAAAATGGTCGTTCTGTGTATACCTTCTGTATGTGTCCCGGTGGATTGGTGGTGGCGGCGGCGTCAGAACCAGGGCGACTTGTCACTAATGGGATGAGTCAATATTCTCGCAATGAACGCAACGCCAACAGCGGAATTGTGGTGGGGATTACGCCGGAGGATTATCCGGGTCATCCTTTGGCGGGAATTGAGTTTCAACGTCGCCTAGAAGAGCGGGCATTTGAGTTAGGAGGTGGCACTTACAACGCCCCTGGGCAGCTTGTAGGGGATTTTTTGGCAAATCGCCCCTCGACGGCGATTGGCGCTGTGCAGCCCTCTTATACGCCGGGAGTTGTGATGACTGATTTGAGCGAAAGTTTGCCAGATTATGCGATCGCAGCCATCCGCGAAGCACTTCCGGCTTTTGACAAACAGATTAAAGGATTTGCGATGGATGATGCGGTTTTGACTGGGGTGGAAACGCGCACTTCTTCGCCGATTCGGATTAAACGCAAGGAGGATTATCAGAGTTTGAATACTGATGGCCTTTATCCGGCTGGGGAAGGTGCGGGATATGCGGGTGGTATTCTCTCGGCGGGAATTGATGGGATTAAGGTGGCGGAGGCTGTAGCTTTGAGTATTTTGCGTATTTCAGGTTTATGAAGTAGGGACACTCCAAGAGCCGATTGGTGTCAACTTAAGCTCAAACCCTGTCAGAGACTGTTGTTTGACGATTAGGCCAAGATCCCCCCTTAGCTTGCCCCCTACTCCCCCTTAAGAAGGGGGGGACAGGAATCTTCTCAAAGTCCCCCTTCTTAAGGGGGATTTAGGGGGATCTAGACTTAGGTAAAAGCGAGAGATACCAAGGGTTTCAGGCTTAAGTTGACACCTATGGGCACTGCCGTCTCCTCATCAACCAACTCTGTTCAAACAGTAGCTAAGCGCGATCGAATTTGAGTATCCGTATATTCCGGCGTCCAGCCTTCGGTGCTGGTAAAATATCGCACAGCTTTAATTTTCCGTGTTCCTGTCAAATAAAACCAGTGTTCTGTATTCGCCGGCACGTTGATAAATTCTTCCGGCTGTACTGTCACTTCCACTTGGCTACCGTCGGGGCGCACGAAGCCGAAAATTCCCTCTCCTGCTACGATGTAGCGCACTTCATCGTCAGCGTGAATGTGACACTTGTCGAATTTGGAGAGCAAAGCGTCGAGGTTGGGAATGTCTGGGTGCAGTACAATTAAGTCTCGCGACTGATAACCTGCGGTTTCCTTGAGTTGTTGAAAGTAGCCGTCGAGGGCTTGCAGCACTTGTTCTTTTTCGCTGTCGTCGATCGCATCGAGGGCTAGCAATTCCCGAATTTCTGGGTTGTCTCCCACGGGCCAACTGTTGAGTTGAATGTTTAAGGGAGCGAGTTCGCGGGCCATATCGCTCAGTTGAGTGTAGGTTGTACCGTCTTCAAGTCGCAGGATAGCCATTTTTGCACGTTCCTATTTTTGGCGATCAACAGACGCAGGGAAAGATGCTTGTCGATCGCGTCTGTAGTAGAAGTACAATTTTAACTTGAATATGAACAGGCAAGATGCCTGTTCTACAATAGTTCCAGATTTGAACAGGCAAGATGCCTGTTCTACAATAGTTCCAGATTTGAACAGGCAAGATGCCTGTTCTACAATAGTTCCAGATTTGTCGCGATAAGATTAATAAGTCAGGCGCTAGCTAGCAACCGCAGCTATCTGCGCACCACTGATATCTTAGATGTAACTTTTGCTACTGTAACTATGCCTACTTATACTGGAATTTCTAGCGAAGCTTTTCAGCATCCCCTCGATCGCCAAGCTGAGGAAGCGTTACGCAGCGTACCTGGATTTGATTTAATTGCCAGCAAATTTGTAGAATTTGTCTACGAACGGCCGCAATTTGTTTACCTAATGGGAAATAGCATTCAAGTCGGGCCACGCCAATATGCCAGCATCTATCACATTTTTCGGGAGTGCGTGCAGGCTTTAGATGTTTTTCCAGAACCCGGTTTGTTTGTTTCTCAAAATCCCTCAGTCAATAGCTATGCCCTGGGGAAAAACCAGCCCTATGTAGTATTAAATACTGGTCTTTTAGACTTATTGGATGAGGCAGAAATTCGGGTGGTACTCGCTCACGAGTTGGGACACATTAAATGCGGTCATCCAATTTTAAATCAAATGGCAATGTGGGCAATGAGCGTTGCTTCGACGATTGGCGAGATGACTTTCGGTTTGGGAAATGTGGTCGGCAGCGGTTTAATTTACGCTTTTTACGAGTGGCGGCGCAAGGCTGAATTATCGGCAGATCGGGCTGGTTTGTTAGTCACAGATGATTTGAATAGTGTGATGAATTCGATGATGAAACTGGCGGGAGTTAGTAGTAAATATGCTAGTGAATGCAGTTTGCAAGAATTTATCCGCCAGTCTGATAACTATCAAGAGCTCGATCGAGACAACCTCAATCAAGTGTATAAATTTTTACTCTACAACGGCGGTTCTGGCGCGATGCTGAGTCACCCGTTTCCGGTGGAGCGCCTGCGGTATTTGCGAGACTGGGCAAGTTCCGAGGAATATCGCCAAATCAAGCTGGGGAACTACAAACGGGCGGTATCTGAGGGTGCTGTTGATGTGAAATCTCAAACACCTAACAGCGAAGCGGAGGCTCTGCGGCGTCAGATTGAAGAGTTGCAGCGGGAGATCGATCGGCGTAAATCGCGCTGAAACGTCGGTCAGCGAGATGATAGGTCGAACACGGCACTGTCGTGTCCCTACCCAAAATAATATTGTAGGGAGACGGCACTGCCGTCTCCTAATTTCTTACTCGCAACTCGCCTCCAATCTAAAAACTGTCCTCTCCTTTCTGAAATCTGTTTCCGAGAAGTGTAGTTTAAAAGAAGATAAGCTTTTGACACTCCCCGGTCTGAAGACGCGGGGATTCTTAAGGACAAACTTTGGGGGATGAATCCACCCAAACTTCGGTTCTTAAAGGGTAAGTCAGATACCCGCTACCCACTCGCTCATTGCTGAGTCTATGGCTACTTTTTTGCCTAACGGCTTGCAACTGTCGGGTTTTTCACCAACTAGGTTTCAACGCTTCGACTACGCTCAGCGCACCGCAACTTTATCAAACCAAAATCGGTTTGTCAAGATGGGGCAGGCAGGATAAATCCTGCAACGCCCTTTCATCCCTGGACTAAAGTCGCAGGGTTTTCAGGGTATTTCTTATAACTCAACCGGGCTAGGTAACAAATGATTATTGATAAAGCAATGAATACTAACAACTCAACCTCTAAATTTTTCGGCAATGTGGGAAAAGTTGCGATCGCCCTAACTCTGGTAGCCGCCGGTATGGCCTTTACAAATCCTGCTAGAGACAAATACCTAACTTATGCTTCCGGCGTACTCCAAAACGAACTGGAAAACACTGTGTGCAAAGATTCTCGCGTGCCGAAAGCTTTGAGCGGTGTTACAGATACTTTGATCGGCAGTTGCAAGAATTTACTGACTTCGCAGCGGGACACGATCGAACAATTGCTCGACAATACAACCCAGCGTCAGAATTTTGGTGTTGCCAGTATTTACACCACTGAATTAGGCCAAAAAAGCTATCAAACTGTTGGAGTTTTTGGTAACTTTGTTACCCTACCGCCTGCTGCGAAAGAAGCTCAAAAATCAGATTAAATTAAGTTCAATTGTAGAAACCGGGTTTTGCAGAAAGCCCGGTTTTTAATTTGGGAATATTTCATAAATTGTTTGGGTTTGCGATCGAGGACAAAATCTGCTGGTAAGCATCAATAGTTTGTTGGGCGATCGCCTCCCAATTATAATGCTTTTTGGCATACTCTTTGCCATTCAATCCCCGCCGTTTGCGCTCCTCTGGATCGAGAAGTGCTGATTTGATTAAATTGGCGATCGCCCCTACTTCCAGAGACCCCACCCAACCAGCTTCTGCTTCCTGTATGTCTTCCCAAATATGTATGCGATCGGAAATTGCGACAGGTACACCGGCGGCCATTGCTTCTGCTACAGCAATGCCAAAGTTTTCGTAATAGGAAGGCAATACAAATAAGTCAGCATTTGTCAATAGTTCAACTTTCAAATCACCGCCCACAAACCCAGTGATTGTTGTATATTTTGCTAAGCTTGAATTCTGTATTTTTAGTTTTATGCCTGTTTCATAATCAGCATCTTGGGGATTTGAACCAGCTAAAATAAACTGAAACTCTATTCCCGATGCCAAAAGACTTTCTAATGCTGGAAGTAGCAAATCAAGCCCTTTTTTAGGTTCAATTCGCGACATAAATAAGATGATTGGCACTTGAGATTCTCGCAATCTCTGAGGAAAAAAACCTGCTGTCACCCCCAATGGAATCACCAAATCCTGTGGCACAGACATCTTGCTTGTGCTACCCAAACCAAATCTTTCTGAGATTTTAGCCTCTTCTTTACTTGTGAAATGAATTGCGGCTGCACCTGCTAAATTAGGACGTTCTAAAACAGTACCATAAATCTGTTTTAACAGCTTTTTCTTCTGTAAGTCAGCCGGATCGAGCATACCGCAGGGACGGATAATGTACGGCAAATTGTGATATCTTGCAATGGTAGCAGCGAGGGTAGTTACTGGTGAGAAAAGAGCGTGAATGTGGGCCAGGTCAAATTGTCGCGCATTTGCATTTAACCATTGCAATAACGAGAGGGAAAATTTATATCTGCGGCAGGGAGAACAGCGGAAATAAATAATCTGATAGCCGTTTTGTTGTATTGGTTGATTTAGGGGAACATCTAAGGGAAGTTGACCGATATCTCCGTTAGAATTTGTGGTGATAATTGTCACATCAATGTTTTTGGAAACGAGGGCGGCTGAAAGTCCGAGTACCATTTGACTTGGCCCACCGTAGACGAGGGAAATTGAGGGGATAATTTGGAGAATTCGCATTGTTAGCACTTTTTGTTATAGGTCGTAATACCAGTTTTTTATGAGGCTGCATAGAATCTGATCCCCCCTAACCCCCCTTAATAAGGGGGGAACAAGATTCTGCTCAAAGTCCCCCTTATTAAGGGGGATTTAGGGGGATCGAGATATATGCAACGACCCATTAAATTGGTATAAGATTAAATGAACCGCGAAGGCGCTCATGACGCGAAGAAGAGAAAGAAGAAGATGCAGTTCTTCCTTCGCGCTAAGAGTGTCTTCGCGGTTTAATCATATAGTTTTATTCCTCAATCTTAGGCAAACAACTCTTTATAAAACTCCAGCAATTGTTCAGCTAAAGCTTTATTTGTATAGTTATTCATAACTCGATTATAACCCCGATCGCCCAAATCTGCCGCCAACTCCGGCCGCTCCATCAATTCATCCAAACATTCTCGCAATTTCTCTGCATTTCCTTCGGGAAATATTAAGCCCGCATCTCCGATGACGTGGGGGATTTCTCCGCAGTCGGAACCGATCACCGGAATTTTACACGCCATCGCTTCGATTAAAACGTGACCGAATTGTTCTTTCCAACCGACAGTCGTTAAAGTTTTGAATTTATAACTTGTTTGCGATGGCAATACCAAACAATCCATCAAGTTAATATATGGGGGAACGTCTTCGTGGGAAACGCTTTCTACCCAGATTATTTTGTCGCTGATGCCCCATTCAAGAGATTTTTCGGCAATTTGCGATCGCAATTTTCCTTGCCCTACTAACAGCCATTTCCAAGGGTGTTTTTTCAAGCCTGCCAAAGCTGCCGCCAAAGTCAACAATCCTTTTTCTTCGACAAACCGCCCCACATATCCTACCACAAAATCTGTAGGTTGAATGCCGAATTTTCGCGATAAATCAGCGTCTTTAGAAGTACGGTAAAACAAAGTTTCATCTACTCCCAGTTGCGGCATTACTTCGATCGCACCTGCGTAGCCCTGCTGGTGCAAAATTTTAGCTCCATCTAGGTTGCCTGCAATAATTCCGTCGGTGTGTTGCAGATTGCAATCTTCTAACACAGAAGCAGGCCATTTCAATTGATAAGGTAAATTCCACCAGGTAAAAAATATATTTTTTGCTTTGAGATTGAGCAATTTATTTAGTAAAATTAACTGGGCATAAGCTAGGGATTTTGAACCTTGTTCTACTTGGATAATCTGCGGTCTAAATTCATGCAAAACTTTAATTATATCTGTGCCAAATGTTAGCAATCCTTGATTGTTTTGACTAAAATTGGAGATGGGAACTACTTTAAATGAGCCTTCTTGACAAAATTGCGTTTCTATAATTTGATTTTGTACGCCTCCGGGTTTCCAACGCTGCGGCACTACAACTGTTACTTCAATACCGGGTTCTAGGTTTGCTAAAATCTTGAATTTTGCCCGATTGATGTCAACAATATAGGTGTGGCTGGCAAGGAGGATTCTCATTTATTGAAATAGGGAATAGGGAATAGGGAATAATAATTATAGTCATGGACATAGAAACCGGGTTTTTTACGAAAATACTGCATTTCAGCCTTTAACACTGGTGAAAAACCCGGTTTCTGGGCCCCCACGTAGTCATAAATTATTTAGCGTTAATGTTATCTTGACGGGTGTAAATTTGTCCATCGTTGCCGATTGACTGAATTAGTGTGTTTATAGCGCTGAGAAAACCGAGGATATAAAAAGCAAATCTAGTTAGGATTTTAATGGGCGATCGACTTTTATAGCAAGGTGGATTTCCCAAAACATGGCAGTCAAACAGTTTGGCGAAAAATCGCAGGCATTGAAAGGCTGTTAAATTTTTCAATCCCATGAGGAAGTGATTGTGATAAAATGTGATTTGATATTCGATCGATCGCGTGCTGACATCGTGACACCCGCCGCTCTCTTCCCCTAAGTGTACTAAACAAGCATTCGGATCGTACCAGATTTTAAAACCGGTCGATCGCAATCTCAAACAAAAATCCGACTCCTCCCGCACAGCACTACCTGCAAAGCGCTCATCGAAGCTCAAACCGTGATCGGCAAAAATTGAGGAGCGAAATGACATATTGCAGCCTCTAGCCGAGAGCACTTGCTGCGGTTTGACTGTATGCACCAAATCGATAAAATACCAAGCAATCCCTGCATCCATTGCTTCTGGTGGCAAATATTCGATCGCCAAATCGCCTCCAGAAAGATCCAATTTCATTCTGTCAAAAACCCTGCCCGCGACACATCCCACATCCGGTTTTTCTAAATAGTTGCTAGCGTGAGCCGCCAAAAAACCATTGGGCAACTCTACATCATCATCAATAAATAAAATAATATCTCCAACTGCGCGCCGCACTGCATAATTCCGAGCTCCGGGCAAATTCGCCCAATTTACCCGAAACCACCGAATCTTGCCAGCATTTGCCAATTGCTCTAAATAAACTTGAGTTTCAGATGAATGGGTGGGAGTTTGATCGATTACCAAAACTTCAAAATTTGAGTAATTTTGTCCCATCAAATCAGTCAGCGTCTCTCGCAGGGTTTGCTCGCGGTTGTAGGTGGGTATCACAACAGAAATCATCATTTTGACTCGAATTTACCAGGAGGATGGTAGCAGATTTGATCTAACTGGACTTACATACTCTAGACGCTGTGGCAAAACTTTGAGATTCTTCGTTTCACTCAGAATGACATAATGAGCTTCCAATTTGTAAGTCTTATATAAATTCAGAAATGGGGAGAGGAAACTGGGAAGAGGAAGATAATTACCAATTCCCCATTCCCCATTCCCCATTCCCCATTCCTATTAAATAGCCTGGTATTTCTGAACTGCCAAAACCAAATTTTCAGTCCAAAAATTAGCCAATTCATGGCTGGAAGCTTCCACCATGACTCGGATTAGCGGTTCAGTGCCAGAAGCGCGGACGAGTACCCGTCCTTGTTCTCCCATTGCAGTTTTAGCACGGGCGATCGCCCCTTGCAAAGTCTCGCACTCGTGCCATTTCAGGCGTTTTTCCCGATCGTCAACTCGGACATTTCGCAACAATTGCGGGTAAGTTTCAAAGCTGCCATCCACCAATTGTGCCAGAGATTCCCCCGACTCGCGCACCAGCGAAGCCATATGCAAAGCAGTTAACAAACCGTCGCCGCTGATACCATAATGAGGACAAAGAATGTGTCCTGACTGTTCGCCGCCCAACATCGAACCGGTGCGCTGCATTTCAGCATGAACGTACTGATCACCGACGGAAGTTCTAATTAGTTTTCCCCCCAATTCTTCCCATGCTCTCTCAAAGCCGAGGTTAGCCATTACAGTAGAAATAATTAAATTGTCCGGCAATTGTTCGGCGCGGCGCAAATGCCGGCCCCACAGATAAAGAATGTAATCGCCATCAATCGATCGACCTTTGTTGTCAACACCCAAAACTCGATCGGCATCGCCGTCAAAAGCAAATCCCAAATCAGCATTGTACTCTAAAACAGCCGCTTGCAAACTGTCGAGATGAGTAGAACCGCAGTTAACATTAATCCGATCACCATCAGGAGAGTTGTGCAAACAGATAACATCCGCCCCCATTTGGGCGAACACCGCCTGGCCCAAGCGCGCCGCAGCCCCCCAAGCCAAATCCAAAACTATCCGCATTCCCCGCAAATTCATTCCTTGCAGTGAACGCTCCAGGGAAGCGGCATAATCTTTAACCAACTCTGGGCAGTGGTGGTGGCGTCCCCAACCCAAGCTAGCAATAGGAACCTTTGCCCCCCGGATTCCCGCTTCGATTTGTTCCTGCAAATGCTGGGACAGCTTCGTGCCGTTTGAGCCGAAAAACTTAATGCCGTTGTCTTCTGGGGGGTTGTGGGAAGCCGAAATCATCACTCCGCCGACAGACTCTGAAACGCTTGCCAGATAAGCAACACAGGGAGTAGGACACAAGCCCAAATTCCACACTTCCAGCCCGGCGGCTGTCAAACCTGCTGACAATGCCATTGCCAGCATATCACTTGAATTTCTGCTATCTTGGCCCAGAATCACTGGGCCTTGGTTGGGGGAATTTTGGCGTAAAACTTGTCCCGCCCAAAAGCCAATTTGCAGTGCTAGCGGTGCATTCAGCAATTCTCCAGCTTGGCCGCGAATGCCGTCTGTGCCGAATAATTTGGTATTTGGCAGCGAAACACTATTTCCCACCAGAATAGTCTCAGGGCGTTTGGCTGGCTGTACTGAGTTAGCAGCCTGAATCTCGCAGCCGCGATGGCGCGAAGGTGTTTGAACCATATTCACTCCTTTAGGAATATTCACACTCACACTTTGGAGTTTATGTTACAACTGAAAGTCTTTTTTTTCAGCCTCAACTCCATTTATTTCTGGGATTACTCTAGCAACCTGACACTTAAGAGTACCCTGACAAAAGTTAGATTATTTGTGAATATACGCCATTTAATTAAACTTTCAGGTGGCTGGGCCGATTCTAGGATACCAGTTTAGTTGCAGTCGGCGGTGTCGCGCGAGCAACAACGACCTTTTGAATTGGTCAACAACTGCGAGTGTAGAAGGTTAAGGCTGTATTGCCGTATACTTTTTGCCTAGTGATTTCTAAGCCGGGAGTAGGTTGTATTGATCGACTGCGACTGTGTTCGATCGTGATTTCGCCATTGGGTGCTAACATTTCTTGGCTGGCGATCGCGTTTAACACAGGCTCGTACAAGTCGCTGGCGTAGGGCGGATCGAAGTAAATGCGATCGAACTGCTGTGGCGATAACGAGGCCAATTTGGCGATCGCATTTCCCCGCAATATTTTGAATTCCTGAGACGAGTTTGCCACTTGCAGCCAGTTTTGGTGAATAATTGCACAAGCTTTCGCCGACTGTTCAATCCCAGTAACACTCGCAGCCCCGCGACACAAAGCTTCTGCACCCATCGAGCCGCTACCGGTACAAATGTCAAGCCATCTACAATTTGCGATCGTCCCTTGCCAAATATTAAATAAAGCTTCTCTGACTCGCGCAGGTGTGGGGCGAGTTGCGAG
>Ga0316607_1000327_pt1 | contig 18061 bp, 13 predicted proteins | sample MIS2016062E_MG_FD_207674 | JGI IMG/M metagenome (GOLD analysis project Ga0316607, IMG submission 207674) | Microbial mat bacterial communities from Middle Island sinkhole, Lake Huron, Michigan, United States - MIS.2016.062E | ecosystem: Environmental > Aquatic > Freshwater > Lake > Sediment...
CCCGATTTATGGTAAGAACTTGCACATCACTTTCTGCTGTCACCGTTGCCGGGGCTATGGCATTACCAAGCAAAGCAGGTGCGGCAAAGATATCTCCTTGACACAAGGTGCGGAGAATTGTTTCTTTGCCCGCCGCCGCTGTTTTTGCAACCCGCAAAGAACCGCTCAAAAGAGTGTATAATTTTTCCGGGATGCGATCGCCCTCATACATCACAACTTCTCCCTGTCGATAAGTGCGAATTTCCGTGTGGCTTTGCAATCGCTCTAATTCAGTTCGGTTTAAGCTGGCAAATATCTCAATTTTAGCCAGTTGCTCAACGGTTGCTTTCATGCAGTTAACAGTACCTGATCCGAGTCTATTGAGAGTATAATAACGGTGAATCCAGAATATATTGAAGAAAGTAGACAAATCTACGAAAATGCAGAACCAGAATAGCGGCGATCTTATTTTGATGAGGTAGCTGGCGGATTTGTGCTCATCCACCAACAACACAATCTTAATAATTCGGAAAGTTTTGTCGCTGAAGTTTTGGCTAAAATGGGAAAAAGAGTTAAAATGTTGAGCGAGCAAGCAGCAGAGGGTGTGAGAACACCAGACGCTGAGATAGACGGTGAAATTTGCGAATTTAAGGAGTTAACAGAACAGACTCAAAATATCAGAGACAGAGTGCAAGAAGGCATCAGTAGAGCTAAAACTCAAGGTGCAGCAACCGTTATTCTTCACATCAACCGAGAAAATTACGAGGTTTGGAAGATCAATGCTGGCATCAAACAAGCTCTATTTTGGGATACCAAAAAGCAAATTCAAAAATTAATTTTGGTGCCCAACAGCGAACAGATTCAAATAATCACAAGGGAAGAGTGGAAAAATGGAAGATATTTTCAGCGAATTTAAAGAAATTGTAGGGCGTGGATTGCATAACAATATGCCGCGAGATGCTAAACTAATTACTGTAGGGCAAATTTTATATGCTGTTACCCGCGACGATCTCACCATAGAAGAAGGTTGGCAGCTTGAAGAGATGATGGGCGGTAGAACACAGTGGGAAGAGGCCCTTGAGTACAGTATTTTTGGCTATCCAGTAGATACAGCAACTCCACCTTTTGACAAACCTCTAATTATTGCTGGCAAAACTTTTCATTCTCGCTTAATGACTGGTACGGGAAAATATCGCAGCATAGCAGAAATGCAGCAAAGTGTCAATGCTAGTAGGTGTGAAATTGTGACTGTAGCTGTGCGGCGAGTGCAAACAAATGCTCCCGGACATGAAGGATTGGCCCAAGCTCTGGATTGGACTAAAATTTGGATGCTGCCAAATACTGCGGGTTGTCAAACTGCGGATGAGGCGATTAGAGTGGCTCGTTTGGGTAGAGAAATGGCGAAACTTTTAGGGCAGGAAGATAATAATTTTGTCAAGTTAGAAGTGATTCCTGATGCTAAATATTTGCTGCCAGATCCGATCGGCACTTTGGAAGCAGCAACACAATTAGTCAAAGAAGGTTTTGCCGTTTTGCCTTACATCAATGCCGATCCCCTGCTAGCCAAACGTTTAGAAGAAGTTGGCTGTGCGACAGTCATGCCTTTAGGTTCGCCGATCGGCTCTGGACAAGGAATCAACAATGCTGCCAATATTAAAATAATTATTGACACGGTGAAGATTCCTGTGGTAGTGGATGCGGGGATCGGAACGCCCAGCGAAGCGGCTCAAGCCATGGAAATGGGCGCCGACGCACTGTTAATCAATTCGGCGATCGCCAATGCCCAAAATTCCCCAGCAATGGCAAAAGCAATGGGAATGGCGGCAGAAGCGGGGCGTTTAGCGTACTTAGCAGGCAGAATGCCAGTTAAAGATTATGCGATCGCCTCGTCTCCCGAAACAGGTACGATCGCCTCAAAATAGCTTCCCGAAATTTCCAGGTCACTTTTTTGGTAAAGTTGTAAACATCAAAAATATTAAGGATTGTGACTGATGCCTTACATCAACGATGACGATGGACGCCTGAACAACTTTGCCAAAGAGCCGAAGGTGTATAAAGCAGAATATCCCGACAAGAAACAGCAGCGGAACTACATCATCCTAGGCGTTGCTGGGGCAATGTTAGTTGCCTTATTGGTGTTTGTGGCTGCTTCTGTGTAAAAACTGGGCTAAGATTCAAAGCTGCTTCCAATCACAACTTTAAATAATCCTTGACTAAACCATGTTTCGCAATTAATGGAAACATGGTTTTTTGTGTTTCAATAAAAGCAGGGATTTGCGACATTCCTGAACCTCGTCGCGCGAGCTGAAAAACTAAATAAGACAAACCCCAGAGGCTTCCCCATGTAATTAATCAGACTGGCTTTTGATACTCCCCAGCCCGCTCCGGGACGGGGATTCTTAAAGAGTCCAAATGCGAACCTTTAAAGGCGAAATCAAAGCGCCCCTACCCACTCAGCTTGGACAAATCCAAACCTTGCGTATACTTTTAGCTTTTTTACGCTTTCCGAGTCCATCACTTAGCCTGAGATAGGTACGCTCAACAACCTGCCTTTTGTTTGCCCTTTAACTATTCCGAATCAAGTCGGAGCTGTCCGTTGCCGGGATTGCACCGTACTAGGATGTTTCAACGCGCAGATGGTTATTCTTACTTGCTGCTCCCATAATACCAAATATTGAAGGCGGCTGTCACGCTCGCGTAGTCGAATGTGTTGAAACGGCTGCCGACTTCTCCCCAGGTCCTTAGCCCGGGGCTTGCGTCTCGCTCTTCGGTCACAAACATAAAATTGCCTAGCTAAAATCTACTATTCTCAGGTCATCATCGGTGCGTTTCACTGTCCTCCGGGTCGAGTTGCTCGCGATCGGCCGATCGGGATTTCAAATCTCAAATCTCAAATCTCAAATCTCAAATCTCAAATAGCCTGACTGTGATGTCTATTCCTTTCCCAAAAGTTTCTAGCTCGAACCAGCAGATTTACCAACGCTTGAAACAGGCACTTGAACTGAATTTGCGCCGTCAAATTTTTATCGCCGCCTGCGATGACTTGCGCTTGCGGGACTGTCTAGCAGCCCGTTTAGAGGCAGAATTAGCAGCCCCAGAAACAGGGGAAAGTTCTCGCTCTTCGATCGACTATCCCCGATTTGTCAGTTTGGAACTCAACCTCAGCGATCCCAATCCTTGGGGGGCGATCGCCTGGTGGCTAAACGAACACGCACCAGCCTCAAATGCGCGCAGCTACAGCCGCTTACCGGGATTCCAAATTCTCGGAACCGAACACTTGACACGCCAGCCAGCAGCCATACAGTGGTCGTTCCTGAGCTATTTGAGGGACATCGAAGCATACTTGCAAATGTCGGAGTCTACTCTGCTGCTGTGGGTGTCGCGACCTTGGCTAAGTTCGATCGAGTCCTCAGCCCCGGAATTTTGGCAATGGCGCACCGGAATATTTGAGTTTGAAGGCGAACCAACTCCCGCCCAGGGAGACTTGGGAGACTCCGATGACAACGGAGATTTGGGAGACTTACCAGACAAGGGAGACTTGGGCGATCGACTTTTAAGCTCTGCTTTTTCGGGACAATTCCCCATCCCCAATTCCCCATCCCCAATTCCCCATCCTCAATCCCCAATTCCCAACCCTAAATCTATTGAACTAGCAGATTTGGTACTAGGAGCGGCTTCGGTGGAATTGGAATCAGAACAGACCGCATCGGGGGAAAATTTTCTGCCGCTGCAAATCCTACAATATATCGAACTGCTGCAAGAACATCAGTGTTGCTCCGAAGCTTTGGCTTTGGCTTATCAAGGTTTGGGGAATTTTTACCGCGATCGCATTCTACCCTCCGACTCGGACGGACAAAACCTGATCGTCGCCATTCGTGCGTTTGAGCAAGTAATTTTCTACCTCAATCTCGATCGCCCCTCCCAGGAAAATCCACAACACACTCCCGAATGCGATCGACTAATTGCCGAATTGAAACAAAACTTAACTCAATACCCTTTACAGTCAAATAGCCTAGCGCCAATGGCCGATCTACTCAACGACCTCGGCACTCTCTACTGGATGCGATCGCACGCCTCAAGAAGCCATCCCGAAGGGAATCCCACAGTCGGCGACCCCACCCTTGATACCGTACAGTCCCTCGAACGCAGTATCGCCCTCTACCGAGAAGGTTTGAACAAAATAGATGTCGCAGCCACACCCCATTGCCGCGCCTTATTAAACAAAAATCTGGGAATCGCCTCGGCGGATTTAGCCCGCTATCAAGACAAGACAGAAAACTTGCAGCAAGCGGTTGTGGCCTACCAGCAAGCGCTGCTGAATCTAGACCGCTGGGCCGATCCCCAACAGTACGCAGCAGCTCAGAATAATTTGGCAACAGTATACTGGAATTTAGCTCAAGACGGTCAGCCGATCATACATCTCAAAAGCGCGATCGCAGCTTACACCCAAGCACTCTCCTGCTACAGTCCCGAACGAGAACCCCTCAACTATGCCAAAGCCCACAACAACATCGGCACAGCCTGCTGGAACCTCGCCCAGCACGAACCCTCAGAAATCTTGCTCGTCAGAGCGATCGCCTCCTATCGCGAAGCCTTGAAATACCGCACGCGAGAATTAGTACCCGCCTATGCCGCAGCCACCCAGAACAATCTCGCCACCGCCTATTGGCATTTGGCGAACCAGCAACAGCACTCATCCAGCAGGCTCGCATCTTTGCAGCAGGCGATTTTGGCCTACGAAACATCCCTGGATATCGCCGGAGAGATCGATCGAACCCAACTCACCTTTGACATCTTAGCCACCCGCAACAATCTAGGACTAGCCCACTATCAACTAGCCACAGACCCAGATTTCGCGTCAGACAAAGCCGCACAGACAAGCCATCTAGAAGCAGCACTGCACCACCAGTTGCAAGTCTGCGCCACATGGGGAAAATATCTTCAAGACAAAGGGTTAACATATGGGGATAAACTCAAGCTACAAGACTCAGGCAACTCCCAAGCTGCTGATTCCCGACAAACAGCTTTGAGCTATATTGTCAAAACGATTCGAGCTTTCTATAGTGAATGTGGGCTGCAAGGTCAAAATTTAGCCTTATCCAAAGTTCCCGGAGATTTATTACCTGAAATCTTGCGCAGGCTATAACCATTAAAAACTCAATTTTTCCGAGGTTTGTATCCAGTTTATATTACTATGTCTAAATATTCTTGCCTAATTCTTCAAGCAAAGTTGTGGTCATGGCCCCTGTAAAAATCCTTGTGGTTGATGACGACCCGGCAATCCGAAATTTACTTCATCGTTTTTTAAGCCAGCAAGGTTATCAAGTTGAGTCTGGCCAGGACGGTCAGACTGGTCTGGAATTATTTGAGCAACTCAATCCTGACTTAGTAGTTCTGGATTTAAATTTACCCGACACCACTGGCTACAAACTGTGTCAAGAAATGCAAAGCCGCACGGGCGTGTTTGTGTTAATGCTGACCAGCCGAAACGATGAAGCTGACAAAATGAAAGGGTTTGCCGAAGGTGCTGACGACTACATTACTAAACCCTTCAGTCTCGTAGAGATTGGAGCTCGCATAGCAGCTATTTTGAAACGCAAGCGCATTGTTACTTCCGCAGAACAACAAAGCCTGGTTTTTGGACAGCTACAGATAGATCCCGTCCGCCGCGAGGTGATTCTGGGCAATCAAATAGTTGCTTTGAGTGCTTTAGAATTCGACCTGCTGTACTGTTTGGCCAGCAAGCCCGGTCGCGTTTGGAGGCGATCGGAACTGCTGCATGAAGTGTGGGACTACGAGTATGTAGGAGCCGATCGCGTGGTGGATGTCCATATCGGTCAAATTCGCCGCAAAATAGAACTCGATGCCAATCAAAATCCCATGATTCAAACCGTCCGCGGCGTGGGTTACAAATTTGAGGCAACAACCTAGGGATTAATGGCGGGTATATTTGGAATTGACCGAAAGCAATTGGTTTCGCGACCCCCGGATCGATCGGAGGTCGCATTTTCTTCAATCCAACATCCCAAAACTCAAAACCAAAATCACCTAGCGCCCTGTTTCTTGCAAATACTCGCTGACTTCGATCGCCCGCTCAAAACCCCACCGCACGCAATCACCCAAAGCAATACCGCCAACGTAGTTGCTGCACAAATACACCCCCGGCAAGGATTTTAAGCCGTTCTCGACCTGTTGCAGGCGCTGAATATGACCCAAATTGTACTGAGGAATCGCCCGCTTCCACAGGTTCACAGCCAAAACTTTGGGCTGCGCCACCAGAGGCTTCAGCAACATCCGAGATAAATCTCGATGTACCTCCCCAACGATTTGTTCGGGGTCAAGATTGGCGATATCCGAGTCTGTTGCCCCACCGATGTAATTGCTGAGAGTTTGCCAACCAGCAGGGGCGCGATCGGGAAATAAGCTCGAAGTCCAAATCGTCCCCAGGGTGCGAATTCCCTGGCCCCTCGGAATTAAATTTCCAAAACCCACTAATTTACCCTTGACATCCGACAGCGGATATGCTAATACAACGCAGGCAACCGTAGGATAAGTAACAGCTTGTAAAGCGCTGCTAACTTCCGGTTGGAGAGGTGCCAACAACTCCGCTGTGATGTAGGCGGGAGTTGTCAAAACGACGGTGCGCGCCTCAACTTGTTGCTGGCCGTCAGGTGTAGCAAATTCCGCAATGTAAGTTTGGCGTTCCGTGCGTTGGAGGCGAGTTAAGTGCCAATTGAGTTTGAGCCGATCGCCTAATTGAGCAGCGATCGCCTCTGGCAGAGCCTTCAACCCCTGTTTAAACGAACCCAACTCCCCCGGCTTAGTCTGAGGAATATTCGGGTCTACGGGCAATTTCTTCGGCCTTTTTCTAGCAGAAAGCAGCGCGCCCGCCACTAGGCCGCCACCCACATCAGCCATCTGAGTTACCCGGCCAAAAGCAGCCGCCGCACTCAACTGTTGCGGATCACCCGCATAAACCCCAGAAACAAAAGGTTCCACCAATCGCTGCATCACTTCCGTACCAAGATGGCGTCGGAAAAATTGAGAAACAGTTTCCTCTCCACCCTGCTGCGACAATTGAGAACCCATCGCCGACCCCACAAACCCCAAAGCCCCGAACAGCGCCCGCAGTTTCCCCGGAAAACTCAGCAACTGGGACTGAATCATCGCCTGGGGAGTCATCGGCACTGGTTGCAGTTTCCCTTGCCAATAAATATAACGAGGCAATTTTCGATCGGCAAAAATCAACTCCTGCTTCAGCCCCACATCCACAGCCAACTTCATCAATTCCGGTGTTGGCATAAAACTATTCGGGCCCTCCTCCCAGAGAAACCCTCCATCTGTCTGAGTTGTGATATTCCCGCCCACCCGTCCCTGACTCTCAGCGACTAAAATCTTCAGGGGAGGCGCAGTCTTAGCTTGCTTCTGGAGTGCGTGGGCCAGACTCAAACCGCTAATACCTGCACCCACAATCAAAGTATCTACTATGTTCGTCATTGGTAATTGGTAATTGCTAATTGCTAATTGGTCATTGGTCATTGGTAAATCGACTTCTTCCTTCTTCCTTCCTGCTTCTTCCTTCTTCCTTCTTCCTTCGGCTATACATTATTGCTACTGCGTAAATCTTGAGGATACTGAAACAGTGTTTCAAGATAAACTCTAGCAGCTTGGCGGTAACTACGCGAGGCTTCAGGCGTACCGCTGTCGGCATTCTGCAACAAAAACAGTGACAGAGAGGCGCAAAATACTCGGTCTAGATCCCATTCGGGATGAGTTTCCAGGTAGCTTTTGAGGGAATCGTGCAGCGTTTCGGGAATTTCGGCAAAGATACTGACTGTTGGGTTGATCATTTTTTTTAGTCTCGCTAATAAATTGAAAACAGAACCCCCCTTTCGGCAGGATACAGGTGCTGGCACTGCCGAAATCAGAGCGTTTTTTTTAGGTCGATCGCATCATTGTGCGCTACTAGGGGGTGGGTTTGTCAATGTAGCGAAATATTACAAAGCCCTGGAGATCAAAAAAAGATTTACGCAATAATCAGCTTTTAGGCGCATTTTTTGTTACATATCTTTATATTTTGGAGTTAGTCTGAGGGATTTGTCAGCAGGTTAACAAAATCCCCAATTCACCAGCAAGATCCGACCGTGCCGTTAATTTCTGTGGAAAACTTCGTCAAATCTGTGGAAAACCTCTCACTTGCCTGTGGAAACGCTGTGGAATGTTTGGGAAAAACTAAGGGAAAAAATAAGAATTGCAAAGGGGCATGGGGAATTGGGCTCTAGCGTTGCTCCGGGATGGGGCATGGGGCATGGGGCATGGGGCATGGGGAATTGGTAAGTAGAAGTCCGATGGAAGTCGAGAAATGGAAGTCGGAAGAATGCTTATATAGCAAGCTTGATCGCCATCTGTATCTTACGTTTAATTAGGTGGATTTACTTAACTGGTCATTCGTTATTGGGAGCAAATAACAAATAACAAATAACAAATAACAAATAACAAATAACAAATGACTTAACTATTCTCCTGAAAACTTACTAGAGCATAACATTGATTTCCAAAGGTATGGCAACCGGCCCGCAAATCTAAACTCAATGTCGTTGTATCCTTCATGTGTTAATAATTTGGTCAGTGTCTCTACTGAAAAAAATTTGATGTGACCGTTATCCCAAAGCACGGTAAAATGTTTGTCCATTTTTCCAGTAATAGCCAAGGCAAGGTTTTTTAAATAGCCGTGATACGGGGTGGAAATAATTAGCCTACCTCCGGGTTTGAGACATTTTTTGGCATTTTTTGCTAGTTCTTTTGGATAAAGTAAGTGTTCGATTACTTCAATTGCTAGGACAACATCGAATGAATGCAGCATATCTATGTCGGGCAGCTTATAAATATCTGCTTGGATAAATTGACACTCTGGGAAACTTTGACGGGAGATGGCAATTCCGGGTGCAGAAGTGTCCACGCCGACAACTTCACAGCCTTGCTCTGCTATGACGTGACTGAGGCTACCATTGCCGCAGCCTAGATCTAAAACTCGGAGTTTTCTCTCTTCTGCGAGCTGAAGTTTAACCAGCATTTCTAAAAGGGGGGATAGCAAATAAGCGTGATGATATCTGGGACGGTTATTTGTGTAATAGTAAGTATAGTCGCTAGAGTTTTTTTTCATTGATTGAGGTAGAGAGACTATTGCCGATCGCGTAAATTCACGGAGAGTGTATGGGCTGTTTGAGCTGATGTTCATCGCATTGGGGTTGCCAGAGTCGATCGACAATTCAATCATCTCATTATTTGACCTCTCCCAAAAATCCTGTGGGGTAGGCATCCTGCCTGCCCTTAGCAAGTTTTTTTAGAGAAGTCTATTGTAGTCAAAGCATGATATTATGATAGGGCATCAAGGCTGAAGGTGAAACAATCAGGGCGATCGTCCTCTGCTCGCACATTAACATTACAAGGCTATGGCTATGGGGAAGTTGGTAGTTATCAAAATCGGGGAAGGCAGTTTTGAACTGGGGTTTCCAGTGACATTGTATATTGGAGACGAGGGCGATCGCTTCCACACATCCTTCGATGGCCAACTACCAGCCTTTGCCCAAATTCCCTCGATCTATACTACTTGGCAGTCAGAATATCGCCACTTTATTAACTATTCTAGAATCAATAAAAGAGCGGAAGATTTAATTAAAAATCTGAATGAATGGCTAAACTCAGAGACATTTCGCCCCAGAAAAGAGAAGTTCCTGAACAAGGTAAACACAGAAGATACTGTGCGGGTGATTATCCAGACAGAAAATCCCCTGTTGCGGCGACTACCTTGGTATTTGTGCGACTTATTTGAGGTTGACACTAAAGCTGAAGTTGCTATTAGTTTACCCAACTATGAAAAACCTAGTCAATTACTGAAACCTCAACCAAAGGTGAGGGTATTAGCAATTATAGGTGATCCTCAAACTAACACTAAAAATTCCCTTGACCTTAATCCAGATAAACAGTTTTGGCAGAATTTGTCTAATGATGCTGACACAGTGTTTTTAGAAAAACCGACCCGACAGGAATTTAATCAAAACCTTTGGGATGAACAAGGCTGGGATATTTTATTTTTTGCCGGACATAGTAGCAGCAACCCTGATGCTACTACAGGAACAATGGATATTAAACCTGGGGAAAACTTGACGATTCCAGATTTAAAGCTGGCTCTTAAAAAAGCCATTGAGGGCGGGTTACAGTTAGCGATTTTTAATGCTTGCGATGGGTTGGGACTTGCCAAAAATTTGGCAGAACTAAACATCCCCCAAATTATTGTGATGCGGGAACCTATTCTCGATCCAGTTGCTCAAAAATTTCTGGAATATTTTCTCAAAGCATTTTCTAGTGGTCAATCTTTATATCTGGCTGTCAGAGAAGCGAGGGAAAAGTTACAGGGATTAGAAAAGGAATATCCCTGTGCATCTTGGTTGCCTGTGATTTGTCAAAATCCTACTGAAGTACCGTTTAAGTGGTCGCAGCTATTCACAAATAAACTCATTATAAATCCTAGTTTGGTTGAGGAAATTATTGCTGCTGGTGCTAAAGACGAATTTTTCTTATTTAAAGAACCAAATAGCTGCGATTTACCCAAAATTGTAGTGGTGGGTACTTCAGTAGTGGGTAAATCATCCTTAGTAAATGCACTATTTGGCGGTAGGGACGTAGTACGAGTTAGTTCGGTTCCCCAAGATGATGAGCAGACAGTGGAAGAGAATTGGGCAGGTTTATTCAAAATAATTGATAGTGTGAGCTATGATGAATTTCGTGAACAAGAAGTAGAGATAAGTATTAAGTGTGCAGACGTAGTAGTTCAGCTTTGGGATATAAATGCAATACGCCGTAATGATCTACTATTGTATCAATTAATTACCAAAAATGAAAAGCCCTGCATAACTGCAATAAATAAATGCGAACAGTACGCTCCTGATGAACGGCAAATAATTATCCACAAGTATAAAAATGTCATGTCAAGTATTTTTATAGAAATTTCAGTCAAAGCAAAAGAAAATTTGTCTCAATTAGTATCGCTTATTATTAAAGAATTACCTATTGAGCTACAAAGTATCGCGATCGAAAAAATAGCTAGTTTAGAAAAAATCTATCAATGTCGAAAGGTCTGCAAACAAATAATTTTAGAAACGCAGATGCAAGCTGATGTCATGATTTCTTATTTGATGAATGAACCTAACTTATTGACAGAGCTGCAAAAGTTACATATTATAATGGTTGAAAAAATTGAGCAGCAGTATATCAAGCTTGTTTTATTAAAAAATAATACAACTGAACCTCTCAAAAAGCTATATACTATGCAGTATAGCTACTCAAGAATTAAAAAAACGTAATTTAATTTTAGGCCAGAAAAACCAATGGCAAAACTCAAGATTATGGGTGCAAGTTATTGGAGATGTTGCTATAGAATTTTACGAGGGACGTATCAATATCAATCAAATAGTTGACCGCACTAATAGTCTTGCTGACCAAGTAAGTTTTTGAGCAAATCAAGTGTTTTAATTTAAGGAGAATAGTTAACTGCTATGAACAATCAAGAAAACCTCAGAAATCAATTTGAAAGAATTATAAGCAAATTAGTCGAAAAACTAAATTTAACAGAATGTGATGTAGCTGAACTTGCAAATATAGCATTACTACAGTCAAATGCTTTTTTAAGGGCGCGTTCACCCTGCATAGCAGTTACAGGAATTACTCACACAGGTAAATCCAGTTTAATCAATGCAATTTTCGGAGAAAAGAAGAGTGAGGAGGGGCTAACTGCTGATACAACTTCTGCTGTGGTAAAAATAAAATTCAAGTCAGGTATGGAGATCTACGATACACCAGGTGCTGGCGGTGCTGAAGTAAGATGGGAAAATATTACTAGAGCTTATCTTGGGTTGAAACAATTAGATAAAGATTTGGATGATAGACTTTTACTACCTGTTTCACGAATACCCACCATTGATGCTGATAACTACAATCCAAGAACTGATTCGCCTAAAGCTCTGAAGACCCATGAAGAATTTGAAAAACCTGATGTATTTCTTTTTGTTGTTGATATCAAATCAGGAACTCTTAAAAGAGATGATATCAAATTCTTTAGAGAGGTAGCCATTGGAAAGCCAGTGGTTGTAGTTAATAAAATTGACGAAAGTGACAGTAATACTCGACAGGCAAGCCTAGACTTTATTAAAAGGCATTTGAGTCAGCAAGCAGTTACAGTATCAGCAAAAACTGGTTTTAATATAAAGAGTTATTAACTACCATTATTAATAACTTACCCCGCGAATGTTCTCAAGTTCTCGGTGACACGGTTAATAGGGAGTATGAAAAGTTAGTACGACATCAACAGATAATTATTTACTCAGTTGCTACAGCAGTTAAAACAGCTAGACTTGTTGGTGGAAAAGGTCAGACCGGGCAATTCTATCAGATATTAGCAAATGTATTAGGTCTTTATTTATGGATAGTAGACCAATACTGTTTATCTGAGAGACAGCTTCAAAGAGTAGGCATTAGCTTGGATGACTTATCCCAAATTGGTAATTCCCAGCTAAACTCTGCTGAAATTTGGGAGGTATATCGTAGTAAAGGGGCCTTAATACTTGCATCATCTCTAGTTGGTTTGACGATTGGAACATTAGCAAGTGGTGGTTTACTAATTCCCGTTAGTGTAGGTACATTTAGTGGTTGCTATCTGCCTAGTGCAATTCTAATTTTGCAAGAATTTTTCAAGCGTTGGCCAATAGAAAAAATGAAAGTAGAAGCTGAAGCTATCAAGCAGTTTATATCGGTGTCTAATAGACATGAGACAGCAGCAAGTGTTTTAGCGTTCGGGCAATCTCTTCGTAAGTGCTGCGATGTTTTGAGAGAGTCTGATTCAGCGAATGTAGATTTTTTACAAATATTTCAGCAAGAGTATGACCGTGCCTTGGAAGAATTAAAACCATTCTCTGAAAAGCTTAATGCGAACTCCTATGATGAAGAACGTTTAATTAAGGAGATATCTGCAAACATTCTTTAAAGGTGAAAGGTTCAACAACTATTCAACATAAACTACAGAGCAAATATAGAGGGTTCAAGAACTAGCTTAGACCCCTAATTCTACACCAATGCGAACCCACCCTCGAACTGGTAAAAATTTGTCATAAACTCACCGATGTTGTGCATATCGCTGGGATTACATCAGAACCAATTCAGCCACCATTGAGAGGAATTTTACCCAATCAACCTAACTTAAAAACTGCGTTCCAAAGTGGGAAGAGATATAATTCATTTGAAAATAGGCTCACCCAATTTCGTGCTATAATTTAGCTCAATCTACAGACAAAAGCTAGGGCTGAAATTACCCTAGACGAAACCAAACTAAAGGAACTTTTCAAAGCAGCGATTGTTGAGGTATTGCAAGAACAAAAAGAAGTATTTTCTGACCTTTTAGCAGAAGCCATAGAAGATATAGCCCTGGAAAATGCTATCAAGGAAGGCGAGAATACTGAAACAGTCAGCCGTGAGGAAATTTTCAAACTTCTGAATAGATAACTATGAATATTGAGTTGAGAAAAAGCTTGGCTCAAGATTCTTGATGCTGACTTCTTTCAAAGAATTCAAGAAATTATTGAAGAAGTTGAGCCATCTGAAAATTAAGTGAAGTTAACATTAAGAAACTTAAAGGCGAGGGAGACTACTATCGTATTAGAGTAGGAGATTACCGAATAGGTATGAAAGTTAATGATGGTGTCGTCTCTTTCGTTAGGATACTGCACCGAAAAGAGATTTACAGATACTTTCCTTAATCGAGAAGTCAGTTTCACCGCACAATATTTATGGTGGCGATGAAACTTTTATTTCAAGCTGGCTGGCAGAAATAGGATAGCCGTCAAGCCCGAAAATTATTACAATCATTATTAATGAGATCCCTTAAATCAAACAATAATGCAGTCAAATACTCTATTACTTCCACCCAAATTACAAAACCTACTCAATACTCTACCCCTCGCAGGATCTGTCCGCATCGAAATTGCCGAAGGAGTCCCCATTTTTCGGGCTTCTAGCACCGTCCAAAATCCCATTGAAGACTGCTAGAAAAACAACATTTTTTTCCTTGACTAGAGAAGAAGAAGGAGAACTCAACCTTTAGGAGGAAATCGACGATTGCCTGAGTTTTGTTAATCGGGCAATTCGCAATCTTTTTTTAGCTCAAACGTAGCGTCATTTGAGGTTGAGGACGATCGCCAGAAACCGGGTTTTTGAGGTAGAGTCCAGGAGGCAAAAACCCGGTTTCTTAATTGCGTCATTTGAGGTTGAGGACGATCGCCAGAACCGGGTTTTTGAGGTAGAGTCCAGGAGGCAAAAACCCGGTTTCTTAAGGTAATTGCGTCATTTGAGGTTGAGGACGATCGCCAGAAACCGGGTTTTTGAGGTAGAGTCCAGGAGGCAAAAACCCGGTTTCTTAAGGTAATTGCGTCATTTGAGGTTGAGGACGATCGCCAGAAACCGGGTTTTTGAGGTTGATAGTGCCTAAGTCCTATACAATTGAAAATGTGAAATGTGACCTAAATCACAGGCCTTAGGGAAAGAAATTGCTCAGCATCTTTAAGTGAAGATACTCAGCATCCACAAATATGACCAAAACCTGTGTTGGGATACCAGTCACCTCTGTCTTCAGGAGAGTTCCCAGAGCGCTCGCTCGCTCGGTTTTTACTTGGCCGACCGCATCGGTGGCTTCTGTCTGTGGCGATCGACGGGCTAACCCCAATGAATGACAGTGGCTTCTATAATTGTGTTTAACTGTTGTTCAGCAACTGTCTTGTTCGGTCAGCAAAGTACCCTCAACAGATGCGCTAGTCAGTCTGGTTTGTTTCACTATGGTCGCTGTTGGGTGCTACACCTTAATTTAGATATGTCCTATGGTTAAGTTAGGTCAATCCTCCTTTCGCCGTATTTTACTGTCGCGGATTTTGTTGCTCAGCGTACCTGTTCTACTGATGGGGGAGTATGTTACCTATCGCAAGGCACGCTCCATGCTTCTGGAAACAGCACGTCAAAACTTGACAGAAAGTGCCGTCAGAAAAGCAGAAACTATTGAACAGTGGGCGAAATCGCTGAAGTCGAATCTGATCGGCGCTTCGGAAAGCTCGATACTACAGTCTGTAGAGCCCAAGGATTATCAAAAGTTGATCTCGCAGCTAGGGCAGCGGTTGCCGACGCAGGTAGATTGTTTGCAATTGACGAATTTGCAGACAAATCAAGTGATAGCCAGCACTTGCGGGTCTCTTCCGATTCACTCGCAGTCGCCGCCTGCTAATTTTTGGCCGCAGCAACAGCAGCAGGCGCTACTGGACGACAAGAGCGTTTACATCAGTCTGTCTTGGCCAAATATGCAGCAGGGGAAACTAAACGACAAGAATCCGGTTTCCTCTGCTGCCCAGTTTTCAGATTCGAGTAAAGAGGGCCAAGGGGGCAAGGAAAGCCAGGTTAGTTTGGTGTTGAGCGCTCCTGTTTACATTCGTCAAGGCAATGGTCGGCAATTGACTTATGCTTTGAGTTTGCAGTCGGCACTGCCGGTGCAAACCAGTGCTCCGAAGGGGTCTCTGGCTGGCTATACGGTGGCGATCGACCAAGATGGAACGATTTTGGCACACCCGAATATTGACCGCGTGGGCCGCAATATCGACCAGGAGGCGGATGCCGATCGCTTGAAGAGTATCGTCAAAAGGGCGATCGCCGGAGGACAGGCGGCTTTTCTGCACCTGTTTTCTTTTGAAAGAAATGGTGTAGAGTTGCTCGCAGGGTACGCCGCTATTCCGAGTCCTTTAACTCAAAAAGAGAACAGCAAGTGGATTATTTTAGCTGTCTCTCGTTTGGATTACGCTCTGTCAGGTCTTGAAGAAATTCAGCAAGTTTTATTTATTCTGATTGTGAGTTTGGTTGTTGCTAGTATTGTCGCGACTTTATATTTGTCTCGCGATTTAGCCCGTCCTTTAGAACAACTGAGAGACTACGCACTGAAAGTCGATACAGAAGCGCCACAGGCATTGCCACAAAATTTGCAAATTAAGGAATTCAATCAATTAGCAGAGGCCCTAAATAGCATGGTGCTGCGGCTCAGCTCGTGGGCTGGAGAATTGGAGGTGGCAACGAAGGAAGCCCAAGTTGCTAATCAGTTGAAAAATGAGTTTTTGCGGAATATTTCTCACGAGTTGAGAACTCCGCTGAATGGCATGATTAGTTTTCTGCAATTGGTGCGGGACGGCTACTGCGATGACCGAGATGAGGAGATGGACTTTTTGCAACAGGCCCACGACTCGGCAATGCTATTGCTCAATATCATTAATGATATTTTGGATATTGCTAAAATTGAATCAGGCTCGTTCTCAGTAATTTTGGAAGTAATTGATCTTACCGAGGTGCTTGAGGAAGCGGTTGATTTGCAGGCAGTTCCGATCAAGGAAAAAGGTTTGAGTTTGAGTTTGCCAGCCCTGCGCGATCCAATTACTGTTTATGCAGACCCGGAGAAGCTCAAGCAGGTGTTTTTGAATGTGTTGAGCAATGCGGTTAAGTTTACGGAGTCCGGCAGCATTAGTATATCTATGAATCTTGAATCTAGGAAAATCAAAAGTCCTGATGTTGTCAACGGGAATGTACCAGAAAGTACGACAAGCCGCTGCGGTGAAAGCGAATGGGTGGTGGTGACTGTTAAAGATACGGGAATTGGTATCGATCCTGAGCAACAGCAGAAATTGTTTCAACCTTTTGTGATGGCTGACGGCTCTACGACTCGCAAATTTGGTGGCAACGGCTTGGGCTTGGCTATCTCTCGGAAGATCATGGAATCTATGAAAGGGAGCATTACGCTGCACAGTACGGGGATCAATCAAGGTGCTACTGTGGTAATTTCTTTGCCTGTTGAACAGCAGTCGAATTCTTCTGTAGATCACCAGGATTTGCTAATGGAAAATGCCATGTTGAAAAGTTATGAGTTATGAGTGAATTAGTTGCTCATTGTTAAGGCTTGTCCGCCTTGTTGGAGGGATTTGCTCAAACCGCAAAGAATGCGAATTAATTCGACGGAGACCAGGCCGTTCGAGGTAGGACAGGGGGTATTTGTTTGGACGCAGTTGAGGAAGCGATCGCACACTTGACGCAGCGGTTCTACTGGTTCTAAACTCAATACTTCGCGACTTTTGATTAGAGTTTGCTGGGAAGTTTTAGAAGGGATCAAACTGTTTTCGTCGCCCCCGCCATCTGAATTGCCTCGCTGCAAAATTAGGGGCGCTTCTGGCGACATTTCATCAAAAATCAAGGTTCCCAAACTGCCAATAACTGTTAAGCGTCGCTGTTTGTCGGGATTGAGCCAGCACAGGTGAATAAATGCTTGAAATCCGTCGGGATAGGTGAGTGTTACCCAAACCAAATCTGCTAGTCCTTCTAAAGGATTCACAGTTAAAAATGAAGGGTAAAATTGATTTTGTATTCCTTCTGACTTCTGAAATACAGTGCCGATCGCACTTACTAGAATAGGTGTTTGTTGCAGCCAAGTATTGAAAATGGCGATGTCGTGGATAGCTAAGTCCCACAGGGCATCAACATCGTGCCGCACGGGTTCGAGATGGGTGCGCTGGGCGTAACCGTAGCGCAATTTTCCGAGTTGATGTTGTTGAATAATTGTTTGGCCTCGATCGACTGCTGGATGGAATAAATAAGTGTGATCGACGAAAAGTTGCCGCTGCTGTTTTTCGGCTAACTGACAAAGTTCTATTGCTTCAGACAAGTTGAGGGCGAGAGGTTTTTCGACTAAGACATGGTAGCCCCCTTGGAGGGCGGCTCGTGCGAGAGTGTAGTGAGTGGAGGCTGGAGTGGCGATCGCAACGGCTTCTAATCCTGGCAATTCTTGGACTTGCGACCAATCACCAGCTAAAATTACATTTTCATTGAGATTAAACTGTTTTTGCACAGAAACCAATGAATCTGGGTTCGGATCTACGATCGCTAAAACTTCGCTGTGGGGATGTTCGAGAAAGTTGCGAATTAGGTTGACTCCCCAGCGGCCAGCACCCAATACAGCTAT
>Ga0316607_1000330_pt1 | contig 17969 bp, 10 predicted proteins | sample MIS2016062E_MG_FD_207674 | JGI IMG/M metagenome (GOLD analysis project Ga0316607, IMG submission 207674) | Microbial mat bacterial communities from Middle Island sinkhole, Lake Huron, Michigan, United States - MIS.2016.062E | ecosystem: Environmental > Aquatic > Freshwater > Lake > Sediment...
TCATAATTTGTATCGGATTTTGGCATTAGATTTAGAACGATACGAACATCTGACATCGCAATCAATCTACGATAAATTTATTTTAAATCAGGGTGATGTCCCGATTGAAGATACGATAATTATTGTCAATTTGAAAAAGAAAAGAAATCTTCCTCTTATTTTGGAAACTATGAAAAAAAAATCGGAAATCAATTATTCGTTTCTAAATGGGAAAAAATTGCAATTTGAAGGTGCAACTTATTCCTAAATTTGCGCGTATTTTTTTACCGTGAAAATCCGTGGTCAATATTAAACTATGCACAAGATTATGAGAGTGGGTTTAAAGCATTTTGGGTTAATACTAGCTCAGACGAGCTAATAAAAGAACGCTTAAAAGAAAGGGACGCTAACTACACAAGAGAGCAACTTTTGAAACTTATAAATAACGAAACAATAGAAAAAAGTATTGACGAAAACTTTGTTTTTCCTGATTTAGATACAGATAAGGAATTGTTATGGACATTGTTAACTTTCAGCGGATATCTTACCTCGATTAATAAAATTGGACGAAAAAGTTATGAATTAGCAATTCCAAATTACGAGATTAAAACAGTGTTTCAAGATATTATTTTAAAATGGTTAAATGCTGATATTAAGATAAAACAAACCTTATTAATCAATACGGCAAAATATCTAATTTCAAAAGATTTAGTAAATTTTGAAAAAGGTTTTAAAGAAATAATTGGAGATACTTTTAGTTATTTTGACACAAAAGGTGAACAAGAAAGTGTATATCAATCGTATGTCTTAGGATTACTTGCAATAATTGGGGACGATTATATTATAAAGTCAAACAGAGAAAGTGGTGAAGGTAGATATGATATAATGTTAATTCCGCACGATAAAAATAAAACCGGAATAGTGATTGAAATAAAGCAAATTACAAGAAATATAAACGAAACAAATGAAAAATTTCATGACAGAATTAACAATAAAATTGAGGAAGCATTAAATCAAATAAAAACAAATAAATACTATAACGAACTACTTGATAATAAAGTTACTGATATTTTAAAATTGCCGATAGTATTTGCAGGAAAAGAACCTTATATTTCGCAGATAAAAAAAGAAAATGAGCACCATCGAGTAGACGGCTGGTAACATATTGGTTACCAGTACGCCTCTCACAGACCCGGACGTACACGAGCTTCGCTCCCTCCCTTCGTTTTGCTTGGGAGCGTATCCGGCGGTTCATCAAACATTGGGGAAAATTTCCTGGTTACTTTGATAGTGCGGACAAACTTTAAAATAGTAATCGAGTAGGATTCGAAACCTGACTGAACGCACGCAGGAACTTTTTTTGCCAACAGGACAATATTAGGCAAATACAGTTAATCATATTTTTACGAAATCATTTCCGAATTTAGTTCTGATTGCCTCTCCAAAAAATATTTTTCCATTCCTTGTTATACTCAAAAAGAATTTATACATTTGTGTTACCTTAAATCCGCAAGTGTTTTTTTGACCATGAATTATTTAAATCGTGCAAGATATATTGTAAACAAACAAAATACAGTCGAAAATGATGAAAATGTTAATCCCTTTGAAGATGATTTACCTTTTTAAATTTTAAATATGTCAATATTTCAAAAGTCCATAATAAATAAGTATTCGAAAAACCTTGATAATGACAAGGTAAATTCAGCGTTTGAGCAATTTCAAAAATTTTACGGTAACAAACTTCGTTTGTTTGATATTCTACATTTAAAGGAAGAAAATTATCAAGAAGGTTTTTTGCGTGAAATCTTTGTTCAATCTTTGGGGTATAGCCTAAGACCAGACTTAAATTTCAATTTGACAACTGAATATAAAAACCAAACCGACAGCAAAAAAGCAGACGGAGCTATTATACGAGATAATTCCGCATTGGGAGTAATTGAATTAAAATCTACTAAAACGTTCAATCTTGATAATATTAAAAATCAAGCATTTAATTACAAAAATAATCAGCCTGATTGCAGATATGTAATAACTTCAAACTTTCATTATTTACGCTTTTATATTGACAATTCGACAGAATACGAAGAATTTGATTTATTTGAAATGGCTAATTGTACAGACGTTGCATGCAACGTCTCTGCTGAATTTAAAAATTCTAATACAGACGTTGCATGCAAAGTCTCTGCTGAATTTAAAAAATTCTACCTCATTCTTTCACAAGAAAGTATTTTCAACGATATACCGTTGAAAATGAAGGAAGAAACAAAATTTCACGAAACAAGTATTTCAGATATATTTTATTTGGATTACAAAGCATTTAAAGACCAAATATTTGAAAATCTTGTAAAAAATAACAAGCAATTTGATAAACTTACTTTATTCAAAAAATCTCAAAAATTACTTGATAGATTTTTATTTGTCTATTTTGCGGAAGATTGTGGTCTTTGTCCACCAAACTCTATTCAAAAAATAATAGACCAATGGAAAACATTAAAAGCAAATGACGCTTACGCACCACTTTACAGTCGGTTTCAAAAATTGTTTAATTATTTAGACGTTGGTAAAAAATTTGAAACTTTTGAATTTCCTGGATACAATGGTGGACTTTTTAAACCAGATGAATTATTAGACAACGAAAAAATTGTTGTAGAAGATTTTATATTATTAGAACATTGCCCAAAATTATCGGCTTATGATTTTAATACAGATATCGACGTAAATATTCTGGGTCATATTTTTGAACATTCTTTAAACGAAATTGAAGAAATATCCGCCGAATTAAAAGGCGAAACTATTGAAAAAACGAAGTCAAAACGAAAAAAAGACGGAATTTTTTATACACCAAAATATATTACAAGTTACATTGTAGAAAATACCATTGGAAAACTTTGCAAAGACAAACAAAATGATTTGCAAATTTCAGATATTGAAATAAATGAAACATATAATAAAAACGGCAAAATAACCAAACAAGGCAAAGAGCTTTATTCAAAATTTCAAAACTATAAAAATTGGTTATTAACTATAAAAATACTTGACCCTGCATGTGGTAGCGGTGCGTTTTTAAATTCAGCATTGGATTTCTTAATCAAAGAACATCAACAAATTGATGATTTACAGAGCGATTTAACAGGAGATAAAATGCGAATGTTTGATACCGACAAGAATATTTTGGAAAACAACATTTTTGGTGTGGACATAAATGAAGAAAGTGTTGAAATTGCAAAATTGTCTTTATGGTTACGAACTGCAAAAAAAGACCGTAAATTATCGGACTTGAATAATAACATAAAATGCGGTAATTCATTAATTGATAGTAAAGAAATTGCTGGAGAAAAAGCATTTAATTGGAACGTTGAATTTTCTGAAATAATGAAAAATGGTGGTTTTGATATTGTTATAGGAAATCCACCTTATGTTGTAAGCAGAAGTATTTCAGAAACTGAAAAAAACTTCTATTATCAAAATTATAAAAGTGCAGTTTATCAAATTAATCTATACTTATTATTTTTTGAAAAAACAATAACATTAACAAAATCAAATGGTTTATGTTCCATGATTATTCCAAATACTTGGCTTGTAAATAGAACATTAAATTCATTCAGAGAATATATAATCAACAATTATTCATTACTTCAAATAGTTGATTTAACAAAAACAAATGTGTTTCAAGACGCAGTTGTTTTGCCTGTTATATACGTAATTAAACACGGGAAAACTCAAAATTTATCCATTCAGGAATTTTCGGATTTCAAATTTATAGAAAAAAATAATTTAAACATAAATGATTTAATACGAGATAATTATTTAATTAATTATCAAAATCAAGTGATTTTTAATTCAGTAATTGAAAAAATAGAAAAAGATAGCATTAAGCTTGGTTCAGTAAGTAAGATTTCATTTGGAGTAAAATTTTATCAAGTTGGCAAAGGAAAACCAAAGCAAACAAAAGAAATAGTTGAAAATAAAACTTTTAGTCATATAGAAAAAAAAGGCAAAAATCCTAAAATGGTTCTTGAAGGTAAAGATATTGAAAGATATTTGGTTACTTGGAACGGATTGTGGGTTGATTACGGTGAATGGTTGGCAGAACCAAGAAGTGAAGATTTATTTACAGGTGAGCGAATTTTATTACGTAGAATTGTTAATCAGCGTTTTACTGCAACTTATGTAAATGATAACTATTGCAATAATTCACTACTGCATACTATAAAAATAATTGATAACAAAGTATCTACAAAATATATTTTAGCACTTTTAAACTCTAAATTATATGGTGAGTATTTCATTCGTAAATTTGCCAGAGAAGAAAAGACATTTCCAGAAATCAGAGTTTCAGAAATTAAAGAACTTCCATGTAAATTAATTTCAGAACAAGAACAATTAAAAATATCTAATTTGGTTGACGAAATTATGTTAATAAACAAACAAATAGCAGAAGAAACAACTAATTTTATATCAACATTAAAAGAAGAGAAAAAAATAAAAAAAATTACAACTAATTTAGAAATATTTTACCAACAAACATTTGAAGAACTAAAAAATGAATTAGTAAAACAAAAGATAAAATTTGAGCTTGGAAATGAAACAAATCAATGGAGAACTTATTTTTTAAACACAACAGAAAAACTTAAAGACTTATCAAATAAAAAACAATCAATTGACAATGAATTAGATATTATATTCTACAAATTATACGATTTAACACCAGCAGAAATTATTTTGGTTGAAGGAATGGAATAAAAAAGAAAAACAATAAAACTGCGGCTGCCGCAGCAGTCATATTGTTAATAATGTGGATAATAATATAACTGTAGATTTATAAGCAAAACTTTTGGATAAATTACTAACGACTTGATAATGAAAGAAAAAAGAACTAACAGGCTATATAGTGGTCAGTTTTTAAAATTTGGCTTGCCGCAGGCGCAACACAAGCCAAATTTTCTGAAAACCGCCGCATTTAGCTATTCGGTAGAAAGCATTTCACAAATCTAAATATTTGATACTGAAAGTATATATGTAATGCTCTATAAAAAATTGCACAGAACCATTGAATAAACATTGATAGATTATTTAAAACGATTACTTTTGAATTTTTAAATTTAAAATTGGATAAATGCAAATATTTCAGAAATCAGTAGTTAAAAAACATATTAATTCTCTTGATAAAAACAAGATAAATAATGCTTTTTCAAAATTCAATTTGAATTATAGCAAAGAAAAGATTGAAAAAATAAAATTATTAAAAGAAGAAGAATATCAAGACGGATTTTTGCGTGATATTTTTGTTGATATTTTTGGATATACTCTAAAACCAAACGAAGATTATAATCTTGTAAGAGAACTTAAAAACCAGGCTGATAGTAAAAAAGCAGACGGTGCTATTTTGAACGGCGAAAATGTTGTAGCAGTTATTGAGTTAAAATCAACAATAACAAAGGATTTGACAGGTATTACGCAACAAGCTTTTAATTACAAAAATAATCAACAAGGTTGTAAATATGTAATTACTTCAAATTTTCAAAAACTACGTTTTTATATTGATTACGCTAATGAATATGAAGAATTTGATTTGTTTAATCTTCAAAAATATGATTTTGAATTACTTTATTTAATTTTATCCAAAGATAGTATTTTTTCAGATTTACCTCTGACAATTAAAAAAGAAACCAGATTTCATGAACAAAAAATTTCAGAACAACTTTATCAAGATTATTCCGATTTTAAATATAAAATTTTTGAAAATCTAATTAAAAACAATTCAAAAATTGACAAATTAGTTTTATTTGAAAAATCTCAAAAACTTTTAGACCGTTTACTTTTTATATTCTTTGCCGAAGACAGCGGGCTTTTGCCAACTAATTCAATTTCAAGAATTATAGAAAGATTTGATAAACTTGTAGAAGAAGACGCATACAAACCACTTTATGATATTTACAAACAATACTTTGGTTACATGAATATTGGTCGTAAAGGTAAAGTTCCAGCAGATGATATTCCTGCTTATAACGGTGGTTTATTTGCATATGATGAAATTTTGGACAAAATAAAAATTGATGATGAAGTTTTGAAATCAGATAGTTTAAAACTTTCAGCTTATGATTTTAGCACAGAAGTAGATGTTAATATTTTAGGCCATATTTTTGAACATTCATTAAACGAAATTGAAGAAGTTGAAAAACAACTTGCAACGGGAAGTGATATAGAAATTATTAAAACAAGCAAACGAAAAAAAGACGGTGTTTTTTATACTCCCAAATATGTTACACAATACATAGTCCAAAATACTTTGGGTAAACTTTGCCAAAACCAAAGAACCGTATTAGGAATTTTTGAAGTTGAATTTGACAGTAGTTTTAGAACAAAAAAAGGATTAAATGAAAAAGGTAAACTACTTTACGAAAAATTAAGTAGTTACAAAGATTGGTTAAAAAATTTAAAAATAATTGACCCAGCTTGTGGTAGTGGTGCATTTTTAAATCAAGCATTAAACTTCCTGATTGCTGAACACGAACAAATTGATGATTTTATTGCTGATTTAACTGAAACCAAAATTAGAATATTTGACACGGACAAAACTATTCTTGAAAACAATCTTTATGGTGTTGATATAAACCAAGAAAGCGTTGAAATTGCAAGACTTTCACTTTGGCTAAGAACAGCACAAAAAGGACGAAAATTATCAATGTTAAACGATAATATAAAATGTGGAAATTCATTAGTTGATGATTATTCTCTAAATTATCGTAAAGCATTCGATTGGAAAAAAGAATTTGTAGAAATTATGAAAAATGGTGGCTTTGATATAGTTATTGGTAATCCACCTTATATTAAGGAATACACAAACAAAGAAGCATTTACAGGTTTACATAGTCATTATTGCTATCAAGGAAAAATGGATTTATGGTATTTCTTCGGTTGTTTAGCATTGGAAATTGTAAAAAAAGAAAACGGCTTAATTGGTTATATTGCACCAAACAATTGGATTACAAATTCAGGTGCTTCAAAATTTAGAAATCAGATTTTAAAAAAAGGTAAAATATTAGAATTTGTGGATTTTGGAGATTTTAAAGTTTTCGACAGTGCAGGCATTCAAACAATGATTTATATAATGCAACGCACTGAAAATAATAATATTTATCAATTCCAATATTCAAAAATAATTGACAGTAAAATTAACCACGAAATTAACCAAAAATTTCTTCAAAAAATAAATGATGATAGATTTACATACTTTACTGCAAAAATTGAAAGAGAAAATTTAATTGATAAAACAATAAATTTTAATAATTCAAATAACGAAACAATTGCTGACAAAATTGCAAAAAAACAAAATTTTACGCTTGATAATAAAGAAGTAGCACAAGGGATAGTAATGCCCCAAGATTTTCTAAATAAAAAAAATAAAGCAATTTTGGGTAAAAGTTACAAAAATGGAGAAGGAATATTCATTTTAAATCAGAATGAATTATCAAAATTTAGTTTAACAGAAAAAGAAAAAAGTATAATAAAACCATTTTTCACAACCACGGAATTAAATCGTTTCATTGGAAAATCTAAAAATGAATATTGGATTGTTTATACAAACTCTGATTTTAAATATGCTGAAACTTATGAACAATATCCAAATATCAAAAAACATTTGGACAGATTTAAGGAAGTCATAACATCAGACAATAAACCTTATGGATTACATAGAGCAAGAGAAGAAAAGTTTTTTACCGGTGTAAAAATTATATCAGTTCGCAAATGTATAAAACCGACTTTTACTTTTACAGATTTTGATTGTTATGTTTCTCAAACATTTTTTTCAATAAAAACAGAACGAATTGATTTGAGATACTTAACAGGTTTATTAAACTCAAAGTTAATAGCTTTTTGGTTAAAATACAAAGGGAAAATGCAAGGCGATAATTATCAGATTGATAAAGAACCGTTATTAGAACTACCACTTATTGCGCCAAGTATAGAAATACAAAGCGAAATTGCCGAACTTGTAACCCAAATTATTGATAACTTACAAAAAGAATTGGATTACAACGAATTATTGAACATCGTAATAAAAGAAAATAATTTTGAAAGAGAAATTAAACTAAAAAAAGAATTGGAAAATATTACAAATACAGTAAGAGTAGCAGAAAATAAAATAAATACCGTAATTTATAAACTTTACGATTTAAACGAAAATGAAATAACATTTGTAGATGAAATTTACTAATTTAGTAGTAAATGCAAAGAAAAAAATTATTAACAAAATTACGGCAGCTACGCTGCCGCTATTTTGTTAATAATAACATTTTTACTGTTGATAACTAATTTTACGCCTAAATAAATAATAGACTGATTAACAAATGAATGAAAAATATATAAGAGTATAACATCACACATAGCGGTAATTTTCAAAAAGTTGTGCTTGCCGCAGGCGCAACACAAGGCAAACTTTTTGAAAACGCCGCATGATTGTTTTCGTTATTTACCCAAGCAGCAATAGAAAAAACCTAATGGGAATTGTCTTCATTTTACTTCCTCTCAATTTTACTTTTGAAAAAAAACAAAAAAACATTTGAAATTTATTCAATAGCCTTTATCTTTGCCGTTAAGGTTAACGGAATTATTTACTTGAATATAAAATTATTAATATGAAGAAATTGGCTGATATTGGATTGATTGGTCTTGCTGTGATGGGCGAAAACCTTGCTTTGAACATGGAGATAAATGGCTATACCGTAGCGGTTTATAACAGAACTGTTCAAGGTATTGAAGAAGGTGTTGTGGCAAAATTTATTGAAGGAAGAGGAAAGGAAAAAAATTTCATCGGAAATTCTGATTTGAAATTGTTTGTAGAAAGCATTGAACGTCCCAGAAAAATCATGATGATGATCAGAGCTGGCCAAGCGGTTGATGATCAAATTGATTTGCTGTTGCCCTATTTAGACCAAGGCGATATTCTGATTGATGGCGGAAATTCTCATTTTCCCGACACAAGCAGAAGAACGAAATATTTGGAGAGCAAAGGATTTTTATTCATTGGAACAGGTGTATCCGGCGGTGAAGAGGGTGCATTGAATGGCCCTTCCATCATGCCGGGAGGTTCCGTTCAGGCTTGGCCGCAAGTGAAGGAAATATTTCAGGCAATTTCGGCAAAAATTGATGGTGATGTTCCTTGTTGTGGTTGGGTAGGCGAGAATGGTGCTGGTCATTTCGTGAAAATGGTTCACAATGGAATTGAATATGGCGATATGCAACTGATTTGTGAAGTGTATCAAATCATGAAAGATGTTTTAAATCTGAGTAGCAAACAAATGCATGAGATTTTCCGTCAATGGAATATGGGAGATTTAGGTAGCTATTTGATCGAAATAACCTCAGAAATCTTGAAGGTGGACGATATTGATGGTCTGCCATTGGTTGACAAAATATTAGATTCTGCCGGACAAAAAGGGACAGGAAAATGGACAGGAATAACAGCCTTTGATCTTGGTGTTCCACTCACGCTGATAGCCGAAGCGGTTTATGCCCGTTGCCTTTCATCTATGAAAGAAGAAAGAACTTTTGCTTCAAAAATATACCAAAAGAAAAATTTAGCTAACATTGTTGATATAGACTCCATCATAAATGATTTGAAAGATGCCTTATATGCGTCCAAAATTATTTCGTATGCACAAGGTTATCAGCTTATGCGGGAGGCAGCCAAAGAGTTTAACTGGAATCTTAATTATGGTGGCATCGCAACCATGTGGCGGGGTGGTTGCATTATTCGGTCTGTATTTTTAAGCAAGATCAATGAAGCTTTTGAAGAAAATCCACAACTGCCTAATTTATTGCTGGCACCCTTTTTTATTGAAAAATTAAATCAGTCTGTTGATGGGTGGCGAAGATTAATTGTTCTGGGTATTCAGCATGGAATTCCTGTTCCGGCATTAAGCTCGGCATTGGCTTATTTTGATGGTTACAGAACAGAAAATCTCCCTGCCAGTTTACTGCAAGCACAACGTGACTATTTTGGAGCCCACACCTATGAAAGAAAAGATGCCCCCAGAGGAAAATTTTTTCATACCAACTGGACTGGCGAAGGTGGAAAAACAGTTTCCGGTAGCTATAACTTATAGGGACTGGAAAACAGAGTGGTAATAATCAGAACTATTGGGTAAAAGTCTGAATTGTGGGCTTTTACCTAATTGATTCATAGATAACTTTTTGTGTTTTTGATTCTACTTATAGCAATTCAAATTGGAATATTATTTACTTTTGCAAAAAAAATATGTATTCAAATATGAATTCAAACGAAGGTAGAATTAAGATTTTTTCGGGAACAGCTTCAAGGTATCTTGCTGATAAGATTGTCGGAAGCTATGGAACCACAATGGGAAAAAGTAATGTTTTGAGATTTTCTGATGGAGAAATTCAACCCTATTATGAAGAAACTGTAAGGGGTGATTTTGTTTTCATCATTCAATCGACTTTTTCGCCTGCTGACAATCTTTTTGAATTACTTGCAATGATTGATGCCGCAAATAGGGCTTCTTCTTATAAAACAATTGCAGTAATTCCATATTTCGGGTACGCCCGTCAGGATAGGAAAGACAGACCCCGGGTAGCTATTGGAGCAAAGTTGGTGGCCAATTTGCTTACAGCAGCCGGAGTTTCCAGAGTCATAACGCTCGATCTTCATGCGGGACAAATTCAGGCGTTCTTTGATGTGCCTGTGGATCACTTACATGCATCATCCGTGTTTATTCCTTATCTGGAAAGCTTACATCTGGAGAATGTTGTTATTGCTTCGCCTGATACTGGGGGAACCAAACGCGCCCATGCTTATGCAAAATACATGAATACGGATTTGGTGATTTGTCATAAATCCAGACTCAGACCCAATGAAATAGAAGGAATGACTGTCATTGGCGATGTGGAAGGCAAAAATGTTGTTATCATCGACGATATGATCGACACGGCCGGAACAATAACCACAGCGGCTGATCGGATTTTTGATAAAGGCGCAAATACTGTCAGGGTTATGGTTACACACCCCCTTCTTTCCGGCCCTGCTTATGAAAGAATAGAGAAATCTAAAATCACAGAACTTATTGTTACTGACTCTATTCCACTGAAAGAACAGTGCTCAAAAATTACAGTGGTTTCCATTGCACACATTTTTGCAGATGTTATCAGAAAAGTTCATTCTTATCAGTCTATAGGATCGAATTTTATATTTTAAGATTTTATGTTTTGAAATTTAAGAACTTCTGAAACAAAGCAAACTTTTTATGTTTGCGAAAAGACTTTGAAAAACTCCTGATTTTCAAACACAGATTCAGGAGTTGTGAAATTCGATAGGAAATCCAATCAGAATTCAATTTTTCTTTGATCGAACATAAGCTTGAAGCTTCTTCGATGGTATTTGCAGATTCCGTAATTTTCAATGGCTTTTCTATGCGCCATTGTCGGATAGCCTTTATTCTGCATCCATTGAAAATAGGGAAATTCATGATGGATTTTCTGCATATATTCATCCCGGTAGGTTTTGGCCAAAATGGAAGCGGCTGCAATGGAATAATATTTAGCATCACCCTCAACAATACATTGGTACGGAATGTTCTCAAATCTTGAGAATCGATTTCCATCCACGATAATAAATTCAGGTTTAATGCTTAATTGTTGTATGGCCTTTTGCATTGCCATAATGGATGCATTTAAAATATTGATTTTGTCTATTTGTTCATTTTCAACCATGGCTACTGCCCAAGCCAGTGATTTGGCTTGTATTTCGGGGCGCAACTCAAACCGCATTTTCTCCGATAATTTTTTTGAATCATTTATTTGAAAATTTGAAAAATTTGCAGGCAATATAACAGCAGCAGCGAATACAGGTCCCGCCAGGCAACCTCTTCCGGCTTCATCGCAACCGGCTTCAAACTGAACCTCTTCTTTGTATTTACTTAAAAGCATATTCGAAGAAAAATCATTCTTGATTTCGACTTTTACCAATTTTTTCATACGAATCAAAACTAAACTTTTTTTCGGAATATTTCTGTACATTTGCGATAGAATCTGTGAATTCAAAATCACAATAGAAACTGAAAAAAATGAATGCAGTTCCTTTAATAATATGTGCTTTAGCAATTTTTGCCCTTGCTTACCGGTATTACTTTGGTTTCATTGCCGCCAAAGTTCTTGCATTTGATGATAATGCTAAAATGCCATCCCAAAGTCATTTTGATGGACAGAATTTTGTCCCTACAAGTAAGTGGGTTTTATTTGGACATCACTTTGCTGCTATTGCTGGAGCTGGACCTTTGGTCGGACCTGTTTTGGCAGCACAATTTGGTTATTTTCCTGGTTTTGTGTGGATGATTTTAGGCGCTGTTTTGGCAGGATCTGTTCACGATGTGGTTATTTTAACTGCTTCTGTGAGGTATCAGGGAAAATCATTGGCCGAAATTGCCCGTAAAGAAATTGATGCTATTAGCGGAAACATTTCCACCATAGCTATTTTAATCATCCTTGTAATTGCACTGGCAGGTTTGGGACTAGTTGTAGTCAATGCGTTGGCAGAGAGTGTTTGGGGAACTTTCACAATAGCAGCAACAATTCCGATTGCTTTGCTTATGGGAGTATGGATGTATAAAATTCGTAAAGGAAAAACGCTTGAAGCCACCATCGGAGGAGTCATTTTGCTTTCATTGGCTGTGATATTTGGGAAATTTATTCCGGGTTCATCCATAGCCGGATGGTTTAAATTTGACCATAAAACACTAACCATATTGATAGCGATTTATGCCTTTTTTGCTTCTGTGTTGCCCGTATGGTTATTGCTTTCGCCACGCGACTATTTAAGTTCAATAATGAAGGTCGGGGTAATTTTGTTGTTGGCTGTAGGAATCATTGTTGTAGCCCCAAATTTACAGATGCCTGCCTTTACGAAATTCACCCACGGTGGAGGACCTATAATTCCAGGTACTTTATTTCCTTATCTTTTTATAACGATTGCATGCGGAGCGATTTCTGGATTTCACGCTTTGGTTAGTTCGGGTACTACCCCTAAAATGATCATGAGCGAAAAGCATATTCGCCCCATAGCTGTAGGATCCATGCTTACCGAAGGAACTGTTAGCATTCTTGCACTAATTGCAGCTTGTAGTCTAATGCCTCTGGATTATTTCCTTATTAATATTCCTGCCGAAAAATTCAACCATTTTCTTCCCGTATTAAAAGAAATGGGTTTTGTGACGAGTGAAATAGCAAGTTTATCTCAAGCGGTTGACGAACAAATTGTTGGTCGCACAGGCGGTGCTGTTTCTTTGGCTGTGGGTATGGCGAAGATTTTTTCGGCAATTCCAGGTATGAAACATTTGATGTCTTATTGGTATCACTTTGCGATTATGTTTGAGGCTTTGTTTATCCTTACCACACTTGACGCTGGAACAAGAATTGCTCGTTTTGTTTTGCAAGATGGTATGGGAAAAATTTACAAACCTTTTGGCAGAGCCGATTGGTTGCCTGGTAATCTGATTGCCAGTGGTTTGATTGTGATTATGTGGTCATATTTTATTTATACTGGCAGCATCGGTACGATTTGGCCCATGTTTGGAACTGCCAATCAACTTTTGGCCTCTATTGCGCTCATAATTGGCACTTCATTTCTGATCAATCATGGAAAAAAGAAGTTTGCCATCATCACAATAGCCCCACTTATTTTTATCAGTATTACGACTGTTTATGCAGGAATTTTAAATTTGATAAATTTATATATTCCACAAATGTTTATGGATGGAAAACAAACAAGCGGTATAATCAATACGATGCTTACATTAGTGATATTGGCTTGTTATGGAGTCATTTTATCAAGAGCACTGCCTAAATGGTTTAAGTCAAAGGAGAATTTGATAAACTCCTGAAAATTAAACATCGCTTCAGGAGTTCTGAGGTTTATATCTATAGGATTTCCAATTGTAATATTTTTAATTAGTTAATTCTACTTTGGTAAATTACAATATACAATGATTTTTTAAATTTCTTTAATAGCTGCAGCCGTCAGGCTACGGGGGTAAATCGTTATCAATAACCCACCCCTTAGTCCCCTCCCAAGAGGGGAAATTAGCTTTGAACATGGCTTGCAGGATAATAAATATTGTTTCATGAAGAAATGCCAATTATATAGCATAAAACGTTGATTAGCAGCATACCCCTCTTGGGAGGGGGTTGGGGGTGGGTCTTATAAGCCATTATTATTCAAGTGATTATTAGTGTTAAAAGATACGACTAATAAAAAAGTGAGAATTTGTATCAAACTTTTTGTATTTATTAATCGGCCAAAGTAGAATTAATAATATTGCAAAAATAAAATTCCCTTGATATTAAAATTAACTCTATTTTTGACCAGAATTTCTAAGATTTTGGAATTATCTTGTTGTCATCAATATATTGTAATTCATTGATTTGTGAAGAAAAAATTTATAACAAACCTTTTATTTTTGCTGGGACTAAACATTCCGATTAAATTATTTTGGATTTTTGGTATAGACCGTACTGTTCAGATTGTTACGGGGGCTCAGCAGTATGGGTTCTATTTTTCTCTCTTCAATTTTTCGCTTATATTGAATATCCTTTTAGACCTTGGACTAACCAATTACAATAATCGAAATATTGCCCAAAATTCTCACATGCTCGGAAAATTTTTCCCCAATATTATCATGTTGAAAGTTCTTTTGGGTGGGGTTTATTTTCTCGTTTCTTTCGTAATTGGTGCCCTAATCGGTTATGGTGCAAAGGAATTTTGGTTACTTTTCGTTTTGTTATTCAATCAGTTTCTATTATCTTTTATACTATATTTTCGGTCAAATTTATCTGGTTTGCATTTATTCAAATATGATAGTATGATTTCTGTCATTGACAGATTAATCGTAATATTATTATGTGGATCTTTACTTATTGGGAATTTAGACGGTTTTTCGATCACGATTGAGGTTTTTGCCTACATACAAACCATAGCATACCTATTGACTTTTATTACTTCTTTTATCTTGGTTTATAGGAATATTCCAAAAAATGTGTACAAATTTACATTGAAAATTGATATTCCTTTTTTCGCTGTGGTTTTACGGCAAAGTTTTCCCTTCGCTTTGCTGATTTTGCTTATGGCTTTCTATAACCGTGTAGATTCTGTAATGCTTGAAAGATTACTTCCTGACGGGGTAGAGCAAGCAGGAATTTATGCCCAGTCATTTAGGATTTTAGATGCTTTGTCGATGTTTGCCTATCTATTTGCTGGTATTTTAATGCCAATTTTTTCTAAAATGATAAAAGAAAAGAAAGACATAACCCAAATGGTTCGTTTTTCTTTCCTTTTAATGTTTGTACCATCGATTATTTTATCCGCATCATTAAGTGTATATGCCAAAGAAATCATGGGATTGTTGTACTCTGAGCACCAAGAGATAACCTCAGCGGTATTCAGAATTATCGTTTTATCCTTTGTTCCTATCTCTTTCACATATATATTTGGTTCTTTGCTCACGGCCAATGGTAGTCTAATGTCTTTGAATAAGATGGCAGTAGTGGGAATGTGCTTGAATGTTATTCTAAATTTGATACTTATTCCAGTATATAAAGCCTTGGGAAGTGCGGTTGCTGGTCTTATAACACAATCAATAACTGCACTTTTGCAAGTAATTATTGCGCTTATGGTTTTCAAAATAAAAATAAGATTCTTTGATCTATTAAAATCAGTTCTGTTTATATTGCTGTTCATGGTGCTTGCCTGTCTTATGCATTCTTTACCAATGCAATGGTCGGTTTCATTTGTCCTGACGCTTATAGGAGGATTAATCATTTCGATTATATTCAGACAATTCAAGCCATTGGTTATATTAAAAATAATTAGATCGGAGGAACAATAGTTTATTGTCTTATGCCTGTATTTCAATTAACAGACCAATTTGTTTTCCCGCATCCTTCTTTGTCCAGAGAAGATGGATTGCTGGCTATAGATGGTGATTTATCCGTTGAAAGGTTGTTGCTGGCTTATCATAACGGAATATTTCCCTGGTACAATTTTGACGAACCTATTCTTTGGTGGTCACCCGATCCCAGACTGATTTTAAAAGTAAATGATTTCAAAGCTTCAAAATCCTTGAAAAAAAAGGCAATTAGCGGACAATTTGAAGTGAGGTTTGATACTGTATTTGAGCAGGTTATAAAAAACTGTGCACAGGTAAAAAGACATGGTGTAGATAGTACTTGGATTGTGCCCGAAATGATTAAAGCATATATACTTCTACATCGTTATGGTTTTGCACATTCTGTTGAGACATTTTATGAAAATCAATTGGTGGGTGGTCTTTATGGAGTTGTTGTGGGGGGCGTATTTTCAGGAGAATCCATGTTTCATAAAATGGCAGACACCTCCAAGATTGCCTTTTATCATTTGGTAAACAAAATGCAAGATTTAAACATGGATTTTATTGATGCCCAAACAGAATCTAACCATTTAAAAAGCTTGGGAGCAAGTTGTATCTCAAGAGAAGTTTTTCTAAAAATGTTGCAGGATTCTATTGAAAATCATCCACAAAAGATTAAATGGCCAAGGGGAGTATTATAGTGAAGGTTGTGCCTTCATTTTGTTTGCTTTTCACTTGAATCTCACCATTGTTTTTTAGGATTAGTTCTTGGCATATTTTTAGTCCATAACCGGAACCTTTTTCGTTGTTTGTACCTTTTGTGGTAATTCTTTCTTTTGAAAAAATTTTGTTCTGTACTTCATCGCTCATCCCAATTCCATTATCTTTTATGGCAATTCGTAAAGTTTCATTTTCCTTTTCCGCACCAATGAATATTTCTCCATTTTCATAACAGAATTTTATTGAATTGGAAATGATATTTCTAATCACTGTACTTATAGCATTTAATTCGGCATAAACCAAGTCTTCATGTGTAAGTTCGGAGGATATGTGTATGTTTTTTTTCCTTGCTTCGGGCTGTAATAAATTAATGTTATCATCGGCGATATCCTTTAAATTTATTGCTGTTATGGCTGCTTGATATGTATTGCGCTGGCTGTCGAACCAACTGAAAAGGTTGTTGAGTAACTGCCTGGTTCGCTCAAATTCCTTATTGGCTTCGTCCAAAAAATAAGCAAGTTTCTCTTGTGGAACAAGCTTTTCCTTTAAAGTATAAAGAATCAATCCTATTGAATTGAGCGGTCCACGCAAATCATGCGAAATAATAGAAAACATATCATCTTTAAATGAATTCATTTTCTCAAGATCACTTTTTTGAATTGAAATTTTTTCTTTTTGAGAAAGTACCAAATCATTCAGTTTTTGAAGCTCATCATTTTTTAATAGAATTTCTTCTTTCTGTGAAGACAAAATTGTATAGAGCTTGTTCTTTTTGCGTAAAGCAGAAATATGTTTTATCAATAAAAATAGTGAAAATGCAAATAATATCGATAATATGGTAAACAATATTCTTTGTTGATTTATGATACTGATATTCTTAAAACCTTCATTTTTTAATTCCGATATTTCCTTGTTTTTTTCTTTCAAATGAAATTGAAATTCTAATCGTTTTATTTCCATTTCTTTTTCCGCTCCCTGAACCTTTGAATTATAGATACGGTTCAATGAATCATAGTACAAATACTTAGAAAAGTTGTTCCTTTTTATTTGTATTTTTGATAGAATTTTGGTTGAAATTTCCATTGAGGAAGTATCTTCGTAGTAGCTTGCGTTACTTAATCCCTTTTTTGCGTATTCATCAGCCAATTTTAGTTCCCCTTTGTTAAAATAAACTTCGGCAAAAACATTGAAAATTTGTGAATAGGAAAAATGTTTTTCGAGACCCATTAGGTAATCAAGCGCTTGATTTAAGGGAACATAAAATAAATAATTCCTATTCTACCATAGCTCTGGTAAAACAAGTTCCTTACATTTTTCAGGATTAATTTCAATAAACCATTTCCCAAGTTCTTTATCTCTTTCGATAATTCTTTC
>Ga0316607_1000333_pt1 | contig 17868 bp, 20 predicted proteins | sample MIS2016062E_MG_FD_207674 | JGI IMG/M metagenome (GOLD analysis project Ga0316607, IMG submission 207674) | Microbial mat bacterial communities from Middle Island sinkhole, Lake Huron, Michigan, United States - MIS.2016.062E | ecosystem: Environmental > Aquatic > Freshwater > Lake > Sediment...
CCAAATTATCTGCTCAGTCGAATAGGTAAAATAGCGACACGAAAAATTAGGTGGAGGATTTGATTTTTCCCAAGTAATGACATTCAGAATTTTAAAACCCAATTCATTCAACATTTGTCCAACCGAAAAAATATTGTGCATTGTACCACTTATCCAAATGGTACCATCTTCTTTTAATTTTTCTCTCGCCAATGACAACCATTTTCTGTTAAAATCATTGATAAATTCAAATCCTTCCGATTTGTCCCACGTTCCTTTATTGACACTTACAATTTTTCCATTTTGAATTGACAAACCGTTATTGGATAAAAAATAAGGAGGGTCGGCAAAATCATATCAAACTAATAGTTTATAATTCAGTTTTAATTTCCTCCAAAGTTTTAAAAATGTGATTTTCTACAAATTTTTCATCGTCATTATTTTCTTCATAATGCCTTTCTTCATCTTTCCATAAATAATCTAATACCTTATGTACTTTTGATGAAAAATTAGTTTCAAATACCAATTTGCATTTAATATTATCTGTAGAAAACTTCATTTCAATAATCCAATCGTTATTTTTTAAAAGATTTCCAAAAGCGTCTACTTCTGATATTCCTTCTTCAAATCCAATAATTTGAAAATTTTCAACATCTTCTCCATTTGGTGCAATTGTCAAACCTTGGTCTGTATAAAATATATATCTTGCCATAATTTATTTATAAAATAAATTCATAATTTTGTTGTTCAAGTATTGTTTCATATTGTTTGTTTAATGCTTCATAATCCATAAATGAAACCCTGTTTTGCGTAACTAAATTAGTAAATGACGAATATTTTAGTTTTTTCAAGTATTCATCTTTTCTTTTAGAATCTGCAACGATTGCCATTCTTGAATAAAAATCTTGTAATTCATTAAATTTAAGTAATGAATTTTGAATGTCAGTTGAATGCTCAACTTCAAAAAATGAATGTGGCATTTCCCTTTCATTGAACCAAATTACGTCAACAGATGCACTTTTATTAACTAATTTAGGATATGAATATTGGGGAATTTCATTTAAAGTTCTAATATCAACCAATTTTTCATTTAAATACATTCTATTTTTATCTTGGTTTGGTACAAACGTTTTTAACCCTTTCAAATTTCCAACTTTCAATAATAAACCTTGAAAATAGGAATGATTAAAATCAATTGCTTCTTTTGAATCTTTGTTTGATTCAGTTAGTTGCAAAATTCCATTTGCCTCATTGGCTTTTTGGAATTGTACCAATCCATACAGACCAGGCTTTATTTTATAGATATTTTTATCAGTTTGTACAATCCGTCTAATGCTTGCAAAAGGTGTTTTTGTCTTCCATTCACAGTCAGGAAATTTAAAAACTTCTTGATTTATTTGACCAAGTGTTGCCACGCCTCCAAATTTTTCGATTGTTAAAATTACGGCTTCGTATTGTTTCATCTTCTTGTTTTTTAGTATCCAATATTTTTTAACATTGGTAAAAACTTAAATTTTTTTTTAAAAATCCAAAATATCTTCATTTTCGGAATGTTTTTGAAACAGTTTGTATGTGTTTTCTGCACTACCAAAAAACATTTCAGTCATCTTTTCTTTCGGGAAAAAAGTTAAACATTTTTATTCTTACTTCATTATAATTTATTTGGTCGATATGAAACACAATATCCTGATAGTCTTTTTCAGTGCAAACATTATTTTCCAGTCGTTCGGCTAAATCAAAAACAAAATTATACCTTTCTAGAGTTTTTTCTCCTTCATCATCTACTTCATTATCAAATGTTTCTGACCATTCGTATAATTCAGAAACAATTAAACTTCTATTGTTGTTTATTTTTTCAATAATGTTCATCTCTATCTTAAATTTATTGATTTAATCGGACGAAAGATACAACTAAATCTTCTCAAACAAAACCGCCGTATTGCAACCTCCAAAACCCGAAGCGGTTTTTAGGAAATGTTGAATGTTTTTGTCTTCGTTTTTTTCGATAATATTGATAGATTGACTTAGTCCGATTTCGTCAAAACCCAAGGAAACAAATAATTTGCTTTCTAAAACAGTTTCAATTCCGATGACGGTTTCTAACAATCCTGAAGCTCCGAGAGTGTGTCCGTAAAAACCTTTCAGGCTATTCACGGGAACATTTTGAAGCCCTAATCTGTTGAATGCAATGGCTTCCATTTCGTCATTAAAAGGGGTTGCTGTTCCGTGAGCCGAGATATAATCAATTTGATTGGCGTAGATTTTGGCTTCCGACAAGGCAGTTTCTATGCTTCTAAATAGCCCTTCGCCAGTCCTTGAAGGCCCTGAAATATGGTTGGCATCGTTGATATTGCCATCTCCGATGATTCTTATTTTGGCATTTTTTTTATTGGATGAAACCAAAACTGCTGCCGTTGCTTCTCCTAAAGTTACGCCGTTTCTGCTTTTGGAATAGGGTCTGCAAGGCAAATCGCTCATCGCCTGAAAGGAATTGAATCCTGACAAAACAAATTCAGAAACTTCATCGCCCGCAACTATAAAAACGTTGTCAAACATTCCGCTTTGAATTAATCTTCTAGCAACTGAAACCGCCAGGATTCCAGAAACACAAGCATTGGAAATCACAATTGGTTCGGTTTTGAAGTTGAAAAAATCGGCCACATTTTTGGCTAATTGACTCAAATGTGCTTGTTGAAAATTATCTGAAGATGGATTTTCTAAGGCTGTAATATTTCCTTTGGTTGTAGAAAGAATAAAACCTGTTTTTGTATCTAATTTTGATTTTTCGACTATGGGTTGCAAAGCCAAAATCATCATTTTTTCCAAACGGGTGTAATTTTCTGCCGAAGTAATTTTGGCGAAAGCCGAGTTTATTGCTTTATCATTTACAATAGAAGCATAAAATGGTGTTTTCATCAACTCCAAATTATGATGCAATTGAATACCCGAAACATTACCAATAATATTATTTATATTGGTAGCCACATCAAACCCCAAGGGCGTGATACAATTGGTTTCGGTAATGAAAACTTCTTTTAACATTTTTATTGATTTTAACCCTGTCAGGGTTTTGAACCCTGACAGGGTTTAGATTAACCCCACTTTCCTCTTCCACTCTTCATAAAATGGTGGATTTGTCAGCATCAATTCCCCTTTTTTGTCCAAAAAAACCTGAACTGTTTCGCCCGTACAAGCAATTTCATTGTTGGTATCAAAGATGGTATATCTAAAAATCATTTTTGCTGCTGGTGTATCAACAATTGTGGTTTCAATTCGGGCTACATCGCCATAACGCAAAGACAATTTATGCTCGCAAACCGACTTAACTATTGGTGTTGTAAATCCGCAATCGAAAACATCAAGATAGGAAATGCCGTGATGTCTTCCGAAAGCTTCCCGACCATCTTCAAAATAGGTAATATAATAGCCGTGCCAAACGATTCCGAGTGGGTCGGTTTCGTTGAATCGAACTCTAATGTCTTTGGTAACGGTTAATTCGGTAGCTTCTTTATACAGCTCTCTTTTTCTTATCATACAGCAATGCTATGGTTGTGGTAATTATGAAAAACAAAAATAACAAACTTATTTCTGGTAATATTTCTAAAATAGAACCGTTTCGCAAAAGCACATCATAAAAAGCATTCAAACCCCAATTCATTGGCGAGGATTCTGCAATAATTTGCATTATTTTAGGCATTGCAAAAACAGGCACCCAAACGCCACCAATTGCCGCAAGAATAATTACAGATGTTGCTCCAAAAGGTGCGGATTGTTCTGGTGTATTGGCTATTGTTCCCAATAAAATTCCAAAACCAATGGCTGCAAATCCAGAAAAAACAGCTACAATACTCATCATAAACAGATGCCCCTGAACATTGAGTGAAGGTAATCCTAAATGAGGAAACAAGAAAACGGCAACCGCCACCATCATATAAAATTGAATCATACAAATAACCAAATAAGTGATTGTTTTTCCTGCCAAAACAATACTATTTGAAACTGGATTGGTGCGCAAACGAACGAATGTTCCCTGTGTTTTTTCTTTCACAATATTGATAGACAAAGGAATGATGATAAAGAATATGGCAAATAATGTCCAAGCGGGAACATTGTGTTGTACTGAATTTGGTTTTATTTCTTTATCATTTATTTTGGGCATAATTTCTTTGAAACTAATGAAACTCTTCTGTTCAAAACTAGCCGTTCCATCCCCCAATTGGTCTTGAAAAGTGGCATAAATCGACTTTGTTTCAATCTGCGAAATCATCTTGTCAATTGAATTCATTACAGCATTTTTGAAACTCATTTGGACTGCAGGGTCAAAATACAATTTCACTTCTTTTTGATTGACCCCCCCAGCCCCCGAAAGGGGAGTTTGAACTAAACTGTCAGTCATTCCTAAACTGCTAGTAATTTTGGCTACGTTTTGGTCAATTTTAGTTTGCAAATCGGCACTTAATTTTTTTGGAATTATAATGGCTAATTGATATTTTCCAGAAAAAACAGCTTCTTTAGCAAGGGTTTCGGTAAGTGGTTTATTGTCAATATTGGTTACAACAGTGAAAAAATTACTTTTTTGCAAATTATCAAAAACGGTTTTAGAAACATTTCCATTGTCATAATCGACCAATAGAATTGGAATTTTAGATTCACTTATGTTTTTAAAAGTACTGTCTTGGATTAAAGTTACCGTAATTATCAACACCAGAGGCATTACAAACAGAATAATCATTCCACCAAAATCTCTTTTCAAGAGTAGAAATTCCTTAAAAACGGACATAAAAAGTTTATATATCATCGCGCAATTCTTTTCCAGTTAATGAAATATATACATCTTCGAGATTTCTGGCATTATGGGTTGAATCAATTAAATGCTTTGGTGTTCCTTCTGCAAAAATTTTTCCTCTATCCAAAATGGCAATATCGGTGCAAAAATCTTGAGCTTCCGATAGGTGGTGTGAAGTATAAATAATGGTAGTACCGTTTTTGTTGAGTTGTTTTAAATAATCAATAATTACATTTTTAGATTGCACATCGACCCCAACAGTTGGTTCATCCAAAAAAAGTAGTTGTGGATTGTGCAAAATCCCGGCAATCAAATTCACTCGACGTTTCATTCCTCCAGAAAAGGTTTCGATTCGCTTGTCGGCAAATTTTAGAAGCCCAAGAAAATCAAGACTTTCGATTACTTTTTCTTTTAAATTTTCGCCTTTCAAACCATACATACTGCCAAAATACATCAGGTTTTCACGTGCAGTCAATGTTGGATACAAGGCATATTCTTGAGGGACAACCCCAATGATTTTCTTTATATCATTCGCATTTTTGGCATAAGTCATATTTTGGATTGAAAAACCGCCCGTGGTAGGTTTTATTAATCCGCAAAGCATTGAAATTAAGGTGGTTTTCCCAGCGCCATTGGGACCTAATAATCCAAAAATTTGACCTTTATTTATAGACAATGAAAAATCGACCAAAGAATACATTTCGGCATCTTTGTACTTTTTTGAAAGTTGGTCTATTTGGATAATTGGTTGCAAAATATAGATTTTATCGAATGGCTATTTTCAATTTCTTAAAAAACACTTCTTCTTTATTGGAAATAGCCACAAGTTGGTCGGCTATAGTGTTGTATGTGTCTTCTTTTGAACTTCTATTTTTATAAATCCGGGAAGCTTCGACCGCAAAATCTCGCCATAAATCGCCTATTGCAGTCATTTCTTGAGACAATTCTTTTAGTTTTTCATTTTCTAAAATAACGGAGGCTTCTTGCAAAAATGCCGCATATATAAACCGAAAACCTCCTCCGCCAGTGCCAATTTCTTCCTGCATTCGTACCATTTGAGCCAAATAATGGTTGGCTTTTTTGGTGCCGTGTTTTACTGGCCATTTCCTGATTTGTCTGGCCACCATTCTCATTCCTCGAACTCCGATAATGGGTACTGGAGCTAACATATCTCGACAGGTGTTTTTTATTCCTTTGATAATTGCTCCTTTTAAATCAATTTTTTCTGGAATTAAAATTGGATAATAAATTTGTCCTTTTGGAGCAAATGCACCTTTGGCAAAACGCACTTTTCTCAACTCGTCGTGTGTCAAGGTGGTCACGCTTTCCATCACTGGGTCGCTGATTAAATAATCGGTATCTGTTTTTCCGTAAACCACTAAATTATGAGCGTTGAAATGAAAACGATATTCATCAGGAAAATAAGTCAAATTATAAACGCCTACTTGTAATCCTGATGGAATATTATTTTTTAAGTTTTCATCTAAAGCCCTTACAGCATTGACTTCATTAGAAAATTTTTGTCTTTTTATTTTCAATCTCAATCGTTTTGCCAATTTATTGAAAATGAGTCCTGGCAAGGGTCTGTAACTTATTGCTGGGGCATAATTCACTTTCAAAAAAGGCAAATAAACAAAGAAAAGACCAGATCCAATTCCAAAAACCATGGGTTCACTAATATTCAAACCGTTGTTTTTTAACAAATTGGAAGCTACTCCGTTTTCGCAATGTGCCGATTGATGATGTGTAAAATTGGTTTCCATTAATGGGTTTTAAAATTTCTTAATTCGGAAATAGAAATATTGAAAGTTTTTGTATATTTAAGTAAAATTTTATCGCTTAATTTAGCAAATACCTTGGGTTTAAAATGTCTTTTTACTTGCCATTGCCACATTCCTACATAGCTCGACAGAATAGCAATGTCCATCCTGCAATATTCCATAAAATAGACAATCGGACTTACTTCATTATTGTTTACTTGTGCTTTTGCAATAGCAATACGCTCACTTATTTCTTCAATAGAATTAGAAAGTGCAATAGTTTTTGGTTCCCAACCTGTACTTAAAGTAGTTGTATAATTGCCGTTTTCATCGGTTGCATAAACCAATTCTTTCATGTTTTTATTGGAAAGATTACCTTTATCTTGAGGAACTTCGTCTTTTTTCATAAAATGCTACTTCTTTGAACTATTTTCTTTAAGGAAAAGATTAATTTCTCCTTCTAAAAGTAATTTTTCTTCATTATAAATTTGGCAACTCATTGTGCATAAGCTATAATCGTCTGTTTTATATTTTGAAAGCAAAACCGCTTTTGTATTAAGAGTATTACCAACTTTTGGCAAACTATGAATTTTGATTGATTTTATAGTACTTATAAACCCAATGACAGCAACGTCTTTAATTTCCTGATTGTTTTCGTCTATAAAATATCTTTGTGCAACAATAGACGCACAGGTTTGTGCCGCATTTTCTATTAATCCAGCTTCTGAAAAAACATCATTTTGAACAAAAATATTGTCTTTATTTATCTCAAAAAATGTCTCAACCTGTTGATTATCAATATCAACAAATTTATCAACCATAAGCATAGGTGCTTGATGAGGCAAAAAATGTTTTATATCGATGTTAGTATCCATCGTTATTTTGCCAAAACGGTTTTCATTTGACCACTAGCAATTTCGATAATATTCAATTTTGTAACTGCATCCACCAAAGTAATTCCAGCAAATTCTTGAAGAATGGTAATAGTGGTCTGAATTTCATCACCTAGTTTTGGGAGTTTCATAATTTTGATGTCTTTTATAGAACCTATGAAACCCGTTGGTGCTGGTTCATTTTTTAGAAAAAATTGATACCCTGTATGCAAAGCGATGGATTGTGCAATATGTTCTATTAAACCTGATTCTAAAAAATATCCATTCTGAAAAAAAATAGACTCTTTTTGAATGGTAAACCCAGAAACTAATGAAGTTTCGGTAAAATCATACATTTTGTCCACCATTACAAAAGGAGACTTTTGTGGCAACAATTTTTCTACAAAATCTTTGTCTAATGTTTTAAATCTATTCTCAATCATTAATATACTGTTAAATATGCCATAGCATAAGAAAAACGTCCGCTTTCTGGAACGCATAAAAATATTTTATCTCCTTTTTTTAATTTACCAGAATTCATCAATTCTTCTAATGCTAAATAAATTGATGCGGCTCCTACATTTCCAACAGTTGCCAGATTCATAAACCATTTTTCAATTGGAATTTGGATACCTTTTTCAATAAGTAATTTATTTAAACCGTCAACAAAATAATGAGAAGAAACGTGAGGCAAAAAATAATCGATTTGGCTCACTGGAATATTATTTTTAGATAATGAGTCAAAAACACTTTGAACACCCTTTTGCAAAATAAATTCATCCAATAATTTTACATCTTGTTTGAATGCAAACAAAGATTCTTTCAGCCATTGGTTAGGATTATAATCATTCCAAGGTTTGATTTCTCCGTTTTCTAATTTATCGCCACCAGCATACATGCAGGTTTCAAGCTCGTAGGCATAAGAATAAGCTTCCATCCATTCAATTTTCAAAGATATATTTCCTTTAGGTTTATTTTCTAATAAAAAAGCTCCAGCTCCATCGGACAGCATCCATCTTAAAAAATCTTTTTTGAAGGCAAGAATGGGTTGCTCTTCCAGATTTTTTAAATTGACGACTTCGCTCTCAAATTTTTCGGACAACATCCAAGAGGAAAGTTTTTCGGAACCTGTACAAACCGCATTTTTTGTGCTTCCAGTTTTCACAGAAAGAAAACCAAATTTTAAAGCATTCATCCCTGCGCAACACACTCCAGATGAGGAATTTAGCTCCAAATTTCTGTTTTTTAACAACCCATGAACCATTGATGCTTGAGAAGGCACAAGCACATCTGGGGTTGTAGTGCCACAGGAAAGCAATTCCATATCCTGAGCCGTAAAACTCTCGTCATATAATTCCTGAATGGCATTTCTAGTCAATTCCGCATTAGTATGAGTGCTTTTCCCGTTTTTATCAATGGCATAATAACGACTGACAATTTTGTTATTTCTTAATATTAGTCTTCTTGCTTTAGAAGCAGTATTATTAATAAGCCCTAAATAATCTTCCATTTCGTCATTTGAAACGGCTTCATTTGGCAAATATTTTCCAATTTTTGTGATAAAAACTTCAAACATAATCTCTAATTAATTCCTTTATAATAGTGTTTTTCTTTCTCCCTTTTTTGGCTATTTATTGGGTATGTAAAAACGTGCAATATATAAACTATTGGCGAGATTAACCAAATTGCGAGCAATAAATATACTTTAAATACTTTTAACCAAGATTTTCTAAATTTAGTTTTAGTAATAATAAAATTTGCCCATTTATCGAAAATTTTATTCGCTGTTTTATCGACAGTTACTAAATAAGAACTTACTCTAACTGCATCATTTTCAATTAATTTTAATTGCAAATCATCTAAATTATTTTCTTTTAAACTCGAAAGAATTATGTTTCCAAATTTTGACGATTCTTCAATGTCTTTATCAGAAACTCCGGGTAAAGGAAAAAATCCGAGGTATTTCTTTTTAACTCCCGAAAACATCCATTCCACAATAGTAATTACACTAATTAAATTTCCTGCTCTGTCCACCAAAGCGATGTTTCCTTTGAGAATTGCATTGTTTTGTTTCAATAAAACTTTTACTTTTTCTTGGGCCATAATCCACATATTCCTTGAACCATTTATCGTTACCACAGGAGTATTGCTTAATAAAATTTTAGCTTCTGAACTTTTTAGAAATGAATTAATTGGAATTGATGGGGTCAAATACCAAACTTGATAATTCAACAGAATTAGATTGTATTTTACATCCAAAACTTCTTTTGGAATGGGTTTCAAGGCTGAAGGAATTTGCAAAAATGATTCAGGGAAAGCCCCAAAAAAAGCTTCATTACTCCAAGGAAATGGAAACGGTTTTTCTAACTTAATTTCGTGAAATGTAACTATAATATCCTCAGAATTTAATAAAGGTTTTGCAATATTTCTGGCAATAGATTCCAATTGCCCTGATTGAGAATAATAGATTACAAGAACATTTTTCATTTTGAATATTTATAAAAAAGTAAATTTAATTGAAATAAATCGAAACTCGTCAGGATAAATTAATTTCTTTGAAATTTCGAATTTTGTCTAATCTTTTCGCCTTAACCCATTCTGGCCAAGTAGATGAATCTTCGGCCTCATAAATTCGGATTTTTTGGTTGCCTTCTTCAATTAATAAATCATTAGGTTTACAATTTAAAATTGCTGCCGCAGCAACTATTCCCGATTGGGTTGCACCAGCAACTCCGTGCGAAAGTGTGCTGGCTCCACAAAGGTATAAATTTTCAATTTCTGATTTGTTTTTATACGAAAATGGGCCCACTTGGTTTAAGGTTTTCTCTGTTCCATAGACATTTCCTTTAGTCGAATTGATATAAAATTCATTGGTTTTTGGAGTTCCTAATTCGGCTTGAACCACTTTTTGTTTGGCTCCAGGAATAATCTTTTCGATGTTATTCATCAATTTATTAATAACCTTTTCTTTGAAAATTTTATAGTTTTCGGAGTGATAATCGCCTAATCCATTAAATTCGGGTAAATTGTCGTAATTGATATAAGTTACAACCTCAAAATTATGGTATCTTCCGTTGAAACTCACAGGATCTTTCAACGTAGTACAACTAATAAAAACCGCAGGAAAAGAATCTCCATCTGTGATATTGCCCTTCATTAAATCCTCAAAATTAGCATCATCGTTTTCATCTTTCATCATCCAAATATTGCCAGAATCAATACCGAATTGGGTTACGTCCATATCCAAAGTTAGAAATAAAATCAAGGAAGTAACGGAGTATTTTGTTTTTTCTAATTTCTTAATCAGACCTTTGCTCAAATGTTCTTTGCCAATTAGATTCAAATAAGTAATGGAAGGATCAGCATTTGAAACAACCGATTTCGCAAAAATTTGATCTCCGTTTTTGAGTTGAACTCCAATGACTTTTTTGTTTTCGATTAGAATTTTAGCCACATCTTGCTTCACTCGAACTTCTCCACCGTTATTTTTAATTCCTTTAGTCATTGCCTTGACGATGCCTCCGCCACCTCCCATTGGATAAAATCCGCCTTCAAAATAATGGCTCATAACCGAACAATGCACCGGAAAACAAGCCCATTTTGGCGAAAGTCCATGATCGCCACATTGAACGTTCAAAACAGATTTTAGTAAAGCATCTTTAATGTGCCAACCTATGACTTTTTTCAATGAAAATAAAGCGAATTTTCCAAAATGTTTGGTTCTGAATGGAACGGTAATTTTTTGCCAAAAACCTTTCAATTTTGGGATTAATTGCAATTCAAAATTAACTCTTTGAATCAATGTCAGATATTCGTTGATATTTTTTTCTTCTTTGGGAAAACGGCTTACTAATGATTTTCTCCAATTTTCAATTCCAGCTGGAATGTCGAACTTTTCACCATTTATCAAACAATGTTCGTAAGCGTTTTTGTTCATTCTGAAAAAAACGAGATCATTGGCAATTCCAAGTCCCCGATACATTTCGCCTGTGGATTGACCATCATCAATAAGTCCAACATAATGAACACCCGGACTAAATCTCTGACCATTAAGAGTAAAACTATGAGCCCAGCCACCTGGAACATAATGTTGTTCTAACACCAATACTTTTTGCCCTGCTCTTGCCAAACAAATCGCTGTTGAGAGACCGCCCACTCCAGAACCTATAACAATTGTGTCGAATTTTTCCATTTTTTTTAGATGTTTTTCCAAAATACAAAATGAATAAAATGACTCAATTTGCAGTATTAATAATTAATTTAGTCCACGATTTCCCAATTGATCCCAAAAATCAAAATAGTTAAACCATTGTAGTGGATATTTTTCGAGCATAGACTCAACACTTTCGGTATAAGCTTTCAGCAATGCTTTTTCATCACGATGTTTCACTTTTGCTTCTCTTGTATAAAGATGATAATGCAAATGTGACTCTTTCATTACATAAACAAAAACAACTGGAACTTTTAGGCGGGAGGCAATAAGAAAAGGTCCAGCTGGAAATTGAGCTTCTTGCCCTAATAATTTTTCGGGTAAGGATTTTACCCCTTCAAAATATCTATCGCCTGTAAAACAAATCAATTCGTTTCTTTCCAAAGCCGCATTAATTTCAAAAACGTGGGACATATCGTCTTTTATGAGAATAAATTTAACGCTCGGTTTTTGGGTAATCTTATCGAGGTATTTTTTTATAGCAGTATGCTCCAAGTCAGTGGTAACAAGGTTTATTTGGAAATTAATATCAATTTCGCCAAAAAAATGTTCCGCTATTTCAAAATTGCCTATGTGAGCACTGATGAGAATTCCTCCGTTTTTTTCGGACAATAGTTTTTTTAGTATTTCTATCCCGTCAAATTCATAAGTAAATTGATTTCGCATTCCTGCCGCAATAGAAATTTTGTCAAGAATAATTTGTCCAAAAGTATAATAACTCCTGAAAATCATTCTTTTAGATTTAAAATAGGAATAACCAAGTCTTTCTTTGAAGTAATAAAAAATAGCTTGATTGCTTTTTTTGAGAAAAATAAAATAATAAAAGGCTACAAAATAAAGGATGAAATAAGCTGATTTGATTCCTGCTTTTTTAATAAAAAAAACAAATATTTTGTATCCTAAAACTGTCCCTTTAGATTTTCCGTCCCATTGACTCATTTTATATTGTAGATTTGCTTTGCCCGTTCGCTGTAGCTCGGGTGAGATTTCAGTCCCGAAAATTTTCGAGAGAGAATTTCAAATTTTAAGATTTAAGCTTCAGTTTGTTTTCAATTAGATCATAAAAACTTTGGAACGAATCAATTCCTACGAAATCTACTTCAACTAATTTTACACCAAAATTTGATTCAATGGAAACTACCAAATCAACATAGTCCAAACTATCTAATCCTAAAGTGTCTTTTAAATTAGCTTCTGGTTGAATTTCATCTCCATCTACTTCGTATTCTTCAATTAGGAATCCGTTTATCTTTTCAATTATTTCTTCTTTATTCATTGTTCAATTTATACTTTTTTACTACCAATGCTGAATTTGTTCCTCCAAATCCAAAAGAATTTGACAAAAATATATCAATTTTTTTATTTATTGTAGTTTTTACCAAATTTAATTTTGCTGCATCTTCATCGGGATTATTCAAGTTAATATTTGGTGCAATAAAATCATTTTGCATCATCAATATTGAATAAATAACTTCACTGGCACCAGCCATCCAACATTCATGTCCAGTCATTGATTTTGTTGAACTCACATAAGGATTGCTTTTGCCAAAAACTTCAAAAATTGCTTTGGCTTCATTGCTGTCTCCAACTGGTGTCGAGGTAGCGTGTGCATTAATATAATCTATATCACTTGGTTTTAAATTTGCTTCCTCAAGAGCTCTTTTCATGGCAGTTGATGGTCCATCAACATTTGGAGTTGAAATATGTCCTCCATTGGATGAAAATCCATAACCCACTACTTCGGCAATAATAGTTGCTCCACGTTTTATGGCTGATTCGTAGCTTTCTAAAATTAATGTTGCTCCTCCCCCACTCGGAATTAATCCGTCTCTGCCAGCGTCAAAGGGTTTGGAGGCTTTTGTCGGTTCATTTTCTCTGGGAGAAAAAACCCCTAAACCGTCAAAACTGCTCATGGCATATTTATTAATTTCTTGTGCCCCTCCACAAATTATCATTTCCTGAAATCCACTTTTTATTAAAAAATAGGCAAGTCCTATTGAATGTGAACCACTTGCACAAGCGGCACTAATAGTCAAGTTGATGCCTCTTAATCTGAAAATCGTGGAAAGATTCATCGTTACTGTTGAATTCATCGATTTGAAAATCGCACCCGATCCAATTAATGCTGTATCTTTTTTCTCACGAATAATATCGGTAGCTTCAATGATTGCTTTTGAAACGCTATCGTTGCCATACATAATTCCGACTTCATTTTCATCAAAAAAAGCATCATCAATATTAGCATTTTTTAAGGCTTGAATAGTTGCCATATAGGCATATTCAGTTTCTTCGCCAAGGCTAATTCTTTGTCTTCTGGTCAATAAATTTTTTAAATCTGGTTTTGGAACCATTCCTGTTAAAGCAGATTGAAATCCGAATTCTTTTCGTTCAGAATCAAATACGATTCCTGATTTTCCTTGGTATAGCGAATCTTTTACCTCATCAAGTGAGGTTCCGATGCAGGAATAAATCCCCATTCCTGTTATGACAACTCTTTTATTCATTATTGTTAAAATAATTTTTTAAGAATAAATCCCTCCATTTATATTGATAATTTCTCCCGTGATGTAACTTGCTTTTTTTGAAACGAGAAAACTTACTAAATCAGCTACTTCCTCTGCTTCTCCAAAACGATTTACGGGAACCATTTTTATTAATTCTTTTTCGTCTAATTCGCTAGTCATATCGGTTTTAATGAAACCTGGAGCTACTGCGTTTACGGTTATGTTTCGTTTTGCAATTTCTTGTGCCAATGCTTTTGTGGCAGCAACAACGCCTCCTTTTGCAGCAGAATAATTGGTTTGTCCTGCGGTCCCTTTTACTCCCGAGAGCGAAACGATGTTCACGATACGACCATATTTATTGCGTAACATTTTTTGAATGAAAAATTGTGTTACATTAAAAAATCCGTTCAAACTGGTATTCATTACACTGTTCCAATCTTGAGGTGTCATCCACATAAACAATCCATCTTTTGTAATTCCAGCATTATTGACAATTACCTCAACAATTGCTTCTGGATTTGCCTCCTGCCATTGTGTTAAAGCGGAATTTACTTCTTCAAAATTGGCAACATCAAAGGCGATAATCTCTCCAGTTGCTCCGTTTTTAATGACTTCTTCCAAAGTTTTCTCGGCAGCTTCCTTGTTAGATTGATAATTGATTAGAATATGATAATCGGTGTCAATGGCTAATTTTTGACAAATTGCACTGCCAATTCCTCTTGAACCACCTGTTATTAAGGCACACTTCATTTATTAATTTTAGATTTTAGATTTTAGATTTTAGATTTTAGATTTTAGATTTTAGATTTTAGATTTTAGATTTTAGATTTTAGATTTTAGATTTTAGATTTTAGATTTTAGATTTTAGATTTTAGATTTTATATTGCTTCCCCAATTAGCCCTTTAGACTCGAGTACAGATTTTAGATAATTTAAAACTATTTTAGTCTTGGAAAGGTTCAGCATTTTCAAACCATTGATTTCCTAAAAGTTGTCCGTCAGGCTTAAGGAAACCCCAATCTTTGTTGCTTTTTACCCTGGCTAAACCATTAATAAAACCTTTGTCGTTCTTGCTAAAAAAGGAAAAACCAATAGCCGAAATTTCATATTGTGTTGGAATTATCAAGATTCCTGTTTCGTTGATAAAACCCCATTTCGAATCTTTTACAGGAGCAAGTCCGTCTTTGCTAAAAATTTCGGCATCATCATATTTTGGTGTTATAACGTAATCTCCCTTTGAATTAATATAACCCCATTTTCCTCCAGAAAATACTGGTGCTAAATTTTTTACAAATGCTTTTGCCTTATCAAATTTTGCTTCAATAATCCATTTTCCTTCTAAATTGATGAAGCCTATTTTGTCATTTTTTCTGGCATAGGTTACATCTTGAACCTTAAAATCCCATATTTTATCGGCGCCCTCAACAACAATAAAATCACCCTTATTCACTAATCCGAATTTTTCTCCTAATTTTGCCCAAGTAGTATTTTTATAAAAATTACCAATTTCTTCATATTTTATTTCAACCACAACCTTTCCTGTATTGTCAATAATTCCCCAAAGATTATTGTTTTTTACCCTTGCAAACCCATTTTCGAATGATTTTATCACTTCATATTTGGGTTCTAAAATGACCTCCATTTTGTTGTTAATCAATCCTATTTTTTCCACTCGTTTGATAAATGCTACTCCATCTTCAAAATCATAAATCTTATCTGATTCTGGTGCATTGAGTGTTTCTCCTTTTGTATTAATATAGACCCATTTTTTATTTTTTGATACCACACAAATGCCACTACTGAAATATTTTGCATCGTCTAAAGTAGCTGGAATAATCCATTCGCCTTTGGCATTAATGAATCCCCATTTGCCATTTTCTTCGGCAGCTGCCAATCCTTCGGAGAAATTTTTTGCTACTTTGTATTTGGGTTGAATAGCAAATTGACCATTTGTAGAAAGATAACCAAATTTTCCATCTTGTTTTACTAAAGCCAACTCTTGAGCAGAGATAAATTGAACAAATAAAAATAAAATAAATACTAATTTTTTCATAATAATATGGTTTAAGCTGTCAATAAACTAAATATTTATCAAATAATCCTTCACTTTTTGAACAAAAGGATACATTACTTGATCTTCTTTGAATGTTGGAATAATTTCACGGACATCATCGTATAATTTTTTTGTAACAGAAGAAATTTTATCTTTTTGTTCCAAATAATCTATTGCTTGAACGATGGTAATCAATTCAATCGCCAATACTTCGAACGCATTTTCAATTACTTTTGCCGTAATTACAGCAGCATTGGTACCCATACTCACAATGTCCTGATTGTCATTATTATTGGGAATACTATGAATGTACATTGGATTTGACAACATTTGATTTTCGGCAGTTGTTGAAGTCGCTGTAAATTGAACACCTTGCATTCCAAAGTTGAATCCCAAGGTTCCCAAATTTACAAAAGGAGGCAAAATTTCATTGATTTTTGAATTTAATAAATAATTCAATTGGCGTTCGGCAAGCATTGTCAATTTGGTAATTACAATCTTCAGTTTGTCCATTTCTAATGAAATATAATCGCCGTGAAAATTTCCGCCGTGATAGACGTGTTGGCTTTTGACATCGATTATCGGATTGTCATTTGCCGAGTTAAATTCGTCTTCAAGAATTGAGGCTGCGTTGTTAATTGTTTCTAAAATTGGCCCTAAAATTTGAGGAACACAACGCAAGGAATAGTATTCCTGAACTTTTTCTTTGAAAATGTCTTCATTGTTTTCGCCAGAGTATAAATGGTCTTCTCTTTTTCTAATTAAGGTGCTATCGGCAAGATTTTCTTGCATTCTTTTGGCTACTTCTCGCTGTCCTTTGTGACGTTTGGCATCATTCAACTCTTCTGAAAAATGATCGTCATAAGCCTGAACAATTTCGTTGATGGCACAAGAAAATTTCAATGAGCAATCTAATAATTTTTGAGCATAATGAACATTGACAACTCCAATTCCTGTCATTACTGACGTTCCATTAATCAATGCCAAACCTTCTCTAATTTCAACCTGAATAGGTTTAAGATTTTCTATTTCAAAAACTTCTTGGGTTGCTCTTCTTTCGCCTTTGTAAAAAACTTCTCCTTCGCCAATCAATACCAAAGCAAGATGTGATAATTGCACCAAATCGCCACTGGCACCAACGCCTCCGTGTTCAAAAATTAAAGGAGTAATATCTTTATTAATCAATTCCTTCATTAAATTAATTACCGAAGGATGAACTCCGGAATTTCCTAATGAAAGCGTATTTAAACGAGCCAAAATAGCTGCTTTTACACAAATGGCACTTAAAGGCTTTCCTGTTCCCGAAGAATGACTTCTGATTAAATTGTATTGTAGTTGAAGCCTATCTTCATTTTTAATACGATATTGAGCCATTGGACCAAAACCAGTATTAACTCCATAAATCACTTTGTTTTTGGAGAATTCTTTTAAAAAAATAAAACTTTCATTTACCCTTTTTAAAACAACTTCACTTATTGTTATCTTATTATTATCAAAGATTATTGATTCAAACTCTTTTAGGGTTAAATATTCATTTATTGTATTCATTCAACTTGTGTATTATTTTAACTAAATTAATTAAGTACATGACAAAAAGCAAAATAGATTGTTTTCCAAACGATTAACACCTGTAAAAAGAAATTTAGACAAGTAATCTAAGCCGTATTTGAAAACACTTACCGCTCTTCTGCCGTGTTTTTTTATT
>Ga0316607_1000334_pt1 | contig 17844 bp, 22 predicted proteins | sample MIS2016062E_MG_FD_207674 | JGI IMG/M metagenome (GOLD analysis project Ga0316607, IMG submission 207674) | Microbial mat bacterial communities from Middle Island sinkhole, Lake Huron, Michigan, United States - MIS.2016.062E | ecosystem: Environmental > Aquatic > Freshwater > Lake > Sediment...
TTCCCGTGATGATATCCTGATTGTATTACTTTTCCGACAACTGTCAAAGTTTTTTGAAATGTACTAGGAGAATTCTTTAAAATATATCGCTGAACAGGTGTTAGCGCATCAGCAAATCCAGGAATTCCTCTGGCTTCTAATACATAAACAGCATAATCTCTAAATTTAGTGTCAACAAATTTTGATATAGGTAATGAAACTATTTTTTCTTTTCTTTTAATTTTTGTTAAATCTCTAGCCATATTTATCTTTTTATATAGTCAATGTTATAATATAATTGTCAATAATCTTTTTATTTAAAACTATGTTTTTAATTGTAGTAAAACATTTTTTAAAATGATTACCACACTCTTTATATGAATTAAATGTTAATTCAGTTTTATCAAAAATATTGGTTGCTATTAATGATATAGATGTGCCTTTGTTATAAAAACTTATATTATTCTTTTTTCTTTCATCCCACACTTTTTTAGTAGTAATAGCACGTTGTTTTATTTGGTCATCTGATAATTTTATACCCTTTAACTTTTTTCTAATTTTTTCTTTAACCTCTTCAGATCGTTTTTCATTAAAATAATGATGATTTGTTCCAGAAGTTTTTTCGGAAAAAGATAATTTTCCTTCTTCACTTCTATAATATTTTTCTCCATACATAGGATTATTTATTCCCATATGAGAGTTGCTCAATTTTATCTTTGCTTCTTTTGTATGGTGTTTGCCTGCAAAATTTTTATTATTTCTTCCACCCTTTCCTCCAGGAAAAATATTAGTTAAATTATCTAACCCTATTATTTCAATAAGTTTTGTTTCTAATTCATACGCAATTTCTTCCGCAATATGTTTTTTATAAAAATATATGATAGGCTCTTTATTATCTAATAAAATGCATTTTATTTTTCTAAGAAAATGATGACTAAAAGATTTATCTAATCTTCGTTTTACATAAGTTAAGTGGAAATTTGATCTTTTATTTTTTCCTTTACCAACATAAAATGGTTCAAAATCAAACTCTAAATTTTCAAATATGTATTTCCCTGGTTTTCTTGGATCTAAATATAAATAACAGTAATAATTGGTTTCCATATAATATTGGTTATTCCTATATATCATCAACATTTTGAAGAAACCCTTCCATAGAGTTCGCCTTTATTCCATCTATTTCAAATGGATGTGGAGAAAAATTGCTCAAAGAATTAGCAGGGTATGTGTTTCCCGATCCTATATTCATAATATATTTTTCATTGGTTTGTCATTCCATTTAGTATTTGGAAGATATTCATCATACGATTTATGTAGTTCTATTTGATCAATAATATTTTTTATTTCAAATAAAGTAAGTTGCGCTTGCCAATTCTTCCAAAAATTAACCCATTTATCAAAATTTCCTTTCCTTTTTTTGGTATCTTTTTTTACACCAAATTTATTTTTTGCAATATCAATTATAAGTTCAACAAGATATTCAACTTTTTCATTACTTGGGCGTTTCTTTATATCAGTATATGAAAAATATAGTTCTACTTCTGACAATGATTCAAATAGCATTCTATATTCGTCTTTGATATTTTTGTCTAATTCTTGTATCATGCTAATCTTTTATCTTTTATTAAATTTCTTAAAAAAATGTTATCATCCCCACCTATCATCTCACTCCATTTATAATAATCCATTGCATATCCACTATCATATACATATTTGTATATTTCAGGATGTAATAATACATCCTCCATTGAATTCAATACATATGTATTAAAATCTGGATATTTTTTTCTATTAAATACTCTTTCATCACATATAAAGCATACTGCAGTAACAGCATCTTGTAAATCTGGTTCAGTAAAAAAAGAATATTTTATTCCATTTTCATTTAATAAATCTATTATTTGATTAATAGTTCCAATTGGTTTTCCAAATAAATCAGAATCGTCTATCAAATTACTATTAGTGGTGCCACCGTTTAAGATTACCCATGTTTTCCAATTATTTGCGAAATCAATAAATTGTGGTTCATCAATATAAGTTAAAGCATATTCTATTGCAGCATGACCACATTGAATTCCTTGCTGAATCCCCGTAAGCTGATAAGGTACAAAAATACATTCTTAATTCTAATTGTTCTAATAATTCTTCTTTCATAATGCTAAATGTTGTTTATAATTTGGTGTGACATGCATGATTACCGTCACATCCATGTCACACAATTCTTTTTCTATTATTTTATCTACTATATTCCAATCTCCACCACCACAGCCACATCCAATTCGTGGAAGTCCAATGTGTTTATTTGAAAATATTTTGTTTATTTTTCTAAGACCTAATGATAATGCGTCATAATCTAAATAAGTTTTATCCGATCCATATTCATATTGTGTATATATGTTTATAACGTCGATATATTGATTATGTCGAGATAGCCAAAAGCTTTCAAAATCTATAGTCCCTAACTTATTTATATCTCCTTTAAATTTTGGCTGTTCTAATTTATAAGTATCACATTTAAAAAACTTTGCGAATAATGGTGATATTCCCATATTCATGGTACAAAAACAATTGCAGCCATGTGCGATAACATCAAAATCACCATGTCTAGCTTTATATATTAAATCGCCATTTGTTTTTGTATACTTCATTAAAATAACTTTATATTAGGCGAATTTTTTTCATTTTTTCTCCACTCTTCTATTTTTACATTTAAGTTAGACATTAGCCAGTTACTAACAATATGTCTATGGCAGAATCCTTTTCCTTCATTAATAATATTAAAATTAATATCAAATATTGGTTCTTCCCAACATAGTAATACTTTATTGTCAAACAATTGGTATATTTCGTTAGGATCTAGTTTACTTAATACTAAATTTCTATATTCATATTCATATTGTTGATAATTGATTTTATTATTCTTTATTGCAAAAAAAGTTTTAAGTGGGGGATTAAGCGGCTTAAACTGTTCCCCCACATAAGATACTGGTGGTCTTAAACATATAGCTACACCATTTTTATCTTTGTAATATTTAAAACATCCTGTTTTCATTATCTTCTGCCAAATCCTGCAATTGCTTTATGAGAGGTAGTTTCTGGCGCATTATTATCACTTTCATAGTAATAAATATCAGCTAGTGACATAGGTTCCTTTACACTTACATTATGACCTAATTTTTTTAACAAATTATTAGATTTATCTATTGATAATTTTTCAAATTTATAATTTTTTAAAAGTCTACCTTTTCGTAAAAGAGCTGAATCAATTCTATTAGATTCAGTATTAAATGTTGCAACAATAGATATATTTAAACAATCTGATAATAATCCATCTGTTAAATTAAGAATATTAGAAACTGCCCCGGTTCTTCCTGTATCACGGGTTTCCAACGCTGGCTCGGCATCTTCTATAATTAATATAGAATCATTGTTTTTTATCAGAAATGGTATGAACGATGGATCTGTAATATAGCTTACCATATCAGGGGATATAAATATAATATTCTTTTTTAGTCTAGATGCCATGTATCGTATGAATGTAGTTTTACCTGACCCAGGACACCCTGATAATATTACTAGATTTGTCTTGTTCTTTTTATTTAATCCAGATATAATCTCTTGCGCAACTTTTACAAAATCATCGTTATAGTTTTCTGTAATATTAATATTAACTTTTTTTATAGTAAACCCGGTTTTATCAAATCCATTTTGAGATTTATGAACTACGTATATTTTATTTTTATTTACTTTAGGCTCTGTATAATTTTCTAGAATACCAAGAATCTGTTGAATTGTTGAATTTTCTTTTTTATCTTTATTTTTAATATAAAATATTGTGCATGTTGCATAATCCAAATACAATAATATTTTATTGTTATTTTCATCAATAAATCCCATGATAAATTCATCGGATTTTAAAATATTATTTGTCTTATTTATTTCATGTGAAAAACATTCAATAGGTATATTAAATTTGAAGATGTTGTCTATAAATTGTTGAGAATTGATATTATGTACGTCAATTCTACTTACATTCCCTAGTGAAACAATTGATAGTTTAAACCTTAAATAATCATGTATTGAATATGCATGTAAATAACCTTCTTGTCCGTTTGAAATTTTCAAATAATTTATGTTATCATATTGAAAGCCATCAAATATTTCTTTTGATGGTTTAATTTTTTTTACATTATATTCTTTAAATGATGAATTTATATTGTTCTTTGTATTAGATTCTTCCGAATCATCGTCTTCAGTATCTGTTATGTCTTCGTAATCGTAGTGACTCATATATTTATATTATTTTAAGATTGTAACCATTTTTTTCTTTTTTCTGACGAAGTGCCAAAAGCAATATTTAAGAATCTTTTTGCACTTCTATCATTTGTTAGTTTGAAAAGTACTTTATTTTCCATTACGTAATGCCAATCTTCTATAGATAATGAACCTAAACCTTTTAAATAATTTACGTTTGACACTCTGTGATTCTTTATGTACTCCTCATATTCATCTAATGAATAGAAATATTTTCGTGTTTTTTCAGAGTCGCATACCACTAATGGAGTAACTAGACGCTGTAACTTTCCTTCTTCTATTACATGTGGAAACCATGTAAAGAAAAAATTAACTATTAAGGCTGTAATATGCTGTCCATCTGCATCTTCATCAGCAGCTATGATTATTTTATCAAACGCTGGCATTTTTTTAGAAGTTGGATCTATTTCAAGAATAGCAATAAGATCTAATAATTCTTTATTATTAGAAAGATCACTTAATTTTTTACTATTTTTTACTTTACCTTTTAACGCATATACAGCTTCATATTCATTATCTCTGGCCTGTTTTAACGATCCAGCAGCTGATAATCCTTCAACGAGATAACAATTTCCTTTTGTTTTTGTCGAAGGACTATATTTTTCAGAGATTTTATGTTTTGATTGTTTCTGTGCCCTTTTAATCTTCACAATACTCTCGCTATGTAATCTATCCTCTATACTAGTTTCGATTGCTCTAGCGATGTCAGACTTAGCGAGAAGGGTAATAAGTCGTTTATTGAATCCCTTATGCATATCTTCTTCAATCTCATTTCTACCCGTTGCAAATTTTGTTTTATTTTGATCAGCAAATCTCATTAATTTTGATGGAACATTTAACGAAATTAATGTTTCATAGAAGTGATGAGCTAAATTATATTTAAAATAATCATTACACCAATCATTAACAATTTTTTGATGAATACCAGTACATTGTGATCCATTGATAAATGATAAAGATGTTGAATCTGTATATGACTCCCATAAATAAATACTTCCATTAGGAGTTTCTACTTTAATATTGTTTTCTGGTATAAAATCATTTACAACCGGGATGCTTAACGTTTGTCCATTTTGTATGAAATTTCCATGCAGTATTAAATTTTTTATTATTGGATCATTTTTTATCAAAAATGATTTATAAGAAAGATAGGTAACTATTAAATCTTTATCCCATTTATATTTTGGAAATAGTTCAGGAGTCGGTATAAATGTTATAGTAGTACCCAACTTATCTTTTGATGTCTTAACCCTTATTTCTTCTTTTGTTACATTAAAATCATGCCACTCATATCTTACATAGTGAGTAGGATTTACGGTTGTCACAGTAAAAAATTCAGAAAGCATATTAGTTACTGCTGCCCCCACGCCATGCGTGCCTAATATATTTTTATCTGTATCTGAAAAATTAGACCCTGCATGTAATTCTTCTAACGCGGTTCTAACTATATTCTTTTTTGTTTTTGTGTGAATATTTTGACCATTATGAAATCCTGTACCTTCATCTGTTATAGATACTTCGTTGTTATCCAAATTCACAGTAACATATATATTTTGCATTTTTCCGTTACATCGTTTTGCTTCATCTAAAGCATTTTCTAATACTTCGACAATAAGATGCATAAAACCTGCAGACCATTTTTTCTCTACAGATTTAAGTTTACCATCTATTATAATAGAAAGCTTATCTTCCATTAATGATACTTGCCCAATATACATAGACGGGCGGAGACGAACTGCCTCGTAAGGACTCAACGCTACTATTTCTTTACTGTCTTTAATATTGTCAGTTTTTTTAGTCATTTAAGTGTTTTTATTTTTATATGCGTTATAACGAATAGGTTTTATTATATTATTTCGCTCTTTGAATACGTATCTATTTTATTTTCCAACCATGGAATACAATCTATATCCCACCTTAAAAAATAAGACTTTTTATAAAGTTCATCATATATTTTAAATATTTTTTTCCATTTAGTAACATGCATGGAAATTCCATGTTCTGTTGATATACTTATAATATAATTTTTCTGTTTTCTCCAAGAAGGATATTTGTTTTTTATCGCCCAATCATCAAGATCTTTCCATAATGATTCATATTTAAACGATCTAATAGATCCATAATAACCATTAATTAAAACTTTGATAGCTTGTTTACCATCTTCCGTTATTTTATCTCTTAATTCTTCAAAAGATTCTTTTGTTTCCATATTTTTAAAATTAAAAGTGTGTTCACCACCTAAGCAATGAACACACCCATCGAATTTATTATTAATCAACACTTAAAATTACATATATGACTCTGCTAGTTCCCAGAGTTTTTTGTTATATTTAACGCTTCTTACAGCATTAGTCATTCCCTTTGTAGTTGAAGATCTTCCTTTTTCTGACTTCCTTTCATATCCACCTTTTATCATATGTTCTTGCACAACATTAAAGGTAGTCCATAAATTGTCAATTTTATCTTCATCACGTGTAGGTTTAATAATATGAAGAGGATTTGTACTATCTGTTACCTTCTGATAATCAATAGTTCCATCATCATTAATAAAAAGATTAGGTTCGCGATAAGCAATTGCTTTTATAGCAAATTCTTCTTTTTGATCTTGATTCAATGTAACTCCCTGCATATGTTCAAGATTAGTTCCAATCATTTTATAATGTTCGGCAGCAATTTCAAGCATATTTTTAATTTCAAATACATCCATTCCCATGTGGCGAATTTTAGATGTTTCATAAAATCCTGGCATAGCAGCTACTAAACCATTGGTACAAATTAATCGGAATAGACCCATATGAAACTGTGCATAAGATGTGCCATTATGAGAATTATCAAGTATAATCTGTGGTTTTACTTTATCATCTTTTAAATTCATAAATCCTAATGAAGGATTAGTAAATCTGATAATATGCCGAGAATATTCAGATCTACCGTTTTGTTTTACTGATTGTAATTCCCAGCCCTGATTCATGACAGCACTAACTAATTTTTCAGTAGGTAAAAATGAATATCTATCACTGCGTTTTGGGTCATATTTATCAGCAAATGCTGATGGTGCAACTTTTCTTAAATCCTCCAGAGTAGTAACTGGATAGCCAATTGAGGTTAAATTTGAAATTTGTGTCATTGTAATAATGTATTAGTGTATATTTAATTATAGTGTAAATATAATAAATTTAAGTGAATTATTTATTAAAATGTGCGAATTTATTTTTCAACTGTCATTTTCCACTTTTATGTACTTTACCACCTATAATGCTAAGGTCTTCATCCACAACTATTGTTATTGATCCATATTCTCCATACATAAATACTTTATATATTTCTTCTTCTGATAAGCCTAAATCATTTGCTAATTCAAACCATCCGTCAGAATCCTTAATGTTATCTAATCTTATGACCGCAGTTTTTTTCATAAAATACAATTTTTGTCAAAACCACCCAGTTTTAAACTAACATAATATTATCATTAAACATTTCTTCTATTGCATCTACTGATTCATAAATATATCGTTCATGTATAATACCAATCTCTTGAAATAAAACTAATGATGCTCCTAAAGATAATTTAATAGGTGCAGAAAAAAGTAGTTTGCCTCGATTGTTATAACATATGTAGCAATCATCTTTTTCAAAGAATTCAAAATTATAATTTTTATGATTGACTAAACAACCATTTATATGTGGCACATATCCTAATTTTTCTAAAAGTTCTTTCATTTTTTATTTTCTTTAATTATTTCTTCTAGTCTTTTTAAAGATTCTTTTCTATTATACCAGCTAAAATATATCATTAATGCATCTGTTTGAAAACGTTTCAATATTTCACCCATCAAAGGTGTATTCTCTAAAGAAGGATCTATTTTAATAGCATCATCTCCATTTGCTTTAATGTCAGTAGATTTCATCGGGATGATTTCAGATTTCATCATATATATGATATCATTAATTCTTTTTGGAAATATCTTTACATCAAGTAGCAATGGAGATTTTTTTATAGAAGTAAATATGATATATCTAAGTATTTTTTCATCAATACTTTCTATATTAATATTCATTAATATAGACAATTGTTTTAGCCCCTCGGATATCAAGTATTCTCCTTTCAATTGAGCTTTATAAAAGTTAATAGGGTCTGTTTCTCCTAATTTAGCTAGAATATAAAAGAATGAAAGAACATCTAATTTTTCATAATGCAATTCTTTATTCATTTTTCTTCCAAACAAAGCAAGATCAATATCAGTTTCATACATGATATTAATCATTGTCTTTAAATTTCCGCCTTTATTAAGAATCTTCATAAATTCTTCAAGAATTCTTTCCGGTGAAATAGTTTTAAGATCTTTAGCATGCATTGACATTAAGGCTTTTGTCGAAGAAACTATTTCAAAATTAAATCTAGAAGAAAACATCATAGATCTTAAAATTCGTAATGGGTCTTCAGCAAATGCATGTATATCTGTCGCTCTTATCAATTTAAGTCCTAGATCTCTTAAACCACTAAATGGATCTAATATTTCGCTAGTCATTACATTTACCGCAATAGAATTTATAGTAAAATCGCGACGTTTTAAATCATCTAAAACTGTAACTCCTTTTGTAACAATTTCAAAATCTTTATGAGTGTTGCCAATTTTTCTATCTTGTCTCGGAACTGCTATGTCAAAATCTTCGCCTTTCCAACCATTCGGTTTAAATTTAAGAACTGAAAAAGATTCTCCTACAATATTTACACGTCCAAATTCATCAATAATATCTTTAATTTCATCTAATGTAAGCTTATCGACTATAAGATCAATATCCTTTATATTATTATCTAAATAGGCATCTCGAACTGATCCACCTACAATATAAATATTTGCAAATTTGGATAACTTAGCTATCCAAATCATATCTTTTAATATATTTATCGTGTCACTTAATTTTTTTGGTAGCATTTTTCTTTAGTTTATAAAGTGATTTAGAATCAATATGAGCCTCAATTTCAGGTTTGTCATCATCGTAATCGTCAGGCCCATATCGTTCATTTCTGATATAATATGCTTTTCCGTTTGAAACACAATCATCAATAGCATGATTATATGCTTCATTATATTTAATAGCTGACACATATTCGGCAAAATCTATTAAATCATTAAGACACCATTTATTAGATGGCATCGTACATTTTTTTTTATCTAGCCATAAATCAAGCAAATATTCTACTTTTATTTCATCAAGTTTTCTTAATATTTCTGAGTCATAAACTTCCTTTAATGCATCAATTTCAATATCAAATTTCTGATTAGAATTTTCGTGCTTGCATGAATATATGCCTGAATAAGAAGGCGCAAATTGGTGATAATATCCGGCATTACATTGTAAAACAATTAAATCTTTTCTTCTACCTATTATTTTCATTTAAACCCTCCATTAATTTTGAAAAATTTTCTTGTATATTTTTTTCACGTTCAATTATATCATCTTTTATGCGGGCAGCTTTACTAATCAACGCATCTCTTGTTGATTTCTGATGTTCTTGCGTTAGGCCAGAAGCTAAGTACATGTAATCTTCATATTCTTGCTCTAATTGTGTTATATCTATTTTCATATTTTATTTTTTAATATGCAAATATAATAAAAAAAATTGTATTTATGAATCTTTTTGAGAATTTTTTTTTCGACTAATCCTTTTATTTTCATTGACTGCAGAATTTTTAGCTAACCATTTATTCTTTATATCAGTTAATGATTTACATTTCTCATATTCTTCATTATGTTCAAATGCTTGGATTATTTTAATAAGAGTAGATTCCACCATATTATCATTTACAATAACAACAGTTTTATTATCATCAAATATAGTGAATGCTATTTTCTTTTTTAGATTTTTATTAAAATTAGTTTGTAAATAAGTGAATATTCGCTCTGAAAAAATAAAAAATGCATCATCTAAAAAGAATTCATCAGTTTGATCATTAACATCAAAAAGAAATAATAATTTCTTATCGTCGGTAATACCTATTTGTTTTAGAGATATCAAAGTAGGATCTTTTTCTCCATTTTCTACTTTAGCTTTATCTTCTTTTATAACTTCTGCGGCTATTTCATTTACAAATCTTGATGTGTCATTAAGAAATTCATTATATCCTTTTTGCAATATATCATCTGTTAATTTCCACGATGGATTTATTTCACTATCATGAATAATCATTAAAGGTGAATCTATTTCTACTTCAACCACATCAGAACCTATCATATTAAATTCGTTTTCTGGCGGATTATCCATGAGTCCCCAAACTGCCCAACTATTTGGTATTTCAGATATTCTCTTAGAGCACATCGTATGATAATTTTCATTAAATATATTAAGAATTTCATCTTCAGTGAAGACTAGATTTGCCGGACTTATTTCTTCTAATATTGCATTAGAATAAATTATTACTGCCATATAGTTTTTAATTTTATATGCATAATAGATAAAATAGTTTATCTTATTTTTTCAGTTTATTTTTAAGTTCATCTTCATATGGTAGTTCGTGCATTGGCTCTTCTTCTACAGCAGGTTCTTCAATTTCTGCGTCATCAACAGAAGGTTCAATAGTAGGTGTTGATAGTTTGTCAGAAGGATATATGATAGTAGGTTCTATTATATTGCTTGGCACAATAATTTCTTCATCCTTAACGTCATACGCTTTTTTTCTATCATCTTTTATATCAAGTGGTGGTATAGGTTTTGATAGAGAAGATGGTTCATTTATAAGTTTTTTTACCTTAGACACAACTTTATTTGTTGGAGATGTTATTGGTTGAACTATATTTTTTACTTTTGTTATTTCACTTTTTATTCGTTTATTAGCAGTATCAATAGTCAAATAAAATAATGGACCATTTTTGTCAAGTTTTAAATAATATCCTTTTTCTACAACTTCCATTACTGTTACAGTATGTCCACTTTCACCATATCTGTTTATATATTCATATGTTTTTCCTACTTCAAATCTATCTAGTTTATTAACAAGATCTTTATTTTTATCAGTAACTGTTACGATAGGTCGTTTGCCTTCAATGTCTTGTTTTAATACTATTTCTTTGCTTTTTTGTGATACACTTCTCCATAATTGTTTCTTAAGATCATAAAACGTGGCAACAGTAGGATGAGGATTTCCCGTTCCTTTTGGATGAGAATCGCCCGGGACATATTTTAAATTTGTAGTTCCTCTTGCCGGTCTCACTTCTCCATTCAATTTGATAAATTCAAAATCGACAATTTTCTTTTGAAGCAAATCTCGCAACTCATCTATTGTAATTGGCTCACCAACAAGCATTTCTAATAACAGTTTCCTGTACATATAATTTACTTTGTTTTGTTGTTCTATAGACTCACATAGTCTAGTACCAAATAATTGTTCAGCTAATATCTTTTTAATGAAATATTCTGTCATATTGCTAATTTTTATAAAATTTGTTGTATAAGTCAATAGCTTCCTTTTCATCAGCTATGCCAGATGTAATTAATTTTGTATAATATTCTGGATCTTCTGATAAATGGTCTAAAGCAATTCTCATTGCAACAGTTTTATTAGTTGAATGTTCTTTTTCAACCGCGATACCTATAAGTAGTTGTCTCCGGTCTACATCATCAGCATTTAAATCTTTTCCTTTACCATTTAATAATATGGCCACTTCTTCTATTGATTCTTGTACTAATTTCATTACACTTTTATTTATATATTCAAACAAAAATAGCCCTAAAATATTTTAGGGCTATTTTTATAAATATTGATTTAGCAGCGACTATATGGACATGATGAGCAGTGCACACATGATTCTTCTCTTATTAATTCGCCACCACAATTAGGACATTTCTCAACTTGAACCTCTGAAGGAACATATTTTGATAAAACTCTTCTACATACAGAACTGAATGAAGTAATTGTATCATCAATCTTTGTAGCAACCTTTATGATATGGTTTAGAGGTGCGCCGTGCCTCAATAACATTGAGAGTAATATAGTATGTGCTCTTTCAGTTAAATGTTCTGCAGCTAACTCTAACCGTTGTATTTCACCACGTTCACTTGCAAATTTATATTCACCTTGTTTAACCTTTATAATTTTTCCTTTGTGATTATCAATTATAGAAGGATTTTCAAATGCAAATATTTCATATGGTTTGTCTTTATATAAGCCAACAATAACAGCAAATTTTCTTCCTTGTGATGTAGCGTAATAATAATCTGCGTTAACTTCCTTTGGACGTTTTGGTGCGTTATGTTCTACAAAGTCATGTGAATTTTCAGATTTTTTTGTTAAAAGTACTCCATTTCTAGACCCTTCTCTATAAATAGTACAACCTTTACATCCACTTTTCCATGCGTGAAAATAAATGTCGTTAACTTCAGCTAATGATATTTTTTCAGGAACATTATGAGTAACTGAAATTGCGTGATCTACCCATTTTTGTATGACACCTTGCATATTAATCTTTTCAATATAATCAATTGAATGAGATTCTGAACCAGCCCACGGGGATTCATCAATAATTTTGTCTAAAGCAGATTCATTTAGTGTATTTAAAAAATCTTCTGCAGATAAATCTTTATGTTTAGAATATTCGGTTGAATAGTTTTCTTTAAACCATTCAATGAATCCATGATGAAATACACTGTATTCTTGCCAAGAATCTCCATTTTCATCTACAAAATCTACTCTTGCATTCGGATCATTTGGATTAATTTTCTTTCTTCGTATTAATCGTGATTTAAATACGGGTTCTATGCCAGAAGTTGTTTGTTTTTCTATTGCAAGTGTTCCAGTAGGAGCAATTGATAAATTTGCTATATTTCTTCTACCATATTTTTCAAAATCTTCAATTTCTTCTCTAGAAAAATTTCCATATATTACTCTTTGTATAAATGGATTATTTTTTTCTAATTCGAGATTCCATAGTGGAAAACATCCTCTTTCCTTTGCTAATTGAACAGATTCTTTATAAGAATTTACTGCAATTGTCTTGAATACTTCATCTATTAATACTGTAGCTTCTTTTGTACCATATTTAATCCCTAACTGTGCTAACATATCACCTAATCCAAGTACGCCTAGCCCTGTACGTCTTCCATTAAGGAGAACTTCCAGTATTTTTTGCCATAATTCAAGTTCATTTCTTTTTAAATATTCTGGTTCTTTATCAGATTTAATTTTTTCAATTATAGCATTAATTTTTTCTTTTTCTAATGTAACAATATTATCCATCATTCGTTGAAGAAATCTTGTTACTTCCGCTAGCTTTTCAAAGTTTATTTTAGCATTCTTTTTATACGGGTTAATAACTAGTTCATTTAATACAACAGAAGCTAATCTACAAGAATCATGACTTGATAAAGGGACCTCACCACACGGGTTTGTACCCTTTGTCTGAAATCCAAAATGTTTATAGCAATCGGCTGGAGATTCATTAATGATTGTATCCCAAAAAAGAATCCCTGGCTCAGCATTTTTATGTGCCTGCTTAATTAAATTATTCCATATGTCTTTAGCTTTTACTCTTTTAACATATCCTTCTGATGTTTCTATCAATTTATTATAAGGGAGTGATTCATTTACTGTTGGAGCATATTGTTTAACTGGCCAATGTAGCATATAATCTGCATTGGTTTCAACAGCTTGCATAAATTGATCAGTAACTTTTAATGATACATTAGCGCCTGTTACAGCAGTTAAGTTTTCTTTTTTTACAATAAAATCTAAAATATCTGGATGGGAAACATGGCAGCTTTCCATTAAAGCTCCTCTTCTACCATCTTGTGCAACTTCTCTTGTAGTATTTGAATATCTGTCCATAAATGATGTTGCGCCTGTGGAAGATTGTGCAGAATTATTAACCTTTGATTTAGCTGGACGTAAATTTTCTATGGTAATACCAACGCCTCCTCTACGTTTCATAAGTTGACCTATTATTTCATCGAGATTAAATATGCCGCCATAAGAATCTGCGCCATTGTCAACAAAAAAACAATTACCTAATGAAGATATTTGTTCGTCATTACCTAAACCAAACATAATTGATCCACCAAATATAACATATTTAAAATCATTAACATATGATTTTATTTCTTCCAATGTAAATTTTACGTTTTCAAATGAAAGTTCCGTTCTATAAAGTTCATTAGATATTCTGTTTAAAGTATCTGTTGGATTTAATTCAACAAAATTTTCTCCAGATTTTAGAGCATACTTACTGACCCAAACGCTAGCTGCTAAATCATCCCCTTTAAAATATTCGAGCGCAGATTTATTTACTTGCTCTAGTGTATATATTCCATTATTCATTAAATTGTCATTATTTTAATTGTGTAATTATAATTATAGGATAAAAATAAAAAAAGATTCGTAATACTTATAGAGCTGATTTCATTTTTAACGCTTTCAATTTTTTTAATTCTTCGATCTCTTCTTCTGCTTTAAGATATATTTTCTTTGCATCCTTTCTTTGGTTGTAATAATCTTTTAGAATCATAGGTAGTAAAGGTTCACCTGATGTATCAAATACTGCGCCATTGATACATTTTACTTGATGATCATTAGTAACATAATTCTTATCTTTTATTACAAAATTTTCAATAGAAATATTAAATTGTCTCATAATAGAAGGATAAAGAGATGCAAAGTCGAATGATGCAACTAGTGGATATAAACCTGGAATTGGCTCAAATACAAACGCACCTTCATATGACTCTCTTTCTTTTCTATCATAAAGTTTAGGAAATATTTCATTTCTTCTATATGCATATCTAGTAGTTGTAGCTTCTAACATAGCAATAGGAGAGAATGCTTGCATTGCTTCTACTCTGGTAATATTAGCTAAGCCTAAAAATGTACTCATAGTCTTCATTTTTTGATCAAGAAGTTCAACAAGTACACTATCAATAACATTATAAAATATATACTGTTCATAATCCTTTACAAAAAGCTCCTTTAACGTCCCTGGATATTTAATCTTTCTAATACCAAGAGCTGCTTCTGCAACAAAGTCAAGCGTATCATTTTCTTTTACATCAATTGTTCTATCCCATTTTTTATAAATTTCTAAATAGTCAACAATTAATTTATGTTGTGGCAACATAATAGAAACCTTTTCATTTTTTACTGTTATTTTATGTTCATACCATTGACCAGTTGGAGACATAAATGAAATATCAAGATTTAATCTTTTACATCTATTCATTATATATTGCCAGTCATATCCCCAAAAAAACCATCCTGCAATTAATGGCGCATGCCGTGCATAATTATAGAGAAAGTCATACAACATTTCTGATTCAGAATTATACTGTTTATAAATAAACTTATAAGTTTTACCAAATTTTTCAACGTGATGATTTATATCTTTTTCTATTCTATCACATTCTTCACCACTCAAAGGTTTTAATCCAAATGCGTACGCTTCTGGAAAATGCACCCAAGATATAGAGTTAATTCTATTTGCTGCAATACCTGGTTCACTAAATCCATCATCTGTTACATCAGTTTCAATATCACAAGAATATAAATCTGGCATATTTGGCTCAAATAAATGAGCCAAATTCTTTTCCCCTGCATCTATAAAAAATTGTTGAATTCTATGTTTATCCAAATAACTAGCCGGTGTTTTATTAACTGGTTGGCCGTCCCAAGATTTTAATCCTTTTATTGATTTTCCATTAGGTTTAGCGTACACATAAGAAAACTGATGTTCTGTAGGCACATTTATTTGATTGAACGCAATCTTTTTATCTTTATTCACGTAAGATACAACAAGTTTTCCTTGGCGTTGTTCGATATTAATAATCATATGTTATATTTGTTATTTGTATAATATATTAGGGTTTGCAAAATAGGTTTTACTCAGACAACATTTTTTTATCTGATGAGCCAAATCCACCTACCCCCCTCTCAGATTTTATTGCTTTGTATAGATCTGTTACTTCATCTACAAATTCTAATGATGAAGTGTAAATTGGAGTTTCTACAAATTGGATGATTTTCATATCTTCATAAATTCTAACACCAACGCTTGAAGTATTGATAACACTGATGTGTATCTCTCCTTGATATGAAGAATCTACAACTTGAGCGCCGAATATCAATCCATTTTTTGTAGCGACGCCAGATTTGTTAGCTGCAATAAGAGCTCTATTATCCGATTGCATTTTACAGTATATGCCAGATGGAATTAAAACTCGTTGGTGAGCATGCAGTTCAAAATACGAAAGACCAGCTTTTGCATCAAATTTTACTATGTTAAGATTTTCTGGAATTTGTTTTTCGATTGTATCTATTTGAGTTCCTCTACAGCCACAATTTCTATTGGCAGTTCCGCTACTTGTGGTTAGGTACAAGTTATTATCTTGAATAACTGTTGTTGCTCCAGAGTATCCATCTCTTTCTAATAGAAACTCGTTTTTACTAATAAGATCTTTGATGAAGGTTGACGTAAATGTTGGCACAAAAAAATCTATGCCTGCATCTGTTGTGTACGCTCTTGCTGGTTTTTTTCCTAGTCTTGATTGGGAAAATTGAATTACGGATTCTATTGGGTATAAATTCTCATTCATATAAATTGTTTTATTTTTTATATGAATGAGAATTTATTGGTTTTTTAAGAGTTTTTGCTCTCTATGTTTGTTTTATTAATAAATGATAGAACGTAATATTTTATAGTTCGCTTTATCTACACTAATATAATAAGTAACTTTATTAATTGTCTTTATTAAGATATTGATCTAAGGTTTCACTGACAGATTCAAATTTCGTTTGGACTACAGTATTGGTTTTACTTTTTTTCTTTTTGAATGTCATAGGAACTTTCATTTTTTTAGCCATGGCAGTTCCTAGTTTATCATACGGGTTGATGCTTTCCTCTTCTACTTTTTTCTTTTTCTTTCTTTTTTGAGTATACGAGTTTCCACCCCAATTATCACCAGAACCTATACAACTAGACCCTGTTTGTTGCGCGCCGGTCATTGCAGCACTAGATGCAGGTGTAGCATTACCCATTCCGGCAGTATTGTTTAAAGTAGACATAGGTGTACTAACACCGCCCATTGCATCTTCATTAACCTTTGTTTTTAGAAAAAAGTATTTCATGATATTTTATTTTATATATCATCATCTTCCATATGTCTTGTTTTAATTCCAAGAATACTTTCTGCAATTTTTATGTTACGTATATCATCATCAAAAAATGTTATGGTGTATCCTTTATTTAACAAATTCTCTAGCTCAATTTTTTTAGAGTCAGCTATAGATAATTCCTTATTATCTCCAACAATTAATATATGTTCTAATGGAATACAAGATATACCTCTGGAAGTTAAAAATAAGTGAATTGCTAGTTTTACTGTTGTTTCCCTTGCTGTCAAAATGAAAACCAAAGATGAACTTGTACCTTTTTGTATAGCATTATTAATGTTAACAAGAGTATTGAACATTATATGTTCAGCTGCAGTTTCTATAAAAATTGGATCATGAAATTCGAAAAAATCATAATACTCGTCTTGTTTTAATTCGTATGATATGTACTCTTTTG
>Ga0316607_1000339_pt1 | contig 17764 bp, 16 predicted proteins | sample MIS2016062E_MG_FD_207674 | JGI IMG/M metagenome (GOLD analysis project Ga0316607, IMG submission 207674) | Microbial mat bacterial communities from Middle Island sinkhole, Lake Huron, Michigan, United States - MIS.2016.062E | ecosystem: Environmental > Aquatic > Freshwater > Lake > Sediment...
GCTTCGGCCCGGCGTAACCGGCCCGGCGCGACCACCGCCCAACCCAGTTTCAGCCCCGCTACCCCGGCCAGGACGATCCCGGTCAGCTCAAACGGGCCGTGACCGGCGATGAAGGGGTAAAAGGTGTCGGTCATCCCCCGGGCAATCAGATAACCGGCCACTGCGCCGATGAACAGCCCGTTGAACAGCAGCATGGCGACCGCGCCGATCCCCAGCAGCAGCCCGCCGGCGAAGGTGCGGAAACCCAGGCCGATATTGTTGCGAATGTAGTAGCCGAACATCGCCAGATCGCTGGACGCGGTCCGGTCAACCGCTGCTCGACCAGGGGCATACATCGCCTCCAGATCGGCGACTTTTTCCGGGGTCAGCAGGCTATAAATCAGCTCCGGGGCCTGCTCAACCGCCAGTCCCATCCCCAGCAGCGGCAGATAAAACAGCGCCGCGCACAACCAGAACAGCCCGGCATCGGCCCGCACTCGCCGTGGAAAATCGGTGGTCAGGAAGTGCAGCACCGCCTGCCAGCGGTCTTGAGGGCCGCGATAAAGCTGTTGATAGGCGCGTAACGCCAACTGGTTCAGCCGGGCCAGCAACACGCTGCCGTAACCGCGACTGCGGGCGATAGCCAATTGTTGACACAGTTGCCGGTAGGCGGCGGGCAATTCCAGCACCGGCAACGGTTCGGCTTTGGGCGCGTTTTTCGGCGCAGACTGCCGCTCCAGCCGGTTCAGCCGGGCGGCGAAGGCTTGCCATGCGGCGGCATGACGGTTCTCGAACGGGCGCTGTTTCAAGGATGATCTCCGGCCAGCCAGCGGGCGTAGGCGTGCAGCCGCTCTACACCGGCATCCCCCGATAGCCGGGTGAACCCGGCCAGTAATTCGGCCAGTTCGGCCTGCCGGGCGGGATTGAGGGTTGCGCCGCGTTCGGCGAAGTCGATGATGAGCTGCTGTTCGGCCAGACTCAGCGGCGGTGGCGACCAGGCCGGGCCGGGCGGCAAGACCGGGGCAAGGATCGGCGGATCGCGGTAAATGACTACGGTGCCGGCGGCCCAATCGCCCAGCCGCTGAAAGTTGCGGCTACTGCACAGGGCGATGATCCCGAACCCGTACAGCACCGGCAAAAAATCCACCGCCCGCAGCAGGTTGCGAATCAGCGCCGCCGACCAGTCTACCGGAGTCCCGTTGGCGTAAACCACCATCAGGCCGAGTGCCTTTTTGCCGGGGGTTGCGCCGCCGGCATAAACCTCAAACAGCGCCGGGTACAGCCATTCGGTCAGAAACAGCGCGATCAGCCACAGGCCAAACCCGCCTCGACTCAGGATGGACAGGGCGATCAGCAGCGCCAGCAGCGCCGTGTATTTGATCAGCAGGTCAATGCTCCAGGCCAGCACTCGTGCCACCGGTCCGGCTACCCGTAAATTGAGGGTGATGCCTTCGGGGGTTTCCACGTGGCGGAGGGTGTCGAGCAGGGCGGATTCAGGCGGGATCATGGCGGTGGGCAAGCAACGGAACCGGTTGAAAAAGCATGGCATGGATCGGCGGCTGAAGAAAGCCGGCGCACAGTGCGATCCGCATTGCAAGCCCGGTAGCCCGGCTCATACAATCGCCACAAGATCCCCCTTGGAGCAAAATCCCGTGAACAGTAATGCCAGTCCCTATCAACCACCACGCAGCGCCATTACCCCAACCAGCCCGACCCAATTTGGCGAAATCAATATCTTCTCGGCGCGGGGTCGGTTGGGCCGGGTGCGCTATATCGGTTATTCCGTCGGCCTGATGCTGCTGCTCTATTTGGCTATCGCTATTTTCGGCGGAGTCGCCGCCATGCTGGGCCAGCTTGATGGCAATAGCGAAGTTCTGGGCTGGCTGAGTGTCGGCCTGTTGCTCATCCTGAGTCTGGCGGCGCTCATTGTGTCGATCCGGCTGACTATCCAGCGCCTGCATGATTTCAACGCTAGCGGCTGGTGGGCCTTGTTAATGGTGATCCCGCTGGTCAGTTTTGTGCTGTATCTGGTGCTGCTGATCATGCCGGGGACCCAAGGCCCTAACCGCTTCGACCACCCACCGCCGCCCAATACCCTGGGGGTGATTCTGCTGGCTTCGATCCTGCCGCTGATTTTTGTGCTGGGCATCCTCGCCGCCATCGCCATTCCCGCCTATCAGGATTACAAGGGCCGCGCTGAACGGATGCAACCATCGGCTCCTGCCCAACAGCCGTGAGTTGTTCTCCGGAACTTGACGCAGCAAGCATCACCATCGACCTCGGTCAGGCGATTCACGCCCTGGCCGATGCGCTCGATCTGGTCGGGGTGGACGAAGTATTCCACGGCAAGCGGGTCGGGTTTATGGCGGTGCAATGCGGTCGTGCTCTGGGGCTGAACGAATCGGCGCTGGAAGACCTGTTTCATGCCGCCCTGCTGCATGATTGTGGCGTTTCCTCAACCTATGTCCACCGCTGCCTGGTGAATGAACTGGATTGGGCGGACTCGGAACGGCATTGCCTGAAGGGCGGTGAATTGCTCGGCCAGTTTCCGCCGCTGGCCCATCTGGCACCGATCATCCGTTATCACCACACTCATTGGGACGCGCTGGACCGGTTGGGCCTTCCCGAACCCATCGCCCGACTGAGCAACCTGATTTATCTGGCGGATCGGGTTGATGCGCTGGCCAAGCCGCATTACGAAGGCGATCTGCTACTGGCCCGCCACACCATCCGCGAGACCGTGGAGCGCCTGAGCGGTGCTTACTTTGCCCCGGAACTGGTGACGCTGTTTCTGCGGGTATCGGAAAACGAGGCGTTCTGGCTGAGTCTGGAACCGCGCCACCTGATTCGCTTCATCTATGAACGGGAGCGGGAATGCCGGCCCATCCTGATCAGCTTTCCGCAACTGCGGCAACTGGCGCTGCTGTTCGCCCAGGTGGTTGATGCCAAGAGTCCCTACACGATGGAGCACTCGCTGGGCGTCGCCCAGTTGGCGCGATTCCTGGCCGAGCAGGTGGGGCTATCGGGTGAAATCTGCGCCAAGATCGAGGTGGCCGGACTGCTGCACGATCTGGGCAAGCTGCAAGTGCCCGACGAGATTCTGGAGAAACACGGCGGACTGACGCCACTGGAGCGAGCGATGATCCAGCGCCACAGCTTCGAGACCTACCAGATTTTGCGCGGGATCGCTGGGCTGGAGGACATCACGCTATGGGCGGCCTATCACCACGAAACCCCGGACGGGCGGGGTTATCCGTTCCATCGCCACGGCACGGAACTGACCGTTGAAATGCGGATCATCGCCGTCGCGGATGTGTTTGAGGCGCTGGCCCAGCAACGGCCCTACCGGGAATCACTGCCGCCGGATGAAATTCTGGCCATGCTCCGGGCGTTTGTCCGCGATCAGCGGCTGGATGGCGGTATTGTGGAACTGGTTGGGCGGCATTTGCCGGAGGTCTGGCGGATTGCGCGGGCAGCCTCGCCCCAAAAAGCCATCCCCAAACCCGCACCGGAATAAGGCGGATCAGCCAGCTTCCGGGCGAAACACGCCATATTGGCCCTTGAAAGTCATCGCCGGTTCGCCGTCAGCGCGAATGATCACTTCCACCGTCCAGCGGGCTTTGCCGCGTTCGCGGTAGCGGTGAATGAATTGTTCCACTGCCGCCGGTTCCGGCAGCACACATTCCGCCACAATCCCCTCCCGCACTGGCCGCAGAAATTTCAGGTGACTGTCGATGATCACGATCTCGGCGCTTTCGCCATGCTCGCGCAGGGTCAGCGTGGTCATGGTCCACCCGGTCAATGCCGCAATCGCGGCCATTGATCCGCCAAATGCGGTGCCTTTGTCATTGACATTCGGTGCCAGAGGCGCGGTCAACGCCAGACCTTCGGGATCGCAGCGCTGGATTTGCGCCTGCATCGCCCGGAATAGCGGGACATGGCGATTGAGATAGTCATTCAGTTCCGACAGGTGGGACATAGCGACGACTCCAGAAGGTTTTCCTCATCAGATTTCCTGATTAGCAAGATTCTTCAGCCTGCCGAAGCCAACGGGCAGGGCGCGGTCCAATGGCGGCAGCGGCGACGAGGAGGCGGGCCGGAAGGGTGTCGAGGTGAAAGCGCCGGTTAAACCGGTAGGCAAAGGCGGCCAGGTAGCGGGTTCCGTATTTGGCGAAATCAAACGCATGGTAAGTCCCGCTGAAGCTGGTTTTGAGATTGCCCAGAAGGGTATTGACCCAACCGAACTCGGGAACCTGATGGGGTTTACGCAGGCCGATGATGAGGGCCTGGTGGCTACAACCGGCCGCCATCACCCCGGTAAAGCAGGCCAATCCATCGGAAAGGACCCGGCTGCCCGGGGCCAGGGCGGCTTTGGCCCAGTCGGTCAGGGCCGCGCAGGTCAACCCGGGGACGGGGATCATTTTGGTGTAGAGCGGACACCCCTCGGTATTCAGAGACACCGCCGCGACAAAAGGGACCTTATTTTCGGAACCCCGCCCGGCTTTGCCACCCACCCGTTCCCCGCCCAAGTAGGCATCATCGACCAGCACCTCGCCGCACAGGGTGTATTGGGCATCGCGCTCGGTCATCGTCTGCATCAGTTTGTGCTGAATCAGCCAGGCCGTCGGATAGCTGACGCCTAAGTAGCGTTTCAGGGCCAGCGCCGATAACCCCGTTTTCGCTTGGCTGATCAGATAGATGGCTAAAAACCACCGAGTGAGCGCCAGATGCGTACTCTGGAAGACGGTCCCCGCGATCAGGGAGGTCTGCGTCCGGCAGTGTTGGCACTGAAAGGTCTTACGCCCTCGCTTACGCAGCACATAATGATCCGCCTCCCCACAGTGGGGGCAGCGAAAACCTTCCGGCCAGCGGGCGCTTTCCAGCGCCGCTTCGCACTGGGTCTCCGTCCCAAACTGCTCCAGAAACGCCGGCAGCGACAAGCCGGGCTGAAATTGGATGCGATTCATCGGCATGACCTGACTCCAAGGTGAAGAATGCGCCAGCTTACGCCTGTTTTTCGGCACCAAGCAGGGCCGGCTGAAGTATCTTGCTAATCAGGTCAGATTTTGATCGGGTAAAAGCAAACGCTAGGGTTGTTCCCACGGATTAATCAGCATCAGAGGGGCCGCCGCAAAATCCTGGGTATTGCGCGTGACCAAGGCTAATCCGTGTTCAATCGCGGTTGCCGCGATGATCGAATCGAAGGCCGCCATCGTCTTGCCTATCGCCTCGACCCGGGCGCACATCTCGCCCCAGTAGCCGGCGGTATCGCCGGTAAAAGGCAGAACCCGCTGGCCAAAACCCGCCTGAAGATTTTCCAGCCAGACCGACAATTCGCGCTTGCGCCGCGAGGTCGGCAATTTCGCCATGCCACGGCGCAATTCTCCCAATGTCATCGCTGCGATAAACAAATCGTTCTCCGCCCGCGAATCGACCCAAGCCAACACGGCGCTATCGGGGGCCGGTTTGACCAATTCTGACAGTACGCAGGTATCGAGCAGATATTTCACAACTCGATCTCGCGTACTGGCTCGACCGATCGCTCCAGATTCAGCGGCTCACCGCGTGGCGCATTCCGCAGCACATCCCGCAGTGATAGCCCTGAATACAGGCGGTGAAATTCAGGCGCGGAAATCACCACCACCGCTTCGGTCCCGCGTCGCGTGACCAGTTGCGGACCTTCCGTGAGGGTACGATCCACCAGTTCGCTGAACCGGCTTTTGGCTTCCTGTAATTGCCAGGTTTGCATGAGAGATGCCCCTTGCTAACGTCACAAACTAGTCAGTCTGGTCAATATGGAAGGGTTACACTGATCTGTCAACATAGCCCATCTCCGCAGTCAGGAATCCACACGGACTCGCAAAAATGACTCGGCATTTTCGCTTTTTTCGCGCCGCTGTGGTCTACAAAACCGCCTTTAACCTGAACCTCTGGAGACGCTCATGCAGGAAAACCGCGCCGTTACTCAAGTTGCCATTGCCGATCTCATTGCCCGCCGCTGGAGTCCGCGTGCTATTGATCCGGATCAGCCGGTCAGCCGCGAACAACTCTTGGCCTTGCTGGAGGCGGCCCGCTGGGCACCGTCCTGTTTTGGTGATCAGCCGTGGCGCTATCTGGTCTGGGATCGGTTCCACGACCCGGCGGGCTGGCAACAGGCCTTTGAATGCCTCGCCGAGGGCAATCAGATCTGGGTCAAAAACGCGCCGATTCTGGTGCTGGCGGTGGCCGTGCCGAATTTCGGCCACAACGGTCAGCCCAACCGCTGGGCGCAGTACGACACCGGGGCCGCCAGTGAGAATCTGTGCCTGCAAGCGACCGCGCTGGGGCTGGTCGCGCATCAGATGGGCGGTTTTGATCCGGAAGCGGCCAAAACCCGCTTCAACATTCCCGCCGATCATGCCGGGATGGCGATGATCGCAGTCGGGCATCCGGGCGCGGTGGATTTGTTGCTGGCGGCGCTGGCCGAGAAGGAACAGGCACCGCGCAACCGCAAGCCGCTGGAGCATCTGGCATTTGAGGGCCGTTGGGGCCAAAGCGTCCACGGCTGATTGGCTGCTCCCATGCCTTTAACTGTTTCCGAACGGCGCTCGCAGCGGGGTGCCGGGCGTTATCTGTTCAACTCCCTGCTGTTTCTGGCGGCATTGACGGCGCTGGGTGCGTTTTTCCAGCAGCCGTTGACCGCCGCGTTTCTGACCAATCCCTATCTGAACGGAACCATTGCCGCCACGTTCCTGTTTGGAGTGGCCTACACCCTCACCGCGCTGACCGATGCGTTGCGCGATGTCCGGGCTGGCAACCGGGCCGCCGAAGTCGCGTTAAAAGCCCGTCGCCATGAAATCCCGCTCAAGCAGGCCAATGAACTGCTGCTCGGTCATCACTGGCGCGGGGTCAGCGACTTTATCGAGAAGATTCACCGGGTGATCAGCCACGGCGATGCCGCCGCTACCTTGCCTTATCTGCTTGATTCGCTGGCCACCCAGGGCGATGACCGGCGGGCGCTGGTGCGCTATCTGACCGGGGCGCTGGTGCTGCTGGGCTTGATTGGCACGTTTTACGGCCTGCTGTTGACCATTGCCGGGGTGCGCGAGGTGATCAGCGGGCTGGCGACCGATAAAGCCGCCGATACCATGACCCTGATCGCCCATTTCAAGGATCGGCTGGCCGCGCCGCTGGGCGGGATGGGCACCTCATTTTCCGCCTCACTGTTTGGCCTGTTGGCGGCGCTGGCGCTGGGCTTTCTGGAGCTGCAACTGCTCCGCGCTCAGAACCATCATCACGCCCAACTGGAGGCGCTGGTGGTCAGCGATCTGGTTCCGCTGTGGCAGCCGGTGGTGACGGTTACCGCCCAGACCGAGACCATTTCGCCCCGGCATCTGGCGGCGCTGTTGCAGGCGACGACGGATCGGCTGGAGCGGGTCGCGGCGACCACCGAATATCTGGCCAATCGCGGCGAAGGCATTACCCGGGTCGCGGAGCAGGTGGCAAACCTGGGCCAACAGATCGAGTCGTTGCGCGGCACCTTGCAGAACATTGAAAACGACCGCACCGCTGATTTGCGCCACGAACTGCGGGCCATTGCCCGGTTGCTGGCGCAACAGTCCGGGCAACCGCTGGATGCCGATCATGCCCCGCCGCCGTGAGTCGCTCAGTGAAGTCAATCTCTGGCCGGCGTTCACCGACGCCCTGAGCGGGCTGGTGATGGTGCTGATTTTTCTGATCACGGTGTTTGTGATCACCGAGGTGCTGATTGGCCGCGAAATCATGGGCAAGGACACTGCGATTGGTCAGTTGCAACGGATCGTCGAGCATCTGGAAGGTCTGGCCGGTGATGCGGAAAAGGAAGCGGCGCGGTTGCGGGGGAAGACGCAGAATCTGGAAAGTACGGTCAGCGAACGGGACAAGCTCTTGGCGCAATTACGGAGTCAACTGGCCGGGTTGACGGCGGATAAAAGCAAGACTGAGGAGAATTTGGGCAGCGTTCAGGAGCAGGCCGCGTTGCTCAGTGTCCGGGCCGAGCGGCTGGCGGCGGAACTGGAGCGGCTGAATCGGGCGCTGGCCGCTAATCAGCAGGATTTGGCCCGGCGCGATGCGGTGATTGTGGAGCAGAAAGGCCGGATCGAGGCGCTGGACAGTGCGTTGAAGAAAAAACTGCTGGAGCGGGTCGAGGAATTGCAAAAGTACGCCAGTGATTTCTTTGGCCGACTGCGCGAAGTGTTCGCCGACAATCCCGACATTAAAGTGGTCGGCGACCGCTTTGTGTTCCAGTCCGAAGTGCTGTTTGCCTCCGGCGAGGCCACGCTGTCCCCGTCCGGGCGCGGCGATTTGGATAAATTCGCGGCGGTTTACCGGCAACTGGCGGCGCGGTTGCCAGCCGATTTGCCGGTGATTATCGAGGTGCAGGGCCACACCGACCGGGTGCCGGTGCGCGGGCGGTTTCCATCCAATTGGGAATTGTCCACGGCGCGGGCGCAGGAGGTGGTGAATTACCTGATTGGGCAGGGCATTCCGCCGGAACGCCTGGCCCCGGTCGGGATGGGTGAATATCACCCGCTGGATCCGGGGGATAACCCGGAGTCGTATCGGCGTAACCGCCGGATTGAGTTGAAAATTACCAGTCGTTGAGCGCCGATGAGAACCTATAGAAGTCCGGTTTGGGTTGTGGAAAAAGGCAAAATCCCCCCGCCGCTAACGCGGCTTCCCCCCTTTGACAAAGGGGGGGTAGGGGGGATTTTTCAGCTAACCGTGGACTCGCTCCCACGCTGGAGCATGGAGCCAGACGGGGCATGGCTGGGTAGTTACAATTTATTGAGAAATTTGCCATGAATGAGCCACAACCCGATTTGCCAGAATCCCGCTTTATTGAATTGATGAGCGAGTTGTTTCAATTGCGCGAAGCCGAAGAACTGGATTTCGGTATTTATCGGGTGATCAAGCGCCACAATCGACAGGTGCGGGAGTTTTTGGGTGAAATCGCCGAAGAACACGGCCAGGCCGTTCTGCGCGGCGGGGAATTGGCGGACATTCTGGAGACGGCGTTTCAACAACTGGATGGTGAAGCCAGGGATGAAAAAAAGGCGCAGTTACAACACATGAGTCAGGAGTTGGGGATCAAGACTGGCTTTGATGCTACTGCCCGCGACGGCTATTTGACTGACCTTGAAAATATTCCCGCGATGCGCCAGAAGGTGCTGGATTATCGCGCCTTGCGGGAAGAGTTGACGACCACTTATAGCGCCAGTGCGGATCGGGCGGAAGTTTTGAATCGGCTTTATGAGTTTTTTGCCCGGCATTATCAGGATGGCGATTTTATTGTCCAGCGCCGCTATGGCCGCAACAGTTCCCATTATATTAAGTCTTCGGGTGAAGATACTGAGTTTCATTGGGCCACCGAGGAGATGTATTACATCAAATCGGGCGATGTGTTTACCGATTATCCGGTCAGATTAACCAATGGCGAACGGCTGATCTTCAGCGTCAATGCGGAATCGCTCCAACAAACTCGCGCCGAACTAAAACCGACCGACAAAGCCGGTTATAAACTTCACACGGTTACGCAAGACTCCCCTCTCCCGCTGGCGGGAGAGGGGCCGGGGGTGAGAGCATCATTCCGCATTAGCCTCGATTATCTGAAAGGTTCGCAAACCAAAGCACGGCTGGATGAAATTGCAACCCAGGCTGCCGCTATTACAAAAGCGCCGCCGGAAGAAATCGCCCGGCATTTGCGCCGCTATATCGCCCGCAATCAGTCGGATTTTTTCATTCATAAACGGTTGCGGGAAACACTCGATGATGATCTGGATATTTTTATTAAAACCGACGTATTGAATGCCGATCAATTATTGGCTGACGATAGCGGCAAGCTGCCGGATCGAACGCTGCGCGTGGCTCGCGTCATTCGGGGCATTGGCCGCCGGATCAATGCGTTTTTAGGGGTGCTGGAGGATTTTCAGAAACGGTTGTGGGAGAAGAAAAAACTGGTGCTGGCGACTCGTTATGTCATTACGCTGGATCGACTGGACAAGTTGGCCGGGCGGGAATTTGTCGAAGCGCAGCTTGCTGAGATTCTTGCGAATACCGCTCAAGTGGCGGAGTGGAAAGCGTTGGGCTTGGGTGATTTTGCCGGGCTTGAATCCGTCCGGCGCGACGAGGGCGGCTATTTACCATTACCGATTGATACGCAGCATTTTAGCGAAGATTTTCAGTGGGAATTATTGGCGGCAGTGACGAAAAATAATCCGCTGGATGAGTCGCTGGACGGAGTGGCGATTCATTCTGATAACTGGCAAGCATTGAATACGATGCAGGATAAATATTGGGAGCAGGTGAAGTGCATTTATATTGACCCGCCATATAATACCGGCGGTGATGGTTTCCCCTATAAAGATGCTTATCCTCATGCTTCTTGGCTGGCTATGATTCAGGATCGATTGCAAGTAGCTACCCCTTTTCTGAATCGGATTAGCGCCTTGTTCGCCAGCATTGATCATGTAGAACGTAATGCCCTATTTGAAGCCTTGGCACAAACTTTAGGTCGGCGTAATCGTGTAGAAGAAATTATTTGGGGTCAGAATACAACTAAAAATCAGTCGCCAACTTTCTCAACTAATCATGAATATATTGAAGTGTTCGCCCGTGATTTGGCCGCTGCCAGCAATGATCAGCGAATGTTCCGCGAACCAAAACCCGGCGCTGTTGAAATACTGGATTTGGTGGATCAATTAAATCAAAATTATCCGTCAATAGTTGAAATTGAGCGTGAAATTAAGGCGCTGTTTGATCGGCATCGTGTTGAATTTCGTAACGAACTGGATGAGAGTGGGATCGAGTATGACAAAACTCTGGATTCATGGAAAGGGCTTTATAATTATCATAATGCGGAATATCGGGATGAAGCGGGATGTTTTGTTTCCGAAGCCGACGCAAGAATGAAGCAGGCCAAAATTTGGGTGTGGCGTGAAGATAATCCTTCAATGCCTCAAGTCAAAGCGGATTCACAAAAAGAGGAGTTTAGAGATTCTAAACATGCCAGTTTTCGATTTTATAAACCGATTCATCCGATAACTGGATTACCTTGTCCTCCGCCAAAAAGAGGATGGGTCTGGCCTTATTTACCACAAGCAGGTCAATCATTTTCGTTTTCTTTTTTTGAAAAAGATCACCGTATTGTTTATGGTGATAGCGAGAAGAAAATACCCCAACTAAAAAAGTTTCTACATGAAGTCGATACACAAGTCTCTAAGTCTCTTGTTTTGGATTATACCGATGGTGAAAAAGAACTTACTCATTTGACTGGCAAAACTCGGAGCTTTCCTTCTCCAAAACCCACTACACTGATTGAACGCTTTATCTTACAAACTACTGATGTTGATGACTGGATAATGGATTTTTTTGCCGGTTCTGGCACTACTTTTCACGCTGCAATTTCAGCCCGGCATGATGACCGCCAACGTCGGCGCGTGTTGCTGATAGAACACGGATCGCATTTTGATTCAGTGTTATTAACACGTCTTAAACGAGTGAGCGCCGCTTGGGTTTGGAAAAACGGTAAACCACTGGCAATCAATGGCCCCGGCCTGTTCATGCGAGTTCAGCGTCTTGAGCAATACGAAGACACCCTGGAAAATCTCGCCACCGCTGCCGGCGAAAATCAAAACCTGTTTTCCGGCCCGGAGGCGCTGGCTTATGCGCTTGACATCGAAGCCCAGCATCTGCTTTTAGCGGCGGATCATTTCACCGCCCCGTTTGGCCTGACGCTCAAACGAATTACCGGCGCTGACATAACCGCCAGCCCGGTGGATTTAGTGGAAAGCCTGATTTACTTGCTGGGATTGCGGGTCAACCAGTTATTCCGGCTGCAAGGTTCTGTGATCATCACCGGCATCTTAAATCGCACCGGCGAAACCGCCGCGATCTTCTGGCGCGATAACATCCTGCATGACGCTGGCTGGCTACAAACCAAAACGGCGGATTATCCAGCCGACCGTTATTACACCAATGACCCGGCCCGATTATCATTCCCTGGCATTGAAAAATTCAGCGCCATTGAAACCGTCTTTGTCGAAGGCATGAACGGAAATGGATAATGGCTAAACGTCCGGCTGTTTCCGGCCATAGTCGCCTCAATCGCTCCCTGGTATTGCGGGATTTTCTGGCGGCTGACTTAAAATTGCGCCTCCGTGATGCCGAGCATTATCTGAGTGAACAGGAAACCGCCGAGGGCGCATTAGCCGCACTGAATCAGAATGGCTACCTTGATGCGCTGTGTCTGGCTGCCCCACGTCATAATGTTCCCCTTCTACAACAACTCGATAGCGAAATCCGCGCTGCCTGCCGACAAGCCGGGTTTGCCCCGCGCTATTTTCAATATCTTGCTGTTTTATTCGCTACTCGGCATTTTAACCGGCTGTTTGATGACGCCGACCGCTTGCTGAATGACCTGACCGATTTTCAAACCGAATGGGCCAAGGAACATCGCCATACGCCCATTGCCGCATTTGCGCTGGATGATTTGCAACACGCCGCATTCTGGATGGCGACTGCCGCCGGTAAAACGCATATTTTCCATGCTTGCCTCGCCTTACTGGATCAACGGCGCTTTGCTGATGGACACAGTTTTGATCGAATCATCCTGATTACGCCCTCCGAAGCCTTATCCCGGCAACATGCTGACGCGCTGCGGCAGGCCATGCGCCGCCCGGTATTTGTTTATCCCGACGATGGCGATGGTTCTCGTCTCGCGCAACAACACCTAGCCACGGTCATCATCATTGACATCAACAAACTGACTGAGCGCAAACAGGGCGACGGCGTTTCCCTTGATGCGAATGCCTTTGCTGATGCGCGTCATCTGGTTTTCGTCGATGAAGGTCACAAGGGCCAGAAAAGTGAAATCAGCGTATGGAAACGGATTCAGCGCCATGTGGCCGGAGTCGGTCATCAGCAACACCGTTATCGTGGCCTGCTCATTGAATTTTCCGCCACTTTCGGCCAGGTCGCTGAAGCCGAACACGCTTTCGACCAATACGCTAAATCGGTGCTGTACGCTTATCCCTACGACCGCTTTCATGCGGATCGCTATGGCAAGGATTTTGATGTTCGCAACCTTCACGGGCCAAGCGGTTGGGATAATCACAGTGACGTATTAGCCACTGCTTTAACCGCCTATTGGCATCAACTGCACTGCTATCACACTCCGGCAATTACCGCTGATCTTAAAACCAATGGTTTGAGCGTTGAACAACCGCTCTGGGTCTTACTTGGCTTATCGGTCGTGGGAACCCGTGGTGAAGACGATACGGACTACCGTTCTGATCTCATTGAAGTGCTGCGCTTTCTGCAACGACTATTGAGCGAAGACGGCCCGGCTTTTCTCACTACAGCATTGCAACGATTGGCGGGCGAAGACGGTCAGGTTTTATTGCCAAAGACCGCATGGGACGCGGTGCGAACCACTGCCCCGCCAGCACTGGCGATGACGCTATTGCGTGAAGTGTTTGGCTATCAACCCGGCGCCGTTTTTGTGTTACGCGCTCTCAAATCCCAGCGCGGTGAAGTCGGCCTCGGCTTGTTATTAGGCGACCGGGTGCGTTATTTCGGCGTGGTGAATATCGGCGATCCCGATGGCTTGACCAAGGCGCTCGAACCTTATGGATTAACCGTTGAAACCGACGCCTTCACCCTGTCGCTGTTTGCCGCGCTCGAACACCGCGACTCCACCATAAACCTGTTAATCGGCTCGCGGCGCTTTGCCGAAGGCTGGAATAACTACCGCGCCAGTTCGCTCACTTTATTGCGGCTAGGCAGTGGCGAAGGGCCATTGATTATTCAGATGTTCGGGCGAGTGGTGCGCTTCAAGGGCCGACATAGCGACGGGAAACGCCTGGCTGCGCCCTCGGCGGCCATTGCGCCATTGCAGACCGCTTATATCTACGGCCTGCACGCCGATTATATGAGCAAGTTTCTGGAAAGCCTGCGAGCCAACGGCATTGAAACCCCGCTTGAAATCATCCCGACGGTGATTTTGCCCGACCAGCACTTGGCCGCATTACTGCATTTGTCGGCCAGTGAACCACTCAAACAGGCGTTTGCGCTCACGGCGACCGGAGATTCCCGTTGGTATGAAGCTACCGGGCCAGTTGAATTGTCTCTCGCCGCAGATGTGCAGCAGATCCGCATGGAACACGGCATAGAAACAGTCGATAAGACCGTACTCGGTGAAAATATCCGCGAACCTTTTATCGGCCTGTTACGCTATCTCGACTTTGACAGCATTGCGGCACAAATCCTGAAATTTCGGGCGACTAACGGTTGGTGGAATCTGAGTTTTGACCGGACCGGATTACAGGACGCCTTGCGCTATGGCCGCTATGAACTGGAAGGATCGCCGCGCCTGATGATCATTGCGAACCGTGCTGATCTCAGACGCTTGGAAACGATTGCTGTGACGCTCTTACAACGATTACTGCGTAGCGCCTACCGCAATCAGGAATCCCGACAGGTCCGCTATCAAATCAGCCCACTGCATCCCGGCAATGAAATGATTCTCAAGGAAGTGCAGATTCGGAGAAGCAGCTAATGACCATAGAACAGACTAATCTGTTTGATCATGCCCCCTACCAGAATCCGGGAGCTGACGGGTTGCCGCTGATTACCGACGGCACCACCGGCAGCGTTGTAGTGTATACGCCCGGCCATCTTTATAGACCATCGCCGGTTGAAGTTGAAGGTATCGGCAAAGTTGCCAGTCCCGGTGCATTGATTAAAAGTGAGGCCGCTTTTATTGCCCGACTGATCCGCTTTATCGATCCGGATCATGCCCAGGATGAACACGTCATCCAGCGCATTCCAGCCGCGATCAAACAAAAGCAACTGCACTATTATCTATTGCGGAATCTGGATCGAGCGCCGGAAGGCACCCGCTTTCGGCTGGCCGGCGAACACTGGTTTTACCCGGACTTCATCTTCTGGATCATTGACAAAGCCACCCAACCGGAATTGCAACGCCTCTGCTATCTCGATCCCAAAGGTCTGGAAATGGGCCTGCGTGGCGGCTGGAATCATCCCAAACTGCTGTGCTTTGTCTACAAGCTGGTGGAAATCGCCAGCCAGATTCCAACCGCCTGCACTCAGACCGGCCAGCCGGTGCAATTCATTCTTAAAGGCGCATTGATCTCGACCACAACTCATCAAGCATTAGCAGAAAGTACCGCGAGTTCGCAGGAATTTCATGTTTACAATGATGCCGGATATAAAATCTTTCCGAGCGCCACTGAATTTGCCAATGGCGGTATCTTTTTTGCCGAAAAGCCGGATCATTTGCAACGGTTGATGAATCACTTAACAGCGGGCCAATCGGTTATTGATCAGGTTATGGGTTGTGCAGTCAATGCCAATGCCCTGCCCGAAACGACTATCCCTACAGATGAGATTGGCTGCTTTTTCCGCTACCTGCTACAACAAAATCAACAGAGCCTGGCGGTGGCCTTGGGCGAATTATTGCGCTATGCCTTGACGGCTAATGATATCAATCAGGTCATCAGCCGAGTGCAAGCAGAAAGTCGAAAACAACTGTTGCCGTATTTGCAAAAAGGAGTGATCCATAAAATCACTGGCGGCATGGAAGATGTCAACCGTATTGCCCAGCCATGTAGGGAACTATGGCAACGGCATACCGCTGGATAGTCATAATGCGCGATGTCTGCCATCAAGACGACACTGGGTCGATAGCCATCTTGGTACTTGGCCGATCAGTTTTTACGGTCGAAGCGGATCGGCAGGCACTGCATCTTGTAGCGTGGGCTTCCAATTCGTGCTACATCATTCAATGATTGTGCTAGACTTTTTGCGCCCTTTCATTCAACCCGTGAGTGCTGCCCCTATGGATTTCAAGACGACCGATTTATGCGATGAGCATTTTGACCTGTGCAACCAGTTTTCCGACCGGTTGCAGATTGCCGAGCCGATTTTTAACGACTATGGCGGCGAGATGATGTTCGCCGGCCCCATTGTGACGCTCAAGGTATTTGAGGACAACACGCTGGTTCGCAAGGTGCTGGAAGAGCCGGGCGAAGGCCGGGTGCTGGTGGTCGATGGCGGTGGTTCAACCCGGTGCGCCTTGCTGGGCGATCAACTGGGCGAATTGGCCGAAGATAATAATTGGGCCGGGGTAGTCGTGAATGGCTGTATTCGTGACTCGGAGGCCATCAGCGAATTGAGCATTGGCGTTAAAGCCTTGGCGACTCACCCGCTCAAGAGTGTCAAGCGCAATAGCGGCGAACGCGATATTCCGGTGTGCTTTGCCGGAATTACGTTCCGGCCCGGCTATTATCTCTATGCCGATGAAGATGGGCTGATCGTTTCGGAACAGCCGCTGGTTTAACTCAACCTTGCGCTCTGCGCCGCTCTCGCCAAAACCGCTACCCGTCGAAAACACCTGTTCTCCATTTTCAAACCACCCCGGCCATTTAATTCTCTAGAAAGCGGCTTTGCTCCCGACCCCTCTCCTACGAGGAGAGGGCGAATCCCGCAGTTCAGCCGCGATGAATCAAACTAGCTCCATATATAAACAGTGGGTGACTAACGCTGACCATGCGATTCATCCGGGCTACCAAGTCACCGGATTTCTGATAGGCTTCGTCCTTTCCGATGATTCCCGCCGGTTCAGACCCATTTTCAGACCCATTCCATGACTCCGCCGACCCGCACCCGCGTCAAAATTTGCGGCATTACCCGTGTTGAAGACGGCGTGATCGCGGCCCGATTAGGCGCGGATGCGATTGGGCTGGTGTTTTACCCGCCCAGTCCCCGGTTCGTGAATCCAGAGCAGGCGCGGCGGATTATTATGGCCTTGCCGCCGTTCATCGCCACCGTCGGGCTGTTTGTGAACGCGGAACCGGCGACAGTGCGGGCCATTCTGAGTGAGGTTCCGTTGGCGCTGCTGCAATTTCACGGCGACGAGGAAGCGGATTATTGCGCTGCCTTTGGTCGACCGTATCTGAAAGCGGTGCCGATGGGGGCCGGGGCCGAGGTGCATGATTATGAACAACGATTTACGACGGCAGCCGGTTTGCTGCTGGACAGTCATGGCGGCGTGCAAACTGGCGGTTCCGGGCACGGTTTCGACTGGACGCGGATTCCCGCTGAACGGCATCAGCCGCTGATCCTGGCCGGTGGGCTGCATTCCGGCAATGTTGCCGCCGCGATCCGGCAAGTCCGCCCCGAAGCGGTCGATGTCAGCAGTGGCGTTGAATCGGCTAAAGGCATCAAGGACGGCGAACGGATCCACGCATTTCTGCGAGAGGTGAACCATGGTGAACGCAATGCGTAACCCGATTGATTTCAGTCAATTTCCTGATGAGCGTGGTCACTTTGGCCGCTACGGCGGGCGGTTTGTCGCCGAGACGCTAATGGAGGCGCTGCACGAACTTGATGAAGCCTGGCAAAGCTGCCGCACCGATCCCGAATTTCTGGCGGAGCTGGATCTGGATTTGGCCCGCTATGTCGGTCGCCCCAGTCCGCTCTATCACGCCGAACGCTGGAGCCAGAAGCTCGGCGGGGCGCAGATTTATCTCAAGCGCGAAGACCTGAATCACACCGGGGCGCACAAGATCAACAACACGGTTGGGCAGGCGCTGGTCGCGAAGCGGATGGGCAAAACCCGGCTGATCGCGGAAACCGGCGCCGGTCAGCACGGCGTCGCTTCCGCCACGGTCGCTGCCCGGCTGGGCATGGAATGCGTGGTTTACATGGGCGCGGAGGATATTCAGCGCCAGGCGTTGAATGTTTA
>Ga0316607_1000342_pt1 | contig 17529 bp, 20 predicted proteins | sample MIS2016062E_MG_FD_207674 | JGI IMG/M metagenome (GOLD analysis project Ga0316607, IMG submission 207674) | Microbial mat bacterial communities from Middle Island sinkhole, Lake Huron, Michigan, United States - MIS.2016.062E | ecosystem: Environmental > Aquatic > Freshwater > Lake > Sediment...
GTGAATGTACGACGGAAGGGGAATTGGCTCCATGAAAGATGACATACCTCGGTGAACCGACACCCCATTGCAAGTCGCATGAGGGGCATCACAGGTGAACGATAAATGCCTGTTTTCTGTTTTTTCTCTATCAACTCTTATCAGAATTCAGGGCTATTTGTCAAGCTGTCTGGCGTTTCATATCGTTTACGGTTATTTCGGAATGATTTAACCGCAGAGACCGCAGAGACCGCAGAGGAAGAGAAGAGAGAGATGAGTAATTCTGATGCCACCTCTCATGATCATTTTTGGTTCTGTTAAGTTGTCACTAATGGATGGGGAGTGGCGATGTCGGCGGCAAGGGAGGCTAAAGCTGCGCCAGGATCGGGCTGTTTGACTAGGGATTCGCCAATCAGGACGGCACCGGCCCCGGCATTGGCAACTTGAGCGAGGTCGGCGGGAGTGTGGATTCCTGACTCGCTGACGATGAGGATGCCTTTGGCTTGGATTTCGGTTTGGCGCGAGGCTAATAGTTGGCTGGTGGTTTCTAGGCTGACGGAAAAGTCTGCTAGGTTGCGGTTGTTGATGCCGATTAGGTTTACGCCTTGTAGGGTTAATACGCGATCGAGTTCTGCTTGAGTGTGAACTTCGATTAAGGCTGTCATGCCTAATGTCTTGACAATTTTCACAAAGTATTGTAAGTCTTTGTCAGACAGAATGGCTGCGATTAAAAGTACGGCATCTGCGCCGTGAATGCGGGCGAGATAGATTTGGTAGGGATAGATGATAAACTCTTTGCAAAGCAGGGGTAAATCGACCGCAGAACGGATGTTGCTGAGGTTTTCAAAGCTGCCTTGAAAGAACTTTTCATCGGTGAGTACGGAGATGCAAGTTGCGCCGTTTTCTTGGTAGGATTTGGCGATCGCCACTGGATCGAAATCTTCACGAATTACGCCTTTACTTGGGGAAGCTTTTTTGACTTCGGCGATGATGGCGGGTTTGGTTTTGCCATCTTTCAGGGCGGCGAGAAAGTCGCGGGTTGGTGGTGCGAAGGGGAGTTTTTTGTGAAGTTCGTTTAAGGGCGTGCGATCGCGCTTTTGGGCTACTTCAGTTTCTTTTTCCCAGACTATTTCTTCGAGGATGTGCTGGGGTTCGGCGTCGGGTACGGCGATTTTGTAGCTGAGGTAGAGTACGGAGACGGAGGTGCTGGGGGGACGGCGGCGGATTTGGAGCATGATAGGGGGGATAAAGGGCGATCGCACAACTTTCTATTATATAAGGTCGATCGCCCTTTTCAATTTATGATAAAATCCTATTAACTAAGTATTCGGAGATCCACCGATGCAACTAGAAGACTATTTTGAGTTTCTCGACCCCGATGATATCCGCATCAAAGGACATCGGATCGGCATCGACGACGTGATTAAATATTACTTGGATGGATATTCCCCAGACCAAATTCTGGAGGAATTACCGAGTCTAAATTTAGAGAAAATTTACGCGACACTAACTTATTATCTGCAAAATCGCAGACAGATGGATGCTTATATGTTGCGGCTGGCCAAGTGGCGGGAAGCACGCTATCAGGAATCTTTGGCTAATCCATCTCCTCTAGCATTGCGTTTGAGAGCAATCAAAGCACAGCGAGAACAGGAGTTGCTTAACCTAAAGTGAAAATTCGTTTTTTACTAGATGAAAATTTGCCGCCTAAGCTCAAAAGTGCTGTTTTAAAACTTCAACCGGAGATAGATATTTTGCGGGTGGGCGATTCAAATGCACCGCCATTCGGAACATTAGATCCAGATATTCTGATTTATTTGGAATCATCGAAACGACTATTGGTGACGGATAATCGCAAAAGTATTCCCGGACATTTGGAGGAACATTGGGCCGCAGGGAGACAAAGTTGGGGATTAGTTTGGGTGCGTCCAAGTGGAAGTATCGGCAGATGGGCAGAAACAATTCATTTTATTTGGGAAACTACTGAATCTGAAGAATGGATCGATAAGTTAGATTGGATTCCATATTAGAAAATGGGGGTTAGGTATGAGAGATTGCGATTAATTAAACAGAAACAAACCCGGATTTACATGAAAAAACTTTCCCAAAGCCTCAGCTTGTTTTTTTGTAATTTCTAGCTGACCGTTAAGGAGTTGAGTTACCATCTCAATTGTGCCAATAATTTCTACTAAATCGGCTGGTTCTAAACTTCTAGCATCCATCAAATGAAGAAGTCTTGAGTGGGGAGTTGAAGCATTCAGTTGATAGTGAGTTTCTTCAAAATCCTCAATTAGTTTGACTAAGAGTTCTAGGACAGTATCTTCTTCGGGAGTTAGATTGTTCCGAGAGAGCAAATTTTCAACGATTTCCAAAAATATCTCGTTTTCATCTTCATTTTTGATGATTCGAGGTTGATATTGAGATAGCAGGCTGCTGTACTTGTCGGAGTCAAAAGTAAGGATCATTTTTCCAGTTGTCTTTGTCATATTCTGCATGAGTCAAAATGTACTTGATATAAACAATCTGCTTTTGATAGTTAAGACTTACGATTAAGCGATATTTATTTCCTTTGATATTGAAGATTGTAAAATTTCCAACTGCTTCAGCTTGAGGATAAATAGTTTGAACTTCAATAAGCTTAGTCCAGTTGGCTTGACTAGCAATTTTGTACCAATCATCGAGGGCTTCGCAGGAATCAGCATGATTTTGGCAGTAGTCTCTTAATTTTTTGCGACTGATAACGTGCATTGAGCGATGGATTGACAAATTAGATTGAATTTGATTATGATACAATTGTTGGACTACGCTTGGCCTAAGTGGATTAACAAAGAGGTTTGGCCGTTCTGGCTTTTGCCTGTTTCAGGGCACTTAACAAGCGATCGGCGTTTTTGGGCGATCGCAGTAGGTGTAAAGTCTCCAGTAGACTTGCCAACTCATCAGCGGCAATTAAGGCTACGTTTTCGCCGTCTTTGCGGGTGATGATGATGGCATCGCGATCGCTGATGACTTGTTCGCACAGTTGATCGAGATTGGCCAGAGCTTCAGTATAGGTTACTTGGGTTTGTGTGAGTGACATGGTTTTTGGCTTACCAATACTAAGGATATTATAAGGGCGATCGGGTGATTAGAAGTCTTTATTTATAGCATTGAGGCAGAAACCGGGTTTTTTCCCAAATTTTTGCGTGAGTACCTTTAACCTTGCTAAAAACCCGGTTTCTTGAGTGACTACTGCTGTATAACTTTTGAGAATTGGGATAAGAAGCGGTATTGGCAAGCTGCAACATATGTGTTAAACTCAGCAAAAGCTCTGGCGCGAGTGGAATACAGCGGTGTCCTGGTAAATGAATTACAAAAAAAACTGGTTGGTGTTGCAGCGGTATCCCCGTGTCAGCCCTCTGATTTTTAGATGTATACTCAATCAACCTAAAATCTACTTTAAGTTAGCTAATTTGCGGCTGTGGAGCGCACAAGCAGCAAAGCCGGAACGTCAAAGGACACAATAATTGGTGGCTAATTTGCTTGAATTTGGAATCTAGCCAGATTAGCGATTTAACGCCATCTCAAAATATCTACTAACGGGTAATGGGTGACAGAAAAATGACTCCTGACGAAATTCGCCGAATAATTAAACAAGTCAAGAAACAACGCCTCACTGAATTAGATTTGAGCGATTGTTCATTAACCGAAATTCCGACCGAGGTGTTTGAGTTGAAATGGTTGAAAACGTTGATTTTAAATATCAACCAACTGACGAACGTACCAGAATCTATCACCCGTCTCACCAATTTATCCGAACTTAATTTACGTTACAACAAACTGACGAGCGTACCAGAATCTATCACCCGTCTCACCAATTTATCCGTACTTAATTTAAGTTACAACCAACTGACGAGCGTACCAGAATCTATCACCCGTCTCACCAATTTATCCGTACTTAATTTAGGTGACAACCCACTAAGGAGCGTACCAGAATCTATCACCCGTCTCACCAATTTATCCGTACTTAATTTAAGTTACAACCAACTGACGAGCGTACCAGAATTTATCACCCGTCTCACCAATTTATCCTATCTTGATTTAAGTTCCAACCCACTAAGGAGCGTACCAGAATCTATCACCCATCTCACCAATTTATCCGTACTTGATTTAAGTTCCAACCAACTGACGAGCGTACCAGAATCTATCACCCGTCTCACCAATTTATCCTATCTTGGTTTAAGTTACAACCAACTGACGAGCGTACCAGAACCTATCACCCGTCTCACCAATTTATCCTATCTTGATTTAGGTAACAACCAACTGACGAGCGTACCAGAATCTATCGGCCGTCTCACCAATTTATCCACACTTGGTTTAGGTAGCAACCAACTGACGAGCGTACCAGATTCTATCACCAGTCTCACCAATTTATCCGAACTTGATTTAAGTAGCAACCAACTGACGAGCGTACCAGAATCTATCACCCGTCTCACCAATTTATCCGCACTTGATTTAAGTTCCAATCAACTGACGAGCGTACCAGAATCTATCACCAGTCTCACCAATTTATCCGTACTTAATTTACGTTACAACGAACTGACGAGCGTACCAGAATCTATCGGCCGTCTCACCAATTTATCCCAACTTAATTTAAGTGAGAACCAACTGACGAGCGTACCAGAATCTATCACCAGTCTCACCAATTTATCCGTACTTGATTTAGGCATCAACGAACTGACGAGCGTACCAGAAACTATCGGCCGTCTCACCAATTTATCCGTACTTAATTTAATTGGGAACCAACTGACGAGCGTGCCAAAATCTATCGGCCGTCTCACCAATTTATCCACACTTTATTTAAGCATCAACAAACTGACGAGCGTACCAGAATCTATCGGCAGTCTCACCAATTTATCCAGACTTGATTTAAGTGACAACCCCCTCAAAGAGCCCCCACTTAAAATTGCGGAAGCAGGTATTAACGCGATCCGCGAATATTTCCGTCAAAAGCAAGGAGGAGAAGACTCCCTCTAGGAAACCAAATTAATCATTTTTCTCCCTGTGTTGCAGTTTAAGGAAGCTATTAATATGGTCAAGGCTATAGTTGAAGCAGCTCAACTCCAATAGTCTTTTAAATCCATGACCTGAAAATGCTCGGCACAGGCTATGTTGCTCTGGTATTTATGAGAATTGACTTGGCTGCTGAAAGTGCGATCGCCCTTCTATTATTGAGGTGCGATCGCTCTTTTTTTGAGTATCACTCATTCTGTTTCTCCAACAGCATAGGAGATTTTTACCGCTTTGACAACCATTCATAAGACAAGCGATAGTCGGTAGGTTCAGATTAAAGTGCGATCGATCGCTTTGTAGATCGCCCTTTCACTCAAACCTTAACCGCTTCCTGCGATTGAATTTCCATCGCCTGCAACGCTTTCGATGCCGCCTCAACTACGCTTGTCCACTCAGAAGATTTAATATACTCCTCATCAGAAGCTTCTGTCCCCAACGCCTCAAATACTAAGTCAATAGCCTGACAAACTGCTGACATCAAACGAGCTTCTTTTTCATTTTCAATAATTACTCCGATCGCCGCATTAGGGTTTTCTGCCAACACTGTATCGTCGTAAAGAAAATGAACCGCCTCATCAAAACAATCGCACTCAATTCCTGGCGGATAATCGCTGTCTACCCAAACTTTATGTTGATATTCTATATCTGCCAAACTGCGGAGAGTTTCTAATAACTCTTCTCTCATTTTCGGATACTTTACCATAAAACTTTCTCCTTTACTAAGGTGCGTACCAGGTTTGCCACTGCAACCATTCATCTAAAGGGATGTGAGCTTCTGTGGGATTACTTTTGATGCTACCTGCAATGAGTTGACCATTTTTACCGATAACTTGACCGTCTTTCCTAAGAATAACATGGTCTACCTGCTGAGAAGGAAAACTGCTATCTGCATCCCCTTTGTCAATCCTCACGCCATTTCCCTGATTTGCTGGATCTCGCCACCGCCAACCTGGTTTCTTTTTGTTTGGCTGTGCATCGCCCCAAGATTGGGGTATTTTCTGGCTAGCTGCTTCGGGAAATGTCCAATCTTGACTTGAAATCACCTCGCACCTGGTTTATACTTAATCTTGTTTCTCTATACCAATTTTAGCACAGAGGACATATCGCCCTACAATCACTTATCGCAAATATGAGCATTAACCATAAACTTAAGAACATTTTGATAGAATTGCGATCGCACTTCGAGCAAATCTACGACAGCCGCCTTGTCACAATGGTACTTTACGGTTCCCAGGCGCGAGGCGATGCACATCCAGACTCTGACATTGATGTTTTAGTCGTTCTCAAAGCGCCCGTTCAAGCGGGGATCGAAATTGATAGAACTCTTCAGATTGTAGCAGATTTGTCGCTCCAAAATGATGAAGTCATTAGCTGTCTGTTTATGGATGAACAGCGATTTACGCACTACAACGGGCCTTTATTGAGGAACATTCGCAAAGAGGGAATAGCTTTATGATCGGCACTTTACCGCCGCCCTAAATACGTGCGATCGCAATTTCATCTCCTTTAGCTTCCTCTACCATCAAAGCAAAACCGTGCAGATTTTTCATCACAAAATATCCACCTACTTTGACCAAATCACCGCCGCAAATCACGGGAATTCTTTCCTGATAAGCTTTCAGTGCTAAATTACAATCAGTTTCTTTGAGTTCAACATAGATTTTCCGCAGCTTGTTTACCACAAACCCCATCATCGCCACCTTAGCAATTTCCTCCCCTTCTTCGCGATCGACTTTCACAACAAATCCCTGAATCTCAGTATGGTCTAACGAAGTAATTAAATCGCTTAAAATCTCTAATTGAGAACGATTTTCTGTCACTTCTAACTTCTTTATAGTGTCACCCATAACTACACCATAATCATCAAAATTATGGCTAACAGGTTGCTTAATTTCAAATAATTCGCCCTTGTCACTATTCTTGTGCCAAATCCAGGCTCTTCCGTAAAACAAGCCTTCATTATGCCAGCCGTTTGTCTGCAAGTATTCTCCCAGAACTTGTGGCTCTATAGTCTTGAGAATTTTGTTGTCTCGCACAGTTACTTTCATGGTAAACCTCGTTGGCTAATGCGCTGCATCATGGATTCGAGAGCTTCTACGGTAAACAGATTGCTGCGGGGCAACTCAACGGTTAAACTGGTAGTATTTTGAGTTGCAGGCATCCCCAGCAGCGATACCCAGTAGGCACAATACCTCGTACACATTTCCTGTTCTGATTGTTGTATCCAGTCTCCTATATTTTCCGGGACTAAAACTACAACTAAAAGGCGGGGAACAAAGGAGTCGATTCTCAAATCGTTGTAGTTTTTGAGACTCAGAGGATATCGGATACAGTCGGCATCAAGTAGAGTCCTTGATGTACATTTTAACTGTAAGTTAAGTTCTGGACAGTTGGCAGGCCCCTCAATACCTACTGCTGTCAGGTGCAAGTCAATGCTATTATCATCTGACTCTGGTTGATCCACTCTCACGCCGGCCACTGCCGCCACAGCACGCACGTAAGCCTTGCTAAATAATTCTTTGCGTTGGTTTAGTTCCATTTAAACACAATTCCAAGTATACCCAAATCCCCGACTTCTTCAAGAAGTCGGGGATCTAAAAGAGCACCGCCCCTACAAATTAATGACTACCAGTGCCCGCCGCCCGTTTAAACGCCTCATCCAACACTTCCGAAAGCGTCGGGTGAGTGTGCACTCGGAATGCTAAAGTGTGAACAGAATCCCGTTGCGCGATCGCATTTGCCGCCTCTTGAATCAAATCCGAAGCGTGCAAACCGAAAATGTGAACACCTAACAATTCCCCAGTATCTTGCCGGTAAATCACCTTAGCCATACCATCAGTTTCCCCTTCAGCAATAGCCTTAGAATTTCCCTTAAAATAACTCTTGACAGAAGCTACCTCAAACCCTTCGGTTTTTCCTAACTCCTTAGCCGCCGGTTCAGTCATCCCCACATAGCTAATTTCCGGGTGAGTAAAAGCCGCTGCTGGAATGCTCAAATAGTCAATTTCCCGATCGCGCCCGCAGATATTTTCTACTGCGGCAATCCCCATCGCAGACGCAGCGTGTGCTAACATCATTTTACCATTCACATCGCCGATCGCCCACAAATGCTTAACCGGTTCTCCCCCAGCCAAAACCTGCATCTTATCGTTAACTGGGATATAGCCCCGCATCGTTTCCACGCCAACAGTTTCTAACCCCAAATTCTTGCTAACCGGAACTCTGCCAGTTGCTACCAAACAAGCATCTACTTCCAAAACTTCGACAATTTCTTTAGTTTTGGCATCCGCTAATTCAACAACTACAGGCGAACCCGGAGTCACCTTCATTGCTAACAAACCCACTTTTGTTTCAATATCGCGGGGTGTAATTAACACTCGTTCTGCTAACTTAGCAATATCTGGGTCAAAAGTTGGCATTAATTGATCTAAGGCCTCAATCATCGTGATTTCACAGCCCAATGCAGTGTAAATATCGGAAAATTCCAAACCGATATAACCACTGCCAATAATTGCGATCCACTTCGGTAGCGATTCTAACCTGACAGCATCGTCGCTAGTAAACACAGTTTTGCCGTCAATTTCTATCCCCGGAGGGACGAAAGGAATTGAACCGGGAGCGAGAATAATATCCTTGGCAGTAATCGTTTTTTCGCCTTGATTGGTTTCGATGGTAATTTTTTGAGAACCGGCGATTTTACCCCAACCTTGGATAGTATCGACATTCAAACGTTTGAGGCTGTTGGTCAAGTCGCCACGTAGTTTGCTGACAATAGTGTTAGCATGATTCGCGATCGCTCCTCGATCGAACTCCACACTTCCCAACTGAATCCCCAAAGTCTTCAAATGGTGAGCATTCCGCAAATCTCGCACCCGCCCCGAAGCCGCCAACAGCGCCTTAGAGGGAATACAGCCCCGGTTGACACAAGTTCCCCCCATGTCGCCCGCTTCGATTATTGCCACTTTCAGCCCGCAGCTAACGGCGTGGATGGCCGCCCCGTGTCCGCCGACGCCGGCGCCGATAATTGCTAAATCGTAATCAAATCCCTGAGTCACCTGATTCTCCTAGTGTTATTTCTATCTGAGGACTTAAGCAAAAATACCGTATTTCCGTCATTTCAAGCTGGTACATGGCGATCGCAATCCTGGAATCCTGGCATAAGTCCTGATCCTTATTTTCGACTAGACTAGGATTAATTAGACAAATTTAACCAGTAACTGAGATTTTCTAGAGTCGATGGTTTGGGGTTTGGTATGTATAAATTCTCAAGTAGGTGGGCGTTAAGCTAAGTAGGGGTTTAAGGGCGGGCGTTGTCTGGTGGGACTTCTGCATTCGGTCATTCCCTTTTTTGGCTCCGCTTGTTGGTTTTAATCAGGTTTTTGGGTCTAATTTTTGTAAGCTTTGGGATCTCGCAGAGTTTGTTTGCAATTTTTACGGTCTTATGGAGTGGTTTATGATGGAAGACGACGACCAGAAAGATTCCCGCCGCACCTCGGCTCAATCATTTTTTGAGTCCCTTGATGAATTGTTCGATTATATAGAAGCCAGCAGCAGTCAACCAGCGCAGCCTAAATCTCCACCGCCTCAGCCCTTGCCTTCGAGTCCGCCGCAGAAGGCTAAACCTGCGAAAATTAATTTGTCGGATTTTGAAGATGCGATCGCCGATTTGGAACAGTTTATCCAGAACAAACAGCGGAAACGCCCGGAATCTAAGGAATAGCAGCTATAGTATTCCCCTGCGGTCGATCGAACTTAACGACGATAGCGGGGGTGAAATTAACTGGATTTACTATGACTGCCGGTCACGCTCGCGAAGTCGAAGTGTTGGGCGGAGTCGAAGTGTTGGGCTTTGACTGCTGCTGCGGTAATCGACGCGATCGCACTTCTATAGCCCCATTGTCGATCGCACTTAAAGGCATCTCCAATTCATCAAGATCGTTGCGGAACTTCACCGCAATGTCAGCACCATTAATAATCGCTCCCAACAGCCGCGGCCCCGATTTATGCGAATCCTCGTCGTCAGATTCGAGCAACCGATCGGCCGCTTCGGACAACATACTAGAGAGAGTGTAACCCGGTCGCGCCACCAAAATTATACCGTCAGTATAAGGTTCCAGCGTCAGCGCGTCATTGCATTCGCTCAACGCCGGAGAGTCAACCACCACAAAATCAAACCGATTGCGAACATCCTCGAACAGCCTCCGCATTTCGCTCGATTCGAGTACAGCAGACGCCTGTCGCAAAAAGCCCGGACTCGGTACGACGTATAGGTTTTCTACGTCTGGAACTAAACGGACGCACTCACTGATATTGCCGTAATAGTGTAAAGGTTCCACCGCAGCCAGAGGATCAACAGCGATTCTCAAAGATTCAACCTGAGAAGCCGATCGCAAATCAGCTTCAATTAACAAAGTCCGTTTACCCGATCGAGCCGACGCAATTGCCAAATTGTAAGCACAAAATGTTTTCCCCTCGGAATCAGCCGCCGAAGTCAGCAACACCACCTTGACCGGTTTGTCCCCAATCCGACGTAAATTAGTGCGTAGCCGCTCGTAAAATTCCAAATAGGGAGAATTTGCATCCAGGGCGATCGGCATCTCTTCCCCGTAGTCAAACACCATCACCTCCGGTAAAATACCTAGCACGGGCACCTCCTTTGCCACCAAAGCCGCCCGCACTTCTTCCCAACTGTAAAACTTGCCATTGAGCATCCCCAGCAAAAACATCAACCCGCCACCCAACAGCACTCCCACAAATCCCCCCACCGCCAGCATCATCGGCAAACCTTTCTTGTTTGACTCCACGTCATCAGTTTTTGGAAGTTGGGCGATTGTCAAACTACCTGTCGTCTCCACTACCCCCATTTCAGCATCTACCAAAGCCGACTGCATTCTATCATAGAAAGATTTTTTGAGCGCTACTTGCTGCGCCAACCGCGCTTGTTCCAATTGCTTGTTGGGAATTGCTGCGTGTTCCATCCGCAATTCTTGTTCCGTTTTCTCAACTCCTTTGAGTTGCTGTTGCACCATTTCCCGCTGGGTTTGCAAAGTAATCAAATTTTGGGCTAACTGCTGTCTGGCCGGATCTAAAGCAGAATCTACCCGAATTTGATCGGCACTTCTGAGCGGAGCCGCCACCCCGTTACCACCGAGCACCTCAGATTGCCGCTGTTGCAACTGTTGCTCAAAAACCAGTTTTTGTTTGAGCAATTCGACAATTTTCGGGTGTTCTTCCTGCAAGTCACTGCGGAGAATTTTGAGCTGAGATTCGATCGAAAATAGTTGCACTCGCAATTGTGCAATAATTGGATCAGCCGAGAGTGCTTGAGCGACGTAAGCTTGACCCACACTCAATCCCAAGCGCTCCTGCAAGCTGTTAATTTGAGCTTCAATTCCTCCCAACTGCAATCGCAATTGCCGCTGCTGCTGTTCGCTACCCATAATCGCTTGCGGCAAAGTACCACTCTGAGCTGCTAAAATCGACACTCCTTCTCGTTTTTCGTAGGCTTCAAGTTTTTCTTCTGTCTCTCTGAGTTCCTGAGTTACTTTTGGCAAACGTTTGTTAATTTGGGCGATCATCTCACGCAGTCTAGAAGTATTAATTGTTTGGCTGCGATCCACCATTTCTCTCATCAGTGCCTCTAGGACCGCTTCTGCTTTTTTGCGATCGGTATTTTTGTACAATACTTGAATCAAAGCGCTGGGATCATTATTCTTACTCGGCATCTTTACTTGCACATCGTCAGCCAGCTTTTTGGCAGAAACTTTTACTTTTGTCGCTGCTGCTTCAATTACCTTTTTATCGAGCAGCATATCTTTAGTTATTTCTTGTCCTTCCTGTTGAATTTTAGTAGTAGTAGATGAAAAAATTACCGCTGGGCGGCGGTAGCTCAGCGTGCCTGCCGCGACGTAAACCGGCGGCTTAGTTGGCTGCCTAGCCACTACTCCCGACAAGCCGACAGTAACAGCAAGAGTAGCCAATCCCACCCACTTATATTGGTCGAAAGCAATTAAATAACGTTTAACAACTGATAAAGTCATGGCGATTTTAGATTTTAGATTTTAGATTTTAGATTGCTAATTCTAACGACACATCATAAATAACTAATAACTAATAACTATTTGCCAGAAGGAGTAGGTCCGAACAGATTTGTCACCCCATTTCTCAACTGCTCAAAGAACAAAATAAATCCCAAAATATCGCGGAATGGTCGAGTCAAAGTATTGATTGCATAACCAATTCGCTCGACGAGATTCCGACCAATCACAATCACATCATTATCTTGCAGCATTGGGTTCTGAGAAACATTGCCCTCCAGAGCGGCTTTGGCATCTAATTTCTGGTTGATAGCTCTACCTTGCTTTTGGTCAAACCGAATTAGGGCAATGTGCCGCAAGTCAGCAAGACTCACAGGCAAGTTGTTCAGAGCATCCAAAAAGGTACTGCCATTTTCTATGTAGAAAGAGGTCAAACCACCACTAGCGTAACTCAAAACTCGAACGTAGATCCGAGGTTTGATTAAGGTAGAGCGCGAAACCAGAGTCTTGTCGTAGTCTAGGTTTTTGCTAGTAGTATCCAGTTCTGGAATAATAATCGCATCTCCAGAAGCTAGGGGGAAATCAAACAAGTCCCTAGCCTTTGCTAGCGGGGTGTAAAGGTCGATGGGTTCCTCCACAGACTGGCCGTTTACCAGTGTCCGCCGCACCCGTACCGCCCGCAAATCAGCTTTTCCCGTTACTCCCCCCGCAGCCACCAAAGCCGCAGAAATTCGACCAGTACCAGCCGGAAGTGTGTAAAAACCCGGTTTGCTGACTTCTCCGGTGACAGTGACTTGGACGGCGGTAGTGGCCGCAGCTAGGCTATACCTGGATGCTAAATCTTGATCGGATTTGCGATCGGGCGTAGCCTGTTTATAGGGTACAACGATCGCATCTCCGTCCTCCAAACGCAAATCCGGGGGAGAAATGCCAGTTTGCAACGGTGTCAAAATGTCAACTATTTGCTCAGCAACAGCGCCGGAGGGCAGTGTCCGCCGCACCCGCACCGCCCGCAGTTCAGCCGTAGGAGTAGTACCGCTGGCTGCTGCTAGGGCGGCAGGGAGTTGGGGAGTTTGTAGGGGATAAAAACCGGGTCTGGCCACTTCTCCCGTCACCGTCACGATTACGGGGCGCTGAACTAGCAGGGAGGCGAAGACTTGGGGATTTTTGATAAATTGGGTGAAACGTTCGCGGAGGCGCTGCTGTGCTGCTTCGACGGTGAGCCCGCGCAAATTTACTGTTCCAATCAGTGGCAGTATAATTATCCCTTCCGGGCTGATAGCACCTGTAAAATTTAGCTCTGGGAAGCGCTGAACTTGAATCGCAATCTGGTCTCCAGGCCCAAGTCGGTAGGGGCGATTGCGGAATTCTGGATTGATTTCTCGGCCAGGCAATGCCTGTGGGCCTGGTGGAGGCGGTACGGGGAGTTTTGGGGGCGGTATCAGTAGTTTGGAACTGGGAATCACAGGTTGGGCTAAAGTCTTTTGAGGAAAAACTTTCTCGTTGAAACCCCAAAATATAGCAGTAAAAGATAGAGTCCAAACAGTTGAGTAAAGACCTACCAGGGAAAAAGCAAAACAATTTTTAATTGTGGATTTTCGGGGCATTTTGAGGGGATAAAAAATGGTATTAAGTAAGTCGCTCTAATTACTGATTAGGCTAAAGTCCGAAAATTTCTGTCATTAATTTAGCCTGGACAATTTCGCCAAGAGATTCGAGGATTGGTTTAGCTATCTTAATGTCAGCGTCCGGTTCAATGGGAACAATGATACTGACAGCTACCCAGGAGGCGCGGCGGTTCGACAACCTTGCGATGCTGTCTTCCCAAAACCAGCGACTGGGGGCTGGAGAACCACCGTTCGGCCAAGCGTACCACTGTATAACGGCAAAAGTTTGTTGGGGAGTCCAGCTTCGGAAAAACTGGGCTTCAACGGTGGGCGGTGGCTTGTTGGGTATTTTTGCTAATTCAGGTGCTAATTCAACTGTAAACCTCAAAGGGCGATCGGCATCTCTTTGCCACCGATGAAATCCATCAATATCCAGCCATTCTACCTGGGGCTGGTCTTTTGGGCCATTTTGAGGCAACATTAATAAAATCGCAATTCTTTGAGGATATTGAATTTCTTTAATTTCTTGAACTAACCACCTGTGACCGCCAATTTGTACGTTATTCTGGATGCGGATCACCTGCTGGCCCGGAAGTGTCAGCCCCTCTTGGCGCAAAGTCTTCAGTTGCTTGAGATTTGTAACTGGTGGCGGGTTTGTCCAAGGCCACCTTCCCGTCGCATAGCCCGGAATTGCTACTACCCCAACCAGCAGCAACAAAAACAGCAGTACAACCATTTTATATAATTGGTATTGTCGCTGTAGCTTGTGTGCTGAAATCATTTTTTTAATTACCAGACTGACTTGGGAAATACTTTTCCATCCCCTGGAGGAGAAGTACCAATAAACCTAGTATACCAGCAGAATACAAATCTCCGCCCCATCCTGCGTGTAGCCAAGTAAAAAGCCCCTCTTTTTGGGTGCCGTGAAAGTAAGTTAGTAAAGTATTGCGGAGGATATTTGAACTGATGCTAATGATAGATGTACTCGCTAGAAATAGAATGCTTCTTTTGTGGGAACACCAAACTCCTGTCCAATCCAGCAAAATTAAGCTGACGTAAAGACTGGTAAACAGCATTTTTAGGCCGGCACAGTGGGGCGCAACTTCTACAATGCGATCATTTACATAGAGATAAATTGCTTCGACTCTCACGTTAAGACCTACTTTGATTAAGATTAAGCCTGATGTTTCAGCAATGAAGTGCTGCAAGGGCAAGGCGTAGGGTTCTATTAAGTAAGGAATGTGATTCGGCGAGGCTAGCAATACAAATAAAAGTGGTATTCCCTGCAATTTTAAGCCGGGGATTCCTTTTAAACACAAGCAAATACTGCCTAGCATTACTGGCAGGGATAAATTCACCAAGTCGCTCAATCTACTCAGATAAAAAAGCGTCGCTAGTACCAGCAAAACTCCTCCTAAAGGATGTGGCGAGTTGGGCAACTTACGCCAGTTATTTAGGTTGATCCAAGCTATATAAGCCGCGTAGGGCAAACCAATTAATCCGTGACTAAAATATTCGTGTTCGATGCCGATGTTTTTGTTTAACCAGCCATCATACCAGTGTACCATTAGGGGAGCGTAAAGCAGCACTAGGAGTATCATAATACTTTCCCCCAGGAGGTATCGCTTGAGAACAATACGAATTTTGCGCTGGATGTGCATGGTTTTAAAAGTTTTGAGTTTTGAGTTTTGAGTTAAATAGGACTTACGCATTTCAACGTAATTATGTCATTCTGAGTGTCGCGAAGCATCTCTCGTTGCTTCACTACACTGCGTTTCTTTCAGCATGACAGACAATAGTTGCATCCAGGACTGTTAAAGAGTGTTTAAGAAGCAACTCAAAAGCTTTGAGAAGGGAATTTCTACTGATTGAGACATCCTAGCTTTAACTTTTGCGAACAATTACCTATTAATTGATAATTCGATCGCCTTTACCACCTGCTCAATCTGAATATTACTCAATCCGGGATACATTGGCAATGATAAAATCTGTTGGCACAGAGTTTCTGTATTGGGAAAATCCCCTGGATTGCCTAAGTTTTGGTAGGCGGGTTGCAGATGGCAAGGTATGGGATAGTGAATGCCTGTTTCGATACCGTTTTCGGCGAGTTTTTCTTGAAGCCTGTTACGGTTAATTGGGCTTTTATCCGTAACTCGAATCACATATAGGTGATAAATGTGACGGCTGCTGCTGTGGTTGGCGATCGGTACAATGCCTTTGTGTTTGAGGGGTTCTAATAGAGTATTGTAGTATTGGGCGGCTAAATTGCGATCGCCATTCCATTTTTCTAAATACGGCAATTTAACGTTAAGTACGGCTGCTTGCAAATTATCCAAGCGGCTATTGGTGCCGATTTCAGTGTGTAAATATTTGCTTGGTGCTCCGTAATTGCGTAACGTTCGCATTGTTTGTACTACCTTTGCATCGTTGGTAATTAACATCCCACCATCACCAAATGAGCCGAGGTTTTTGCTAGGATAAAAGCTGAATGCTGCTGCTTTGCCAAAGGAACCTGCACGGTATCCATCTCTGGAAGCTAGATGGGCTTGGGCGGCATCTTCAAAGATGATTAAATTGTGGCGGTTGGCCAGGTCTAAAAGTTTGATAGGCGACACCATTTGACCGTATAAATGCACCGGAATAATTGCTTTAGTTTTCGAGTTTATAGCTGTTTCGGCTGCTGTGAGGTCAATCAGGGCGGTGTCAGGGTCACAATCTACGAGGATAGGTATAGCCTTCGCTTGTATCACGCCAATTATGGTGGCGATAAATGTGTTGGCTGGGATGATAATTTCGTCCCCTGGCTGAATCCCACAAGCTTGGAGTCCCAGGGCGATCGCATCTGTTCCACAAGCTACTCCTATACCATATTGTACACCACAAGCTGTGGCAAATGCTGTTTCAAATTCTGCCAATGCTTGACCTAAAATAAAGTCACCTTGAGCGATGATTTCGGCAATTACTTGTTGTATTTGGGATTGAATTGGTTGGTGTTGCAGGGAGAGGTTTACAAAGGGAATTTTGGGTAGATGGCTATTCATAAATAATTGGGATAGCAATTATTGATCTTAACATTAAAATTTTCAAATGTAGGGTGCGCAATACGCACCTTACTTAAAATGTAGTGCGCAATACGCACCTTACTTAAAATGTAGGGTGCGCAATGCGCACCTTACTAAAATGTAGGGTGCGCAATACGCACCTAAAATTTTCAAATGTAGGGTGCGCAATGCGCACCTTACTTAAAATGTAGTGCGCAATACGCACCTTACTTAAAATGTAGGGTGCGCAATGCGCACCTTACTAAAATGTAGGGTGCGCAATGCGCACCTTACTTAAAATGTAGTGCGCAATACGCACCTTACTTAAAATGTAGTGCGCAATACGCACCTTACTTAAAATGTAGGTGCGCAATGCGCACCTTACTAAAATGTAGGGTGCGCAATGCGCACCTTACTAAAATGTAGGGTGCGCAATGCGCACCTTACTAAAATGTAGGGTGCGCAATGCGCACCTTACTAAAATGTAGGGTGCGCAATGCGCACCTTACTAAAATGTAGGGTGCGCAATGCGCACTAAAATTTTCAAATGTAGTGCGCAATGCGCACTAAAATTTTCAAATGTAGGGTGCGCAATGCGCACTAAAATTTTCAAATGTAGGGTGCGCAATGCACCTTACTAAAATGTAGGATGCGCAATGCGCACCTTACCTAAAATGTAGGGTGCGCATTGCGCACCTTACCTAAAATGTAGGATGCGCAATGCGCACCTTACCTAAAATGTAGGGTGCGCATTGCGCACCTTACTAATTATAAAGAAACTCGCTGTTTTTCGGTAATATAGAATCAGATGATTTT
>Ga0316607_1000343_pt1 | contig 17511 bp, 10 predicted proteins | sample MIS2016062E_MG_FD_207674 | JGI IMG/M metagenome (GOLD analysis project Ga0316607, IMG submission 207674) | Microbial mat bacterial communities from Middle Island sinkhole, Lake Huron, Michigan, United States - MIS.2016.062E | ecosystem: Environmental > Aquatic > Freshwater > Lake > Sediment...
TGGGCTGGAATGAACTTGGGTAGAAAATTTGCTACTCCAATTTTTGACGGTGCTTCTCTTGACCAAATCAATGAATTGACCGACGAAGCTGGAATTCCACGTTTTGGACACACTTATCTTTACGATGGAGGAACTGGAGAACGTTTCCACCAAGCAGCAACCGTTGGAGTAATCTATATGTTGAAACTAGGTCACATGGTTGACGATAAAATGCACGCACGTTCCATAGGGCCATACTCATTGATTACGCAACAACCATTGGGTGGTAAAGCCCAATTTGGAGGTCAGCGTTTTGGAGAAATGGAGGTTTGGGCACTCGAAGCTTATGGAGCATCGAGTACACTTCGTGAAATCTTAACCGTGAAATCGGATGACGTTATTGGTAGAGCCAAAACTTACGAAGCCATCGTTAAGGGAGAATCTATGCCAGAACCAGGATTGCCAGAATCATTCAATGTATTGATGCACGAATTGAAAGGTCTTGGACTTGACATTCGTTTAGAAGAATAAAAAAAGATTGCAGTTTTCAGTTTTCAGATAGCAGTATTTGAAAACTGAAAACTTATCAATAACAAGTTTTTCAGGATTTATACCCGTAAACCGTTCCGATTTTTTATATAATCTTATATAATTAGCACTTCAAAATTGTGTTTGAAGTTTAGAGAAGTAATCCGAGGAGACAGGCAAGTAGTAATGCTACAACTGTACAAAATCAATTTTTAATTGCAAATAAATCAATAGTAAAAACTATGATGAACAATAGAAATAACAACAACAAAGACAAGAATCCAGTAAAAAGATTCAACAAAATTTCGATAGGACTAGCTTCTCCTGAATCCATCTTGAAAGAATCAAGAGGCGAAGTGTTGAAACCAGAAACTATCAATTATAGAACCCACAAACCAGAGCGTGACGGACTTTTCTGCGAAAGAATTTTCGGCCCAGTAAAGGATTTCGAATGTGCTTGTGGTAAATACAAACGTATTCGCTACAAAGGAATCATCTGTGACCGTTGTGGTGTTGAAGTTACCGAGAAAAAAGTACGTCGAGATAGAGTAGGACACATCAACCTTGTTGTGCCAATTGCTCATATCTGGTATTTCCGTTCGCTTCCAAACAAAATTGGATACATTTTAGGGCTACCTTCTAAGAAATTAGATATGATTATCTATTATGAAAGATATGTAGTTATACAAGCAGGTATTGCTAAGGGACCTGACGGAGAATCTGTTCAAAGATTGGACTTCTTGACCGAAGAGGAATATTTGAATATTTTGGATACATTGCCTGCCGAAAATCAATATTTAGACGATTTTGATCCTAATAAATTTGTTGCCAAAATGGGAGCAGAGTGTATTATGGATTTATTGGCTCGTATCGATTTAGATGCTTTGTCTTATGAATTGCGTCACTCTGCTAACAATGAAACGTCTAAGCAACGTAAAACTGAAGCTCTAAAAAGATTGCAAGTTGTTGAATCTTTCCGTGAATCTAACTTGAACCGTGAGAATCGCCCTGAATGGATGATTATGAAAGTTGTTCCAGTTATTCCACCAGAATTGCGTCCATTAGTGCCGCTTGATGGAGGTCGTTTCGCTACTTCGGATTTGAATGATTTGTACCGTCGTGTAATCATCCGTAACAACCGTTTGAAAAGATTGATGGAGATCAAAGCTCCAGAAGTAATCTTGAGAAACGAAAAACGTATGTTGCAAGAATCAGTTGACTCACTTTTCGATAATACTCGTAAAGCCTCTGCTGTAAAAACGGAATCAAACCGACCATTAAAATCACTTTCGGATTCCCTTAAAGGAAAACAAGGTCGTTTCCGTCAAAATTTATTGGGTAAACGTGTGGATTATTCTGCTCGTTCGGTAATTGTTGTTGGACCAGAATTGAAATTATTCGAATGTGGTATCCCAAAAGATATGGCAGCTGAATTGTACAAACCTTTCGTTATCCGTAAATTGATAGAAAGAGGAATTGTAAAAACAGTAAAATCGGCAAAAAAAATTATAGATAAAAAAGAGCCAGTAGTTTGGGACATCCTTGAAAATGTAATCAAAGGACACCCAATAATGCTGAATCGTGCTCCTACTTTGCACCGTTTAGGTATTCAAGCATTCCAACCCAAATTAATTGAAGGAAAAGCAATCCAATTGCACCCTTTAGTTTGTACGGCGTTTAATGCGGATTTTGATGGAGATCAGATGGCAGTTCACTTGCCGCTGGGACCAGAAGCTATTTTGGAAGCACAATTGTTAATGTTGGCTTCTCACAATATCTTGAATCCTGCCAATGGCGCTCCAATTACGGTGCCTTCTCAAGACATGGTTTTGGGTCTATATTATATGACCAAAGAGCGTTTGTCCACTCCAGAACATAAAATTTTAGGCGAAGGCTTAACTTTTTATTCTGCAGAAGAAGTCAATATTGCGTTGAATGAAGGTCAATTAGAATTGAATGCTCGAGTAAAAATTCGTGCCAAAGATTTTAATGAAGCTGGAGAATTGGTTTATAAAATAATCCAAACAACTGCAGGTCGTATCTTGTTTAACGAAGTAGTTCCAGAAGCTGCAGGTTACATTAATGATGTATTGACCAAGAAAAACTTGAGAGACATTATCGGACACGTTTTAAGCGTTACCGATGTGCCTACAACAGCAGGCTTCTTGGATAGTATGAAAGATATGGGATACAAATTTGCCTTCAAAGGTGGATTGTCATTCTCATTGGGAGATATTAGAATTCCAGAACAAAAAACGAAATTAATTGCAGATGCTAGAGAGCAAGTCGAAGGTATTTCTGCCAATTATAATATGGGTCTTATTACCAATAACGAACGTTACAACCAAGTTATTGACGTATGGACTTCAACCAATGCACAGCTTACAGAAGCAGCCATGAAAAACATTCGAGAAGACCAACAAGGTTTCAACTCGGTGTATATGATGCTTGATTCTGGAGCGAGGGGTTCCAAAGAACAAATTCGTCAGTTAACTGGTATGCGTGGTTTGATGGCTAAGCCAAAAAAATCGACAGCTGGTGGTGGTGAAATTATCGAAAACCCGATTCTTTCTAACTTTAAGGAAGGTCTTTCGATTTTGGAGTACTTTATTTCTACTCACGGTGCTCGTAAAGGTCTTGCGGATACGGCTTTGAAAACGGCCGATGCGGGTTACCTGACAAGAAGATTGCATGACGTTTCTCAAGATGTAATTGTAAACACGGTTGACTGTGGAACTTTAAGAGGAGTTGAAGTTTCAGCATTGAAAAAGAACGAAGAAATTGTAGAAACTTTAGGCGAAAGAATATTAGGACGTGTAGCATTGCAAGATGTTATCAATCCTTTGACTAATGAGCTAATCATAGAAGCCGGTGAGGAAATTACCGAATCTTATATGAAATTGATTGAGGCTTCTCCGATTGAAAAATTAGAAGTTCGTTCGCCATTAACTTGTGAAGCAACAAAAGGTATTTGTGCTAAATGTTACGGAAGAAACTTGGCAACAGGAAAAATGACACAAAAAGGAGAAGCAGTGGGTGTAATTGCCGCTCAATCCATTGGAGAGCCTGGAACACAGCTTACTTTGCGTACATTCCACGTTGGTGGTGTTGCGGGAGGTATTTCTGAGGAATCAGGTATCTTTACGCGTTTTGCAGGTAAAATTGAAATCGAAGATTTAAAAACAGTTAAAGGAGAAGATAGCGAAGGAAATGCGGTTGACATTGTAGTTTCTCGTTCTACCGAATTGAAATTAATCGATGTGAAAACTGGAATTCTATTAAGTACAAACAATATTCCTTACGGCTCAAGCATCTTTGTTAAAGATGGTGAAACTGTAGCCAAAGGAACTGCTATTTGTAAATGGGATCCTTATAATGGAGTTATTATTTCGGAATTTACAGGAAAAATTGCTTACGAAGATTTAGAACAAGGACAATCGTTTATGGTTGAAATTGATGAGCAAACTGGTTTCCAAGAAAAAGTAATTTCAGAATCTAGAAACAAAAAATTAATACCAACTTTATTGGTTTATGGTAAAGATGGCGAATTGATACGTTCTTACAACTTGCCCGTGGGAGCTCACTTGATGGTTGAGAATGGGGAGAAAATTAAAGCAGGTAAAGTATTAGTAAAAATTCCACGTCGTTCTTCTAAATCTGGAGATATTACAGGAGGTTTACCAAGAATTACCGAATTGCTTGAAGCTCGTAACCCATCAAATCCAGCCGTTGTTTCGGAGATTGATGGTGTGGTTACTTTTGGAAAAATCAAAAGAGGTAACCGTGAAATTGTTATCGAATCTAAATTTGGTGAGATTAAGAAATATCTAGTGAAATTGTCTAGCCAAATCTTGGTACAAGAAAATGACTTTGTAAGAGCGGGTGTGCCATTGTCTGATGGTGCCATCACTCCGGAGGATATTTTGAGAATTCAAGGACCAGCCGCTGTTCAACAGTATTTGGTAAACGAAATTCAAGAAGTGTACCGTTTGCAAGGGGTAAAAATAAACGACAAACACTTTGAAGTAGTAATACGTCAAATGATGCGTAAGGTAAGAGTTCAAGATCCGGGAGATACTTTATTCTTAGAAGAACAATTAATTCACACTAAAGATTTTATCGTTGAAAATGATAAATTATACGGTATGAAAGTGGTTGAAGACGCTGGAGATTCAAGTACATTGAAACCAGGACAGATTATTTCTCCTCGTGAATTGCGTGATGAAAACTCACTATTGAAACGTACAGATAAAAATCTAGTTGTAGCTCGTGATGTTATCACAGCAACAGCAACTCCAGTTTTGCAAGGTATCACAAGAGCTTCGCTTCAAACTAAATCGTTCATTTCTGCTGCATCGTTTCAAGAAACTACTAAAGTATTAAACGAAGCTGCAGTTGCAGGTAAAGTTGATTACTTAGAAGGATTGAAAGAAAATGTGATTGTAGGTCATAGAATCCCTGCTGGTACAGGTATGAGAGAATATGATAATACTATTGTAGGTTCTAATGAAGATTACAATGAAATGATGACAACTAAAGAAGAATATTTTTATTAATCTCCCCACCCCAGCCCTTTCGCCGCGGCGAAGAGGGAGAAAATAGGAAATATAAAATTAATATTTATGAACAATCAAAATCAACAACAAGGACAACTCGACATAGAATTGGATGAAAAAACTGCCGAAGGAATTTATTCTAACTTGGCTATTATCAATCATTCTTCCTCAGAGTTCGTATTGGATTTTGTAAGTGTAATGCCAGGTGTTCCTAAAGCCAAAGTGAAATCAAGAATTGTCTTGACGCCACAACACGCCAAGAGATTGTTACACGCTATTGGAGAAAATATCCACCGTTTTGAAATCGCTCACGGCGAAATTAAAGACAGTGAACAACCTCCAATTCCTCTCAATTTTGGTCCTGCGGGACAAGCATAGAAATTAAAGGCTCCAGAAATGGAGCCTTTTGTTTTATAGAATTATTAGGTTCAGTTTGTAATAACCTGTTTTAATAGTCTTTTGAAAACATCATTTTGTGATTCAAACGACTATTGCTGTGATTCATCGAAAATATTTTTGGTAGAAACCTGAACTCGATTAATAGTAAAAATTTTAAACCACACTTCGACTACGCTCAGTGCAAGCTAGAAAAATACTAGTTTTAGTAGAAAGACGCTTTGCTTATCATAGATTTACTTCGTCAGTTTGCTTTGCTCGGGTCATAGCCCTGTGTAAATTGGATAATTATGAAAATCTTTATAACCTCAGTTCGATTGTTAATTTTTTCAAACAGATGGTGACATAGAAAAAAAGAGCATTTAGAAAATTTCATTTTTTTACATAGCTATGATTCCTCAAAATAAAGCGTAGTGTCTTTTTTAGTTCAAAAAACTATGTTTCTATGTTTTAAAATAATTACTCAATACTAATCGAACTTAAGTTAAACAACCATTGAGATTTGCAGTAAGTATTAGTTTTGAATAGTCAAGTAAATGCATTTAAAATTCGAAATTGTATTCTCAAAAAAAGGTAATGAATCTTTATGATAATCACCTATTTAAAAAAAAAAGTTACAAACACTACAACGTTATAGTAATAGTATTTCGCAGGGTCTATATTGAAAGAGAGGTGATTGTTATATATAAAACCTTAAATTGCATTACTAATATTTAAAATGCTAATTTAGTTAAGCTAAAAATATTTTTTTAAAAGTACACACAAACCAAATTCAATTAATTATGAAACAAATTTTACACAATTTCACAACGATTTCGATGACCGTAAAAAAAAATTTATTATTGTTAGTTTTTTTTCTTGTTTTCCTTAATGTAAGCGGACAAAATGGTATTATTGGTGATGGTTTTACTAATGGTTGGATTGCTGAAGATATGATTAGTTTTGATGCGTCGGTTGCTGGAAGTTCTAGAATTAAAACTTTGAATCCAAAAGGTATAGGTAATAGATATTTCAGACTGGTAAGAAACTGGAGCAGTAATTTCACACAATTCGGACCCTTTAATTGTATTGATACTCCGTGGAATAGTCCTGGAATACCTTATGGTATGTCAGTGTGTGGTAATGGAGCCTTTTATATCGATTGCCCCAATACAACTGACAATTATGTTTTTAAAACACGCAACGAAGAGTTTGACACTACCTTGTTGTATTTTAGAGTCCAAGGTGCTGTTCAAACCATTTCTTCTGTTACACAACTTCCATTAGCGGCAAATGTGGCTACATGTTCTGGGACTACGGTTACAGCAAATTTAAGTGGTGCATTAGCAACAGGGCAAGCGGTTTATTTGCGTTATACTAAGGACAATTATGCTACTTCTACAGTGGTGCAACTGACAGGTTCTGGTTCGACTTATACAGGAACGATTCCTCAAGCTTTCAATACGCTTAGTGCTAATGTTTCTTATTATGTATTTACTTCCGGTACAACCACACCTAGTGGTGCTGATGCCGATTTATACACTATTAATTTGAACAATAATTCAGGTACTAATTACACTTACACGGTAAATACTGCAACCACAACCACTTGGGACGGAAGTTCTTGGTCTACTTGTAGCCCAACATCTTCTATTGATGCCATCATCGATGGAGCCTATTTGACAAAGTCAGTTATAGATGGAGGAAACGGTACATTCACAGCCAAAAAACTTACTGTAACCTCGCTGGGTTCTTTGACCATAAATTCAGGAACTAACGTAACTGTTCAAAATGAAGTCATTAATAATGGTACTCTTGTTGTAGAAAACAACGCCAATTTAATACAAGTAAATAATGCTACAAATACAGGATCTATCACAGTAAATCGAGATAGTAATTCGTTATTTCGTTCGGATTATACTTTGTGGTCTTCGCCCGTTACGGCTGATATTCCAACTAATCAAACTTTGTTAGCCTTTTCGCCTTTGACAGCACAAACACCTACCAATCGTTTTTACACTTATAATCCAACATCTAATGAGTACTCCTCTATTGCAGCAAGCTCTAAATTTTCAACAGGAGTAGGGTATTTAATTCGAATGCCACACACAGGTTCCACGGATTATAATCTTGGTACAGAAGCCGCAATTCATCACGGAGTATTTACAGGAGTGCCTTATAATGGCGATTTAACCCTTACGGTAACCACTGGTTCCTATAATGCCATAGGAAATCCATATCCATCTACAATAAGTGCAGATGATTTTATCGACGATAATGGTATAGCAGAAGCTTTATATTTTTGGAGGAAAACTAATAATCCAAATCAATCAACTACACCCACTACTACTTATGCAACCTATACTTTTGCGGGAGGAACGGGTACAAGTCCTGGTTCAAGTAGTATAACTCCAAACGGAACTATACAGGTAGGACAAGGATTTATAGCCAAGTCAACTTCTGCATCATTGGTTTTTACAAACTTAATGAGAACTGGTAATAACAGCAATCAGTTCTTGAAAACGAAAAAGATTGAAAGAAATCGTATTTGGTTAAATCTTACCAATACTTCGGGTGCATTTAGCCAAATGATGATAGCCTATATGGATGGTGCCACTCAAGGAATTGATGCCGGAATTGACGGTAGGTTTTTCAATGATACTAAAACTGCTTTAAATTCATTTTTGAATAACGAAGAATTTGTAATTCAAGGAAGAAGTCTTCCTTTCGACGGAACAGATGTAGTTTCATTGGCTTTCAAAGCAGAAACAGCTGGAGATTTTACCATTGCTATCGACCACACCGATGGCTTGTTTGCCAATGGTCAGGATATTTATTTGGTGGATAATACTACTGGATTGGAAACAAGTTTAAAAGAAACTGCTTATACTTTCAACGCTGCAGCTGGAACCGATAATTCAAGATTTTCTTTGAAATTCCAAAAAACATTAAGTGTAATTGAATCTTCTTTTGACGAGAATAGTGTGATTGTTTATCAAAAAAATGGAGCTATCTATATCAATTCAAAAACTTTAGCCATAAACGGCGTAAAAGTGTATGACATTCAAGGAAGATTACTTAATGAGCAAAAAAAACTGAAAGTAAATGCTGCTGTTGTCTCTAATTTGAGGGCTAAAAATCAAATCCTTATTGTGAAAGTAGTAGGAGAAAACAACAGTGTGGTTTCTAAGAAAATAATGAATTAAAGAACTTAAAATCTAAACAAAATGAAAAACACTTTTTCAAAATATTATTTCGCTCTTTTCTATTTGGGTTCTACGTTTGTAATGTTTGCACAACCTGGAACTGAAGATGATAGTGGTAATTTAGAAGACACTGATCCATTACCAATTGACAATTATATTTGGGTATTAGCCCTCATAGCTTTGGTATTTGTCTTTATGAAAATCAGAGCCATACAAAAAAATAGAATTATATAAATTGGTATTATTTCAAACTATATGTTTACGGATTATAATGTTTGATGATAGAATGAGAGAGTAATACCTTTTAGCACTGTAGTACTATCCCGATTGCTCAGATATGCAATAAATATCCTTGCATGGATAGCGCAGAATTACATTCCGTACCCACAAAGTTAATCAGACAAAACAAGTCAAAAAAAGCGGTATCAATAAAACGGTACTGCTTTTTTTGTGTCTTTAAAAACCAAAAAATTAGATTTTTATACCGATTATGTATTGCTTCGCCTGTTCGCTAGCGCTCGGGTCAAAATAGTCCAATAAAATTGGACTATTTTCATACTATCCCGAATTTTCGGGACAAGTAATCGGCATTATACCATAAACTTTTGGACTATTTTAAAAATATTATTGGTATTAGTTCAGCAAGAAAATTATGCAGGATTAGATTATGAATTAGAAGTAATTGTTTTAGATTTGTTTTAATTGAATATTGGAATGGGCACAGATTGCACCCGTGCGACAGCGAACGGACGAAGTAAATCGGCGCTATCCTATACAAGAACTATTTTATATATCCGAGCAATCGGGTTCTCGATACATTTTTTGTTCCTCCCGATAGCTTCGGAATATACACAAAAAATACTCGAACTGTGGGTTGAGATAATTACAAACATCGGAAAACACTGTTTTTTAAATCACATCAGCACCAATTTAAGCCGAGGTCATTGAATTGAAATTGCGGTATAAATATTCGGTATAAACTTTTTCTAAAAGGCTCATATTCTCCGACTTTTGGTTTAATTGTACACTTTTAGAAAATTCTGTTCCGTCTTTAAGAACAACATAAAACCGATACCATTTATGATTTATTACAATCTTAAATATTAGTAAAGCCATCAAAATACAGGCAATTACTATCAGGTATAAATCCAAATATTGAATGGCAAAAACTACAAATAGAAATGGAACAGAAATGCCAAATAATTCAATTAGAGGATTCAAACTGAATTTTCTCATATACATTTTGTTTAGATTTTCAAAAGGAATTTCAACTTTGTCTTTGTTTTTAAAGTGTAAAACTAGTCCGTTTTTGGAATAAGTGATATTGTCAAATTTTGTACTTTTTAATGTTTTTTTAGCCATTGCACTAATGATAGTTAAGTACGTAATATTTTTTATTTATAAAGAGAATTAAACTGATTTTCTTTAATTTTAAAAAACCCTGCCCCTAAAAGTGCAAGGTTGCGAAAAGCACAAAAGTACAAATTTTTTCTATTCGTTTTAAATCTTTTTTTGTTGGGACATAACTCTGTATTTAAAGAAAACAAAGACTAAATCTACCAAAACCAAAGTATAATTGTCAATTGGTAAAGGATCTTCAGTAATTCCTAATACGGTCTCTTTTATCTAAACTTAATGGTTTACCAAGAGTCGGTTCTGAATGGCGAGGCTGGCAAACCTTCAGTATTGTATAATTTTTCGCCATCGGGATTGTCAGCCCAAGCATAACGAACGGCAACCGGACAGGGGATTTCTTTGCTCCAAACCGTAATTTTTCCGTTTTCTATTTTGGCTTCGGCCCAAACAAATTTCTTGTCTTCGCCAGCTATGGCAAAATTAGTGTGCATTCCCCCTCCTTTGAATTGCATTCCACTGCCAAAGGTTGAAAAGGAAAGGATAATTTTGTCGTTTTCGATTTGCATAGATTCAAATTTTGGTCCATAACAAGTTGTGTTTTTATCGCCATAAACCATATTTTCAGCTAGTAGTGCCAAACGAGTTCCCACTTCTTTCTTTTTTTGAGGATGAATGTCGTTCCATTCGCCAATATCAATTGTGGTTGCCATTCCAGTATTAGACACAGACAATGTTTTCAATTGGGATTCTCTCAACAATGCCCAATTGCTTTCGGATGGAATTTCTTTTGGAGCCATATAATTGGGTAACTGAACATATAAAAATGGCATAGTTTGAACATTAAAAAGAGCTCTCCAATTATAAATTAGAGCTGGTAAAATTTTGGAATACTCAACTGGTCTTTTCGCATTGGCTTCGCCTTGATACCAAATAACCCCTTTGAAGGTATATTTTTTTAAAGGTTCAATCATTGCATTATACAAGCCAGTTGGTTTCCCTTGAAAACTTGTTGGTTTTGGTAATGCCTCTAATTTTGCTCCTAATTTATATTTCCAAATTCCTGTTAGGGCAATGGTTTCTTCATTGCCCAATATTTTATATGACATTCCGAGAGCAAAACCCGCATTGCCTCTATTAGAAACTACTCTTACCGTGATTGTATTTTTTCCTTCTACAAGAGAGTTGGCGGGAAGTTTGTATTTTCTGGGTGTATATTGATCATCAGTATTCCCAACAAACCTACCATTTACATAAGTAGAATCTGCTCCGATAATAGTTCCTAATCGTAATGTTGACTCCAAGTTAGCCATTTTCTTAGAAACTTTAATTTCTTTTTTAAACCAAACTACACCATTTATTTTGTTTAAAGGAGTAGCATTCCAAAGTCCTGGAATTGTTGTTTCCTCCCAGTCGGTAGTGATGGTCGAATTAGACGTCCAGTTGTTTTTATCGGTTCCGCCTTCGTCATTTAATAGTAAAGTTGAATACCAATTTTTTTCAAGTTCTTGCTCCTTAATTTGAATACTTTGAATGTAATGTGGGTCTTTCAAAAGTTTAATTTCATTGAAACTTTCTGGGAATGATTGTAAAGTTTCTTCGATCATCCAAGCTTCTGCAAAAGTACCTCCCCAACTGGAATGAATCAGACCAACTGGTATTTTTAATTTCTCATAAATTTTTTTTGCAAAAAAATAGGCCGTTGCCGAAAATTGCACTACATTTTTCGGATTAGATTCTTTCCATGAACCACCATTTAAGTCTGTTCTTGCGGCAATAAAATCATATTCTCTAGGAACTTGGAAAGATCTAATGAATTTATTTTCAGAATTGGCAATGTCCTCTTCATATAAATCACTTACCTGACCCACGGTCAAAGCCATATTAGATTGTCCTGAACAAAGCCAAACCTCTCCTATTAAAATATCATTTATTTCGATACTGTTACTGGCTTGAATTTTCATGATATGTGGTCCTCCAGCTTTTAAAGGGGGCAATTTCAATTCCCATTCTCCTATGTCATTGGCTGTGATTTTATATTTTTTTAACATGAAAAATATTTCAATTTTTTCTTTTGGAGCAGCCCATCCCCAAACTCTGACTTTGGTATCCCGCTGTAAAACCATGCCATTGCTAATTAATTTAGGAAGTCTTACTTGGCTCAATGCAGTAGTGGTGATGAGTAGTGAAACTACAAGAAAAATATATTTTTTTAACTGTTTCATTTTGATTTAATTACCCTTTATTATCTTCTTTTGTTTTTTTTCTTTCGACATAATCAAGCCATTAAAAATGGGTTCTATTAATTGGGAATCCCATTCTTTTCGGATAGCTTCTAATTTTTTTACTTTATCAGGATATTGTTGTGCGATGTCGTTTTGTTCTCCAATATCTTTTGTCAAATTATAAAGTTGAGGAGTACCATCCTTTTTTATAACTAATTTTAAGTCTTTGTGGCGAACATCATAACTTTTTTCAACAAATTTTCTTAAATTAATGGTTTCGTTTTGTGAATTTCAATCCGTTTGTGGCAATTCTATCAATATTGGGTGTTGGAATGTCCTTGCATCCATTAAAACCAACATCAGCATACCCTAAGTCATCAACTAAAATGATAATAATGTTTGGTTTTTGTGCACTCTGACTGTATCCAAACCAATGATTCAAACAGAATAGTAAAACACTTAAGACAATCAGATTTTTTTATTTTTTTATTATTATAGGGTTTTTAACCTCGATTTGGTTTTTGAAAAAATCCAAATTCCAAGAGTTGTACCATTTAATAATGGGCAATCCATCTTGAAATTGTATAGGTAACCAAATGTACCTACTATCGATTAGATTGATGGAATTCCAACTGTCTCCGATATAAATAAAGGCATCTTTTTTTCCTATTACAGGCAAAACATAAGTACTTTGTGAATTAAAGGTAGATTCGTTTTCAACATCTGTACCTCGACAAGGATTGCCAATAAATTTCCAACCGCTCATCATATTGTCTGAAACTGATAATCTGGCAGGATTTGATTTCCAGCCTGTTAAGGTAGATGAAATCATATAATACTTTCCTCCCATTTTAAAAATGGCTGGAGCTTCATTTCTTCCGTCAGGAAGTACCCGAATATATTCATTGGTCAATGACAAATAATCTTCTGACATCTTTGAAATTAAGATGGTTTGGCTTTCTTCTGAGGATGTAATATGATAGGCCTGTTGATCGTCGTCAACAAATAAAGTCATATCTCTAGACATCTGACCCTTTTCAAAATCCCGATACATATAAAATCCATGGGTTTCTTCTGGTTTTTTCAAAAAATCATTTTCATCGACTTGAGCTGCTCTTTGTTGTTGTTTTTTTGTAAAATTCTTGGCCCAAACCTTGGGGTGTATCCGAGAACTATTGATGTATTTGTAGGGGCCAATCACATTATCCGAAACGGCTACACCAGTCAAAGCAGATTTGTAGGCTTGATCTTTTAACTCGTGATGAAACCACATCACAAATTTTTTGGTTTTTTTATTATAAATAACTCTGGGTCGTTCTAGAATACATTCTTTCTGTAACATCGATTTTTCGTCCTCTATCACTTTTAAGGCAATGCCTTCGTCTTTCCAATTGTATAAATCTTTGGAGCTATAAACATGAAAGCCAACCATAGCTTTATCCCCCGTTTTTCCGGACCCTTTATGCTCGCCAAACCAATAATAAGTATCCTTGTGAAATAAGAATCCGCCTCCGTGTGCATTGATGTATATTTCTTTGTTGTCTAGCCAAAGTTTTCCAGGCTTGAATTGGTCATTTATGGTTTGTGCCATCATAGTAGCTGAAAAAAACCATATATAAATTAAAAATATCTTTCTCATTTTTAATAGTTTATGTGAATCAATAGTTGAAAAATGTTATAAAAAAGAAAGATATATCTTTCAAAAAATTAATTTAACAAGCTGATAATCATAACACTTATAGAGTATCTAACGCACATTTAAATATATGATTAATCAGTCTATAGCCCTAAAATTAATAAAAATCTTCTCAACAATCTGCGACAGATTTGAAAAAGATTTAAAATATACTTGCGAACGTTATAGCAACAACAATAAGCAAGATTTAACAGACCAAGAAATTATAACCATTTATCTATTTGCAGTTCTAGAAGAACAACGCTTTAGCATCAAACAAATTTACAAATATGCTTTTGATTATTTGCTTGATTGGTTACCAAAACTTGGTTCATATACTGTTTTTTCAAATCGGCTTAACAAGCATAATGCAAAAGTATCCAAATAGGAACTAACAGCCAAAGAATATTGCAGTGCATTCGCTTTTAAAAAAGAAAAAAATAGCCACTGGCGAAGCAAATTAGTGGCTAATAATTTTTATCAGCGAATGCAATGTAAACATTTGCAAAACGCTAAACATCTAAATTCTTTATCTACATTTGAAAGATGAAATGAGCATGACCTAAAATTGGTCGAAAACACCAATGAAGATATGCGACTCGAACGAAGTGAACAGGCGAAGCAATTACATAACTTGTCCCGATTTGTCGGGATGACCGATAAAAAACAATAAATATCTGTATATGAAAATTGAATCTCAAATAGAAAAAATTTCAAGTTTCCAACATCTCGAATTGTTGGCGAACCAAATTGTAGAAGGTTTTATTTCGGGCATGCACAAAAGTCCATTTCACGGTTTTTCGGCTGAATTTGCAGAGCATAAGGTGTATAATGTGGGCGAAAGCACCAAGCATATCGACTGGAAATTGTTTGCCAAAACCGATAGATTGTACACCAAAAAATTTGAAGAAGACACCAATTTGCGCTGTCATATCATCATCGATAATTCGTCGTCGATGCACTATCCAAAATTGGAAGAAAAAGAGGAGTTTTACAAAAACAAGATTGGATTTTCAGTTTTAGCTTCGGCAGTTTTAATGAATATTCTAAAAAAACAACGTGATGCTGTGGGTTTAAGTGTCTTTTCGGATTCGTATGAGTATTATTCACCCGAAAAAGGAAGTGATCGTCACCACCGAATGATTTTGAACGCTCTCGAAAATCTAACCACTTTCAAACCACAAACTATTGTGCTGAATGGTCAATTAAACATCAGAGAATCTTCGGTTTTGGAACAAAAATAACCATTTAAAAACCTTGCAAAGTCCAGTTTTGGGGGTAATATGGCTTTAACTTTTTTTATTGGGAATTTCCTAATTTTATTGAATCGTTATCTTTATTTTTTTCGAAATATTTGCTGATGAATTTCCGATGTAAATCATATAATCGCCTTTTTCTAGATTCCAATTCGAAATGGTTTCATCATAAAAACACAAACTATTAGTATCAATCGAAATTTTGAAAGTAGCATTTTCTCCTTTTTTAACTTCCACTTTTTGAAAACCTTTTAGTTCTTTTTCAGCTCTGCTCACTTTGGAATTCAGTTTGCCAATATAAACCTGAACTACTTCGGCACCATCAAGATTTCCTTTATTAGAAACTGTACCTGTGATGGTTATAGCTTCATCTTTTGAATATACTTTCTTGTCAGAATCCAATTTTGAAAGTTCAAATTTGGTATAGGACATTCCTTCTCCAAAAGCAAATAGAGGTTTAATTTTCTTGGTGTCATGCCAACGGTACCCTACCAAAATATCTTCTTTGTAATACTGATTGACCTTATCTCCAGGATAACTCAACTCTCCGAAGGAATGTGCGGCGTTATCGCTTAATTTTTTTGGAAACGAAAACGGCAGTTTTCCTGAAGGATTTATATCTCCACTAATAACATCGGCAATAGCATCGCCGGCCACACTACCCAAATACCATGTTTGCATGATGGCTTTTACATTAGAAATCCAAGGCATCTCAACGGCATTTCCGCTTACTAAAACTACTGCAAGGTTTGAATTTACTTTCAAAAGTTCGTTCAAAAGTTCCTCTTGTCCAAAGGGCAATTTATATTCTTTTCTATCCACTCCTTCACAATCTTGCAGATGATTTTTATTTAATCCACCAAAAAATAATACTATATCTGCTTTTGATGCGGCTTCAATGGCTTCCTTTTTTAGTTTATTTGCATCAAATGATGATGGAATAACTTTGCCGTAAGACGAAGGACCCGAGGCATAACCCATAGCGTGAATTATTGTTGCGTTTTTGTATCGATTTTTCAATCCTTCTAAAGGAGTTATTTCGCTCAATGCTTTCAATTCAGACGAACCGCCTCCTAGGGTCATTGATTTTGTAGCATTTTCGCCAATCACTGCAATTGTTGTCTTTTTGGAGGCATTAATTGGAAAAAAGGAGGACTCATTTTTTAATAACACAATTCCCTCTCCAGCAATTTTTCGGGCCACATCAAGATGTTCTTGGTTATTTATTCTACCCAAAGTGCGATTCGGGTTCATGTTGGTTCGAAACATTAAAAGCAGAATGCGCCTCACTTTATCATTTAAAACTTCTTCTTTAATTTCGCCACTTTTAAGCATTTTCAAAAAAGGATTGGCCAAATAATAAGCATCGTAAGCGTTTTTTGAGGAGGATGTCAATCCATCTGTTCCGGTTCCCATTTCTAAATCTAAGCCATTAAGAGCAGCTAGTTTGGTGTTGTGTGTGCCTCCCCAATCGGATATTACTACTCCATCAAAGTTCCAATCTTTTTTTAATATTTTATTTAATAACAGCTCATTATGGCAACAAAACTGTCCTCTGAACTGGTTGTAGGCTCCCATTATGGACCAAACCTTTCCCTCGGTAACAGCAGCTTTAAATGCAGGTAGATAGATTTCGTGCAAGGCTCTATCACTAACTTCTACATTGATATGATTTCTTCCCAATTCTTGATTGTTAAGCGCATAATGCTTGACGCAAGCGGCAACTCCGTTTTGCTGAACGCCTTGAATGTAAGGAATCACCATTTTTGAAGCTAAAAACGGATCTTCGCCCATGTATTCAAAATTTCGACCATTGAGTGGGGTTCGATACATATTTACTCCAGGACCTAATAACACATCTTTTTTTCTGTAACGTGCTTCTTCTCCAATGCTTATTCCATAGTCTTTAGCTAATTTAGGATTAAACGTCGAAGCCAAACAAGTTAAAGCTGGAAAGGCAGTTATGGAATCATTGGCCCAATTGGCATAACCCCAATTGTCCCAATTGATTTCTCCTCGAACCCCGTGAGGACCATCGGACATCCAAAGTTCTGGAATGCCGAGTCTTTCAACACCGGGTGAACTAAATTTAGATTGTGCGTGACACAAGGCTACTTTCTCTTCTAAAGTTAAGGTTGAAATTATACTTTCAACTTTAGCTTCAATTGATGTTGAATTTTTATTTTCTTGTGCTTTGGTGCTTAGAACTAACATAGAATTACAAATAATTACAAATTACTGCTGATGCGTTAAGATTTTATTTTTTAATGTAAAGTATTGTTATACATATATTTATATTCGTTCTTTGATTTTTTGATTTGATTTGAAGGTTGATGCTTTTATCGTATTTTATAGGAT
>Ga0316607_1000345_pt1 | contig 17466 bp, 9 predicted proteins | sample MIS2016062E_MG_FD_207674 | JGI IMG/M metagenome (GOLD analysis project Ga0316607, IMG submission 207674) | Microbial mat bacterial communities from Middle Island sinkhole, Lake Huron, Michigan, United States - MIS.2016.062E | ecosystem: Environmental > Aquatic > Freshwater > Lake > Sediment...
AATGACGGTTCCCTCAACAAGAACTATGATGATAACCCGTTTTGAATGGTATCCTTAACAAAGGATGAAGATATCGAGGAGCGGAATGAAGCGAAAGTTTCACGTTCCGTTCTGAAGGAGAGGTAGGGGTAGAAATGCCCCTATCGACTCTAACACTTGGCGATAAAAACGTTACCGTTGCTGATAAGCTTTTTGTGTTTTTAAGTCGCATTGATTCAATAGGCAGTGCAGAAGCCCTTAAAACACATATAGAAGAAGCTTCTCAAGATTGGTTAAGGCGTGCAAACCTTCCACCTGAACGCATTGTATATGGTTCAGCGGGAGCCTATTTAATTTTGAAGGGTTTAGCGGGAGAACAGACTAAATTAGAAATTGGAGATGCCAGTAATATTAAAGCTCAATTAAAGAGATTAACAGGAATTTCCGATGAAGAAACTATCAATAAACATGGTACTGGCATTCCAGAAATTAAAGAGAAAATCTTTAATTATATCAACACTGAGCGGGTATCTATTTTAAAGAAAAGATGCGAAGCATCTATCAATAAAATCATCAGCAATTCTGAAGAAATTTATCTTACAGTTAGCAAAAAATATCCTGAAAATCCTGAAGAAGCAAAGCTATTTGAAGAAAATAATCGGCGAGTTTTATTTACAGAATGGTGGCATCAAAAATGGGAAATAATTAAAGCGGATTTACAAAAATATTACGAACATTCTGTTGTCAACAAACCTTTAGAGAGTTCAAGTGCTAACACATTCACTCAAATAGAAAAATTTAGAGAGCGATATTTACAAATTGTTGAGGCAGAAATGAAGAAACTTAGGGAGGAAACATTTAAAAAGAAAGATACGATTTTTCTTGCTAACTCAAGCCCAGAGTTCGATCGCATGAAAGCCAATTTTGCTTGGCGTGATAGTTTGTACGGCGATATTAGTAAGCTTTTATCTTCAATTGCTCATCAACTTGCTTTAGAACTTAAGGATGAAGCATTAAAATTAGTTGACTACATGACAAGTTTATTATGGGAGAGTAACCAAGTAAAACTGAGGCTAATTGAAAATTCTGAGGAGTATTTTTTAGCAAAACTAGAGAATAGCTTAAGCGTACTGTTTTTACGCTTTGCCCGTCCAGTTGCAGAAGCACTGATTCGTGGCCCTGTAAATAGTGATACTCGAAATAAAATCATCAAAAGTTTAGGAGTAGATATTGAAATTGTTGATAACTACTATAGTGGCGAAGAAGCTGCCTTTAAAATTCTCAAAAAATATGTAAAATATGGCTCTGATTTACTATTTAATCCTGAGCTTCGGCAACAAGTCTTAGGAGTCACAGGAATAGCGACAGCAATAGATGTTTCTAAAGACCTCAAACATTCACAAGAAGCCGTAGTTTTTGAAGTAGAAAATGATATTAATGCGTTTGAAGAATACCTACGCTATGCAATTTTCGGTGCGTCTGGTTTCGAGTCATACTGTATTCAAGAACTGAAGGGTTTAGTTGATAGTTTTAGAGACAAAGAAGGTACTTGGACTGGGGTTGCTCTCAATGAATGGTTGCAGGGAAATTCAATTCTATTTGCTGAAATACCTGATAACTTGAAGTCAGAAGAATCGAATTTAGAAGTTAGCGAACGATTAAGGCAATTATCTATTGCTTTAAAAAGAAGTCGTTCCTAGCTGCCTTAGTGATATCAATTCCGGTTGTATCGGAATGATTAAAAAGCAGAGGACGCAGAGGATACAGAGAAAGGGAAGAGAGATGAATAATTCCGATGCCAACGGATTTGATCTAACTTATTTTAGATACCAGACTGCTTTAATCAGTCTGGTATCTGGCTATTCTCATCCTGCTTCCGACAGCTTCACCTTATTACCAATCAACTTGAGAAAACTCGACCCAAAGTGTTGAATCTCCAAAAAATTAGCATAAGCAGAAACTGGCTTGTAAACTCTAAAAGTCCGCATAATTCCTAAAGTTGCCGCACTTTCCAGCGGGCCAATAAAGCTAGTATCCCTGTCCAAAAAATGAGACTGCTTAGCCCAGTGTTTCATCTGTTCCGCATTCAAAAAATAGCAGCCAGAATGAGGATTTAAACTCCGCTCAAAAGCTATTTTTTGTTCCATGATTTTCCCCAATAACTGCCGCTGTTCCTCCACGTTTTGAAATTTAGCCGTAGCAGACTGCGCTAAATCGCCATCGATATATGCTTTAAAAACAGGCCCTTGAGGCGATATCTCATAGCGATTTGGTTGCAACAAATTGCCATTTCCCCCGTGATGCATAAACCAGTTTAACTTATTAAAAAACCACGAATCATGCAAGATTAAATCATCTTCCAAGTAACAGAAATAATCATATTTGTCAAGGCAAGCTCGTAAAACTGCCTGACACTCAAACCCCAACAGCAGCGGTTCGCATTTCGTAGCATGGTGCATAAAAGATTTCGGCTGTAGTGGCAGTTGAGGCAACAGATGATAGCCTTGAGTAGTGCAAATAACAATATCAATTTCGTGATTTTGAGCTTGATTTGCGGGGATAGTGGCACATTCGCTAATGTCAATCATGCACTGAGACTTGCCGTACAAAGCTTGCAGCGATGTCACACAAGCGGTTAAAGCATTGAGTCGTGGTTGCGGATCATTTCGCTGGGAAGCGTGTTTTCCGTCGCCGCTGGGATTGTAAAAGTGGGCAATAGTGAATAGAATTCGCATTGTGTGGATTAACAATTAAAAATTAAACAATAAAACAGAACGATCGCACAATAACCTCTATACATCTTACCGCATTTAGTCATCAAATAACTCCGGTAGCCGATCGCGCAACTCAGCATTTAGACGCGGCAACTCGTCGCGCATTTGTAGATACCAGTCTCGGCGCTGTCGGTAATGCCCGCACAGCAAGCGGTTGTCGCGTACCCAGTCGTAAGCATTCCCAGCTATTTGCCTGCGCGTTTGAGCATCAGAAATCAGCAAATTCAGCTTAATTTCAAACTCTTTTTCAGAGCTATAAATCAACCCGGTTTCACCTTCAACAATCGAGTTTTCGTACACCGTGGGACTTGCCAAAACCGCTACTCCCCGCGCCGCACATTCAATAAATTTTAAGTCAGATTTCATTTCATTAATCGGGTTAGAAACAAGCGGTAAGAGAGCGATATCGCAACTGTACATAATTTCTTGATACCCTTCGTAAGAGCAGAATGGTTCAAATTCTTTTTGCTCTATTTCCAAGGATTCAAAGAATCGCTGATCGTGAATCACTTTAACTCTAATCCGGTGTTTGTGAGCGACTAAAACTCGATTAAGCGCCGCCATAATTGGCTGCCAATCTTTTTCGCGATTCAGCGCGCCAAAAAATATTGTGACTGTATCTTCTGAATAAGTGCGTGGTGCCGGCAAATAAGCTAATTGATTGGGAAATACGGCAACATTGGGATTGTATTGCCGCAAAATTTTGGCAAGGGGTTCTGTAGAAGTTTGAACGCAGTGACAGCCACGATAACTGAGGTAATTGTTGTCTGCGTATTCCCGGCGACGGATGGGATTGTCGTCAATTTCAGCTACTATTAAATAGCCTTGTTGTAAAAGTTGTTTAAGTCGGGGAATATAGGCAGGATACTGCATAATTGTCCGCTGCCAAATAAATACTTTTTCTTCAGCAGGTAGCGGGGGAATTAATTCTGTTGTTTTTACCGCAGATACGGTGCGGATACCGGGAATTGTGGCGCTAAATTTGTCCGGTTCCAAAACTCGCAGGCGATCGCACCCTGTAGGAGCCATAATCATGGTTTGAATCAGCAATCTGCGGGGTTGTACGGGCGTTTTGGTCGATCGCACAATATAATATTCAGCACCAGTTTCCGTAGCAAAACTACTCGATTCTAGCTCTAATGCCTTTACCATTGGATGCAGCAATTGCTGAAATTGGGCAAAATTTTCGGTTTTCTGTCCCTTTCCTTGCAATTCGTAAACCTGCAATCCGGCTTGAGCAAACAGTGATTTAATACTTTCTAGGGTAAACCAGTGCTGCATCTTGTTGTCGGGATTTTCCCAGTGCCCCCGCAGCAGATTGACAATGATCCGCCAGTATTGAACATTGGGAATTCTTGCGAAAATTTGCCCTTCTGGATGCAGCAAAGCACTATACTGTTTGAGGATATCCCAAGGATTTTTGAGGTAAGGTAACAAATCGCCAAAAACCAAACAATCGACTGTTTCTGGGGCGATGTCGAGACTTGCGATGTCTGTTTCTTCGATATTGGCGATCGCCACCCAGTGTAGCCGATCGGCTGCAATTTTGGCTTTTTCTCGATCGCATTCAATGCCAATATATTGACAGTGGGGATTGATCAGTTTGTACTGCGCGCCTGTAGAGCCCGTACCGCAGCCAATTTCGACAATGACTTTGGCATCCGGGGGTAGCAGCTTCAAGAATTCGTGGTTAACGCGATCGATCACTTTCTACAAATTCCCTGATTAGTTTTGAATAAAATGAAACCGAATAACAGATTACCACAGACCGTCATCCTTTACTCCCTGCCCGGCAGAAGATAATCTACTTCTTCTTTCCTCTTCCTTCGTTTCCTTCGCGTCTTCGCGGTTCAATAATTCGATATTATTCCAGTCGGAACGGAGTAATTAGCGTGGCGATCTCAGTATACAATAGCGATCGGCACATTTGTCAAGCACCAAATCAATTAAAAAACAATTATAGCAAAAAATATGAACCCTAAATTAGGAATTAACATCGCCGGCTACATCAACGGCGAATTTGGAGTTGGAGAAGGCGTCAGAGCAAATATCAAAGCCATAGAAGCTGCCGGCATTCCCTTTGCAATCAACAATTTTACCCGCAGCCCGCACCGCAATCAAGACACCACCTATCAAAACTTTAGCCAAGACAATCCTTATCCAGTAAACTTAATTCAAGTCAACGCCGATGAAGTTTCAACTTTTCTGAAATATACAGGTTCCAGCTATTTAGCAAATCGCTACAATATTGGATTTTGGGCATGGGAAATTCCCGAATTCCCCCAAAAATGGCAACCAGTATTTGACAACTTTCACGAAATCTGGACTTACAGCAACTATTGCGCCGAAGCAATTTCCCTAGTCTCGCCAATTCCCGTAATCAAAATCATGCCAAGTCTTGATTTACCCCAATCTTATCTTAGCAGACAAACCTTGGGTTTGCCAGAAAATAAATTTATTTTCCTGTTTGTATTCGACTTTTCCAGCCGCATCGAACGAAAAAATCCTTTAGCTGCAATTCAAGCATTTAAACAAGCTTTTGGCGAAGATGACAGCGTATTATTGATTCTCAAATCTGCCAACTCAGAAAAAAATGTCAAAGATTTAGCATTGTTAAAATCAGCCCTAGGAAATTCGACAAACATCAAACATCTAGACGGATATTTATCCAAAGATGAAATTAACGGTTTACTCTACAATTGCGACTGTTACTTATCCCTGCATCGCTGCGAAGGATTCGGCTTAACAATGGCTGAAGCCATGTTTTATAGCAAACCTGTAATTGCGACAGGTTATTCATCCAATACAGAATTCATGAATGTCGGCAATAGCTTTTTGGTAAAATATAAGTTAGTACCAATTGAAGCAGATTGTGGGCCTTACAAAAAAGGCAATATGTGGGCTCAACCGGATACAGAACACGCTGCTTATTTAATGCGTCATGTCTTCAACAATTACCAGGAAGCTCAGGAAATTGGTCAAATAGGGGCTGAGGAAATTAAGACTTTACTCAATCCGCAAGTAGCCGGGAGTAAAATTAAAAAACGTCTCGAATATATTGCTGAAATTACAGATAATTTTCAAAGTTTGTCTCGCGGAATGTTTGAAAAGTCCTCGGCGGTTAAGGCTACGACAATACAAAATGCACAACCTTTAGTTAGTATTTGTATTCCCACATACAACGGAGCAGCATTTATTGGCGAAGCAATTCAGAGCGCTTTGGCTCAGACTTACCCTAACATAGAACTGATTATATCCGACGACGGATCGACAGACGAAACAATTGCGATCGCCCAATCATTCACATCACAAACATCCGCCGATTTCCGCATCATCCTCCACCGCAACTACGGCTTATCGCAAAACTGGAACTTCTGCATATCCCAAGCCAAAGGTAAATACATTAAATTTCTATTTCAAGACGACTTACTCGCACCAGAATGTATCGAAAAAATGGTCGCCGTCGCTGAACTAAATCAAAAAATTGGGATGGTTTTCTCCCCCCGTGGTATCACAATAGACGCAGATGAATCTAATCCAATTTTGCGAAAAGCTTCCCAATCAATTAAAGATTTGCACAAAGGTTGGTCGAATTTAAAATCAATTCAGCCAGGACAAGAATTGCTAGCAGATGCTAACTGCCTGAACAACCCGATTAACAAAATTGGCGAACCGAGCACCGTCTTAATTGCCGCCCGCGTTTTTGCCGAAATAGGATTATTTGATTCGGGATTATCTCAGTATGTAGACTTAGATATGTGGTGGCGAATTATGGGAAATTATCACATAGGATTTGTAGACGAAAAACTCTCATCGCTGCGGATTCATCCCGAACAACAAACTTGGAAAAACTTCGCTGCTGGCGAAAATCATAAAGATGTAGTCAGATTTTACAATAAACTACTAAATAGTCCTGAATACAGTTTTCTGAATCAACAAATCAAACAGACAATTCAACACAAATTAGATTTGAGAAATCAGCGGAATTCATCTGAGTTATCCAAGCTGGTTGAAGATTACAAAAAATCACCAACTAAGGAGTCTATTCTCGCACTGCGCCAACACCGCCAAGCAATAGCTAGACATTGGCTGAATTTGTCCGCTGAAAAATTGGAAAGTGCTTACTTGGGAGCAACGGGAAAAGCTCACAAATTGCTGCTAGATAGTGGGATAAAAAATGAAATTTTGACTGAGGCAGAAACAAGTTTTTTTCAGACTCTATTCACCCAACTTGCTCAAGGCAAAATTGCCAATAATCTTCCATATTTTCTGGCTGCTATGCTGTACCGCGAGGCTTATCAGTTGCCGTTCGAGTATAGAAATGCAGCGATTCCCCAGTGGTTTTTTGAGGAGTTTTTGCAATTCCTATTTCAGACTCCCAGTTGTTTTCAAGAAACCGGGGAAGTAGAAAAATACTCGGAATATTTGCAGCAGCTAATCAGTTATGTTGCTGCTAATATAGCCAGTTTTCCCGATGCGGAAGTTTGGCGCTATTTGGCGCAATTTTTTGTCAATAATGTTAGCTGCGAAGCTTTGGCTCTAAGCGAGGCAAATCTTGTGAATGTTTTGAGTCAGCAATCTGATATTCTAGAATTTTATTTGAAAAATATCGGCTGTCAAATCAACTACACTTTTGACAAGATTACCGAAGAAAAAAAGCAAATCAGGCTGGGAATTTTGCTGGAAAAAATTAGTGATGAATCGGAGACTTTTGGCACAATTCCTGCCTTTGAATATTTAGACAGAAACAAGTTTGAAATTATCGTGTATTATTTACAAATCCAGGCCGAGGAATTGGGTAAATACTGTGAAAGTCGAGCCGATAAGCTAGTGCAACTTTCAGGAGACTTGCACAATCAAGTACAAAAAATGCGATCGCACGATTTGGACATTCTGCTAATTGGCACGAATATCGCCGACATTGCCAAACCCACCGCATGGTTGTCAGTACACCGACTAGCAAGGCTACAAATAGCAGCCGCTGCATCAATCCCAGCCATCACCACAACCCGAAATATCGATCGCTTCCTTGCCGGAAATTTGACAGCCGCAGATGCACCAGCAGAATATCGCGAAAAATTAATTACTTTAGAAGGCTCTGGAGTTTGTTTCAGTTATCCTGTAGAATCAGAACATCCCAGAGTTCAACCGACTCGCAAGAGTTGGGGAGCAACAGACCAATCTGTAGTGTTCATGTCGGGTGCTAGGGCGTTTGAAATTATCCCAGAATTGAGAGAAACTTGGGCAAAAATTATTGCCGCCGTACCTCATTCGATTTTAGTTTTATATCCCTTCCGTTCCCGCCCAGAAAACTATCCGACGATGCATTTTTACCATCAAATGCGATCGCTCTTTGCCGAATTTGGGATTGACAAAAAGCGCTTAGTTATGATCAAGGCTCTGCCAACCCGTGCAGATTACCAAGAATGCTTGAAATTAGCAGATATATATTTAGACTCCTATCCTTGCAGCGGTGTCGCCTCCCTGGTAGAACCCTTGCTGGCCGGGTTGCCGGTGGTGGTAAGATCTGGGCTAATAGGTCAGCAGCGCGTTTCAGCAGCACTGCTCAGAGAACTGCAATTTCCTGAACTGGTAGCAAACAGTGAGAATTCTTATGTAGAGCTAAGCGTAGCACTGGGAAGCAATCCCGAATGGCGGCAAAAATATCGCGATCGAATTCAGCAACAAATGGCGGCCAACCCCAGATTTCTCGATAGTCGCTCTTACTCAGCTCAGATCGAAAAACTATTTAGTGATTAGTCCTTGGTGATTAGTCATTAGTTAGAAGAATAAACCGGGGAACCCCTCCGAAGGCAGAGCGTCAGGAAATAGACGGCAACAGCGCTTGTCGGCAAGCGCGTCTGCTATCATCTGAAAATCTAGGTGTTAGAGGTTGTCGCTCTTTTCCTACCACAGTTAGATTAAAAGGGGAAGCGCAAGTCAGTTGGAGATACAAAAATGACAGGACTTTTTCAGATCGGGGATAAATTACTGCAAGCTCAGGATATGCCATCGCTCCTGAAGCGGTATCAGTTGATGCCACAATTTTTGCGGGGTGTAATCGTAGACCAAGCGATCGCATCCTTTAGTTGCAACGACGAAGAACGACAATCCGCCGTCGAAAACTTTCTCGCCCAGTACCAACTGACAGCCCCTGAAGCCAGAGAAGCTTGGCTGCGTAGCCAGAATATGACCGTAGAAGAACTTCAAGAGATGGCCGTCAGGCCCTTGCTGATCGAAAAATTTAAGCAAGCCACTTGGAGACATAAAGTAGATAACTATTTTTTAACCCGCAAGGCCAGCCTAGACCACGTAGTCTATTCCCTGGTTCGCACTAAAAATCCAGCACTAGCAAACGAACTTTACTTTCGCATCCTCGAAGGCGAACAAAGCTTTGCCGAAGTGGCCCGCGACTTTTCCGAAGGCCCAGAGTCCAAGTCCGGTGGCTTGTTGGGCCCAGTACCCCTCAGCCAGCCGCACCCGGCAATCAGTAAACTTTTGTCAGTCAGCCAACCAAATCAACTCTGGACGCCACGTCCTCTGGCAGAATGGATGGTAATTATTCGACTAGAAAAGTTCATGCCAGCTCAGCTCGATGACTCGATGCGTAGGCACTTGATTGACGAACTCTTTGAAAGCTGGCTAGCCGAACAGATATCGAAAATAGGCCCGCTACAGCCCCTCTCTTCCGTGTCTGCCATTGAACGATAAAGGCTGTGGACTCAATTCTTCAATCTAAAATCAAAAATCAAAAATCAAAAATCGGATGACTTCTTCCGCTGTTTCCCTATCCCAGATTCAGGATTTCCTGGCTCAAACTCCCCCTTTTGACCGACTCTCAGAGACGGCCCTCACCGCTTTGGTGGCGAAATGCCAACTCTTAGGTTATCGGACGGGGCAACCCCTGTTTGAACGGGAAAAAATGCCGACTCAGGTGGCAATTATCTATGAAGGTCAGGCCCGACTGCTGGGCTTTGACCAGAGGTCGCAGCGCCACGTAAGTTTGCGCTTGGTGCAGTCCCAGGAAATTCTCGGCTGGGCTGGGTTACTCAGAGGGGTTCCTTGCGAAACTGCGATCGCCTCTACAGATGTGATTGCGATCGTCCTACCAGCCGAAGCTTTCCTCAGTGTACTGGAAAAACAGCCGACATTTGGAGAAGCATTTCGCGACCATTGTTCCTTGAGCGAAGTATTTGAACTGTTGAGCCTAGAATTGCAGCGCCAGGCCGACGGCACCTCCAACCTCAAGGAAATCACCCTGCAAGCTTGGCAAGACGCGACAGTTGTCAACCTGCCAAACGGTCAGAAAAAAACCCAAGAGCTCGCCAAACAGTTAGAGGGCGATCGAATTTGGCTCGTCAGCAGCGGCATCTTGGGCGACTTTCCCACCGGCAGTCGCTTGCAAATTGACGGCGAGGCCAAATCCTTAAAAGTAGAAGGCCCCAGAGGCGCGCGCTTGGTAGGCTTCCGGGAAGCCCCAGCATCACAACCAGAGCTACCAGATCCTCTAAATGGCTCGACAGAGACAGCAACGGTCGGTTTAGGGAAAAAGCCGCCCATCACCTTTAACGATGTACCCATCGCCCCAGAGCGTCCCCCAGAACCGACATCCAACCAACCAAAGGATAGCGGTAGATACCCAGTTTTCCGCGGCCGAGGGCAAATAGACGGGGCGCTAGCTTGCTTCCAGATGTTGAGCAAGTATTTCGCCATCAAATTTCGTCGAGATATCATCCGCAAAGTTCTCGAAAATCAGTTAAAAACCGCTGGTTCTATCAGTATCCAAGCCTGCGGTGCGATCGCCCAAAGCATCGGCCTCACCCCTCAATTGGCCCAAGTACCAGCAGAAGCCATCAACCGCATCAAAGCCCCGGTAATGATTAAATGGAAAGACAGCTTTGCCATTATTTACAGCATTACCGAGCAGGAATTGGTGATAGCCAGCCCCGAAGAGGGGCTGATGCGAAAGCGCGTACCTCAGTTTAGAGAAATCTGGGGCGAGGTAGGAGAAGTCCTGCTGCTGCAAGCCCCGCAAGTTGAACAAAAAGAGCAGTTCAGCTTCTGGTGGTTTGTGCCGGCGCTGATGGAACACAAGACAGTATTTGTTGAGGTGTTGTTAGCCTCGTTTTTCGTGCAGCTATTCGGTCTGGCAAACCCATTAATCAGCCAAATAATTATTGATAAAGTATTGGGTCAGCGCAGCATTGACACCTTGGATGTTTTGGGGGCGTTTCTGTTAGGTGTGGCTTTGTTTGAAGGACTGCTCAACGGCTTGCGTACCTTTTTGTTTATAGACACTTCAAACCGCATAGATGTCAAATTGAGCGCAGAAGTCATCGACCACTTGCTCCGACTTCCCCAAAATTATTTTGACAATCGGCGCGTGGGAGATTTGGTCTACAAATTCAGCATGATGGGCCAGATTCGGGAATTCATGACCAGCACAGCTCTGACAGTGGTTCTCGATGCAGTATTTTCGGTGGTTTACGTCGCCGTGATGCTCTCCTACAGCGTGCAGCTAACCTTCGTATCTTTAGCAGTTGTACCGATACTTGCCTTGATGATCGTCCTGATAAATCCGCTGGTGCTGCGCCTGATCAAACAAAGAAATATGCGTTTTGCTGACTCTCAATCTTATTTAGTTGAAGTAGTCAGCGGGATTCAAACTGTTAAGGCTCAAAATATTGAATTGAAATCCCGCTGGGAGTGGTCTAGCCGCTATGCTAAATACGTTACGGCCAGTTTTAAAACTATTATTACGGGGACTACGGCCGGTACGATTAGTAGCTTTCTCAACCAGGTGGGTAACTTAGCTCAGTTGTGGGTGGGAGCTTATTTGGTACTGGGAAATCAGATTACTTTGGGTCAGTTGATTGCTTTCCGAATTATTTCGGGGAACGTGACAGGTTCGCTGCTCAGGTTTGTGAGCGTGTGGCAGAGTTTCCAAGAAGTGTCAATGTCGATCGATATGCTTAAGGATGTCGTCGATACGCCGACGGAAACCAGCGATGAAGACCGCAGCAACATCCCGATGCCGGCAATTCAAGGACAGGTGACATATGAGGAGGTTTCCTTCCGATTCCTGGAGAGCGGGCCGCTGCAATTGGCTAATGTGAATTTAGAATTTGCGGCTGGTAGTTTTGTGGGAATTGTGGGGGGAAGCGGTTCCGGTAAGAGTACAGCGATGAAGCTGTTGCAGCGTCTTTATCCGCCACTTTCTGGTCGGATTTTTATTGACGGATATGACATTGCTAAGGTGGAATTATATTCCCTCCGCAGCCAACTTGGGGTGGTGCTACAAGATACTTTGCTATTTAACTGTACGGTGCAGGAAAATATTGCTCTGAGCAATCCCGACGCGAGCACGGATGAGATTGTGCGAGCTGCAAAACTAGCAGTAGCTCACGATTTTATTATGGGCTTGCCTGCTGGCTATAATACGGTGGTGGGAGAACGGGGATCTTCGCTTTCTGGGGGTCAAAAGCAGCGAATTGCGATCGCCCGGACAATTTTGCAAAACCCAAGATTGCTGATTTTGGACGAAGCTACAAGCGCCCTGGACTATCATTCAGAACGCCAAGTTTGTAATAACTTAGCAGAAGCTTTCGCCGGTCGCACGGTGTTTTTCATTACTCACCGCTTGACTACCATCCAAAATGCTGATGTGATTATTATGATGGATCAAGGTGCTGTAGTCGAGCAGGGAACTCATAAAGAATTAATGGGTCTTAAAGGGCGTTACTATTGCCTCTTCCAACAACAAGAGGCATCGAACACCTGATAATTAACAAGTGATAACTAACAAGTGATAACTGACAAATGGCTATGAAATCGGTAATACTTTCTGAACAACCAGTCATTCTAGAAAAACCAGCGATTTGGTCGCACTTGTTTTTGTGGATGATCATGTTGATGACCACTTCTGCTGTGGTTTGGGCGTATTTTGCTAGCATCGAACAAGCTGTCCCCGCCGTCGGCCAATTGGAACTAAAAGATGGTGCTAGAGACATCCAAGCGCCTGCTACGGGCGCGGTGGTGAGAGTTCACGTCGAAAATGGCGATCGGGTGAAAAAAGGTCAGCCTCTCCTCACTTTTAACCCCGTTGCATCCAGTGCTGATTTAACGTCTGTTAAGAAAACTAAAGAGGCCCTGGAAAAAGAAAATAAATTTTACGAAGATGTTGTTAGTGGCAAAATTCAAGGCCCTATTCCTTCTAACCTAGAATCAACCATCAAAGACAGACAGAGCCTGGTGGCACAAAATCAAGTGCTGCAAGCTTTGATTGACGAGCTATACCTCAACCGGGGAGCGAGCGGAAATTTTGATGCAGCTCAGCAAGGGCTTTATGTTAATTATCGATCGGAATTTCTGTCTCGTGTAGCCGCAGCCCAAGGACAAGTTCAGGAGTTGGAAAAACAACTGAAGCAAGCTGAGGATGCTGAGAAAGCGGCCGGAAATCAAATGACAGTAGCCCAGCAGCAATTGGGTTTTGCTCAGAACCAATTAAATTATGCTCAGCAGCAGTTAGCTTCTTCACAAGAGCAAATAAAATCTGCCGTGGCTCAGAAACAATTGGCTGACGAACAGTTAACTAAGTCCCAACAGGTGTTGAAGTCAAATCAAGGCATTTTGAGCAGACTCGTCCCACTGGTGGAGGCAGGAGCCATCGCTGAACTGCAAAAAGAAAAACAGGAACAAGACGTTTTCCGAGGCGAAAGCGAAGTTCTGAAGCAGCAAGATCAAATCAAACAGCGCGAAGGTGAAATCAATTCGCGGCTGGGTGAAATTAACACGCGCCGAGGTGAGATAAATACACGCCGAGGCGAAATTAATGCGCGGGAAGGTGACATTCAAAAAATTACAGCGGAAGTGCAACGCCAGCAAGGAGAGCAATCCCGCATTCAGGAGTCGATTAAGCGCGCCCAGGAACAGTTAAAAAACACTAAGGATTCCTGGGGAAAAGAACTTTATACTAAAATTGCTGAAAACCAAAAACAAATTGCCAGCAGCGATTCTCAGCTTAGCCGTTTCAAGGTGGAAAACCTGAAAAAGCTATCAGAAATCAACGGTCAACTTGAAAAGGCGCAAGAAAACCGCAACACTCAAGTTATGAAGTCTCCAGTATCCGGCGTTATTTTTGATTTGAAACCTTCTAAGAAGGAGAATTCTAAGTTGGATATCGCGAAAGATCCGATCTGCCAATCCATTATTAACTCGGTGCTGAAGCCAGGGGAACCGCGTCCCCAACGCTGCGAAGAAGCTTATTATGAAGCGCAGCAAACCGAGAAGCTGCTCAAGGTTTTGGACGACGAAAATGGTCTGCAAGCAATTGTTTACCTTGAAAACAGCAACGTGGCTCTCGTATTGGATGCTTTGAGGAAGAAGCGGGACAAATTGGAGCCGTATCACGGCAAACAATTAGATGGAGAAAAGATTGACTGCGAAGTAGGTAAAAGTTGTGTGTGTCCTGAGAAGGAAGTTAATCGGGAAACACTGGGTTTAACGCACTACGACTGCGTACCTGTGGAAGTGAATGTAGAAGCTTTCCCGGCGATGGAGTTTGGTACTGCTGAGGGTGAAGTGAAAGAGATTAGCAGCGATGCTGAGCCTCCTACTGAACTGCGGAAATACTACGCTTTTAAAACCAAAATTAAGCTCAAGAATCAAAAGTTTGTTTTGAATAAGAACAAGCCCAATCAAGTGGAGGTTAATTTGCAGTCGGGAATGGCGGTGAGTTCTAATATTAATATCGGTAAGCGGACTGTTTTACAGATGTTTATCAACCGGTTTACTGGCAAATTGGATACGTTCAAGACTGTTAAGTAGCGAATAGTTGACAGTTGACAGTTGACAGTTGACAGTTGACAGTTGATTGTCAGTCCCAAAAATGATGACTCGATTTTATAGCAACCTTCTCGGCGATTGATATATTTGTCATACTGAGCGAAACGTAGTGTAGTGAAGTATCTGGCGAGATTCTTCACTACATTCAGAATGACAGATGTGTACCAACCACCTGGTTGCTATACAATTCCGATGCTACCGGATTTGATATTAATGAAAAAAATCATTGTATTTACTTTCTATCTGCTTCCTGTTGTCTTATTAATCGGATTTGTAGCGAATTTTAGCGTTAACGTTCCCATCGATGACGAGTGGAGATTAGCTGGTCTTTTTCACAAAATAGCCACGGGAAATGTAACTTTTAACGATTTTTGGGCTTTGCACAGCAACCACCGGATAGTGTTCCCAAAAATCCTGATTGCGGTTCTGGCTTTTGTTTCCCGATGGAATATTAATTATCAGTTGTGTCTCAGCATTGGTTTGGCTGTCATCACTTTTATTGCTACTTACAAGTTATCCTCGATGCAAGTTAAGAATGTCGGCGATGATTTGTGGCATTTAGCTAATATTTTAACTTGTATTTTGCTATGTTCCCTGGTTCAGCATGAAAACTGGCTGTGGGGATTTCAACTCGCTTGGTTTTTAGTCAATTTTTGTTTCGTCGCTGCGGTTTATTGTCTAATTTTACCAAAAAGATTATTGCCTAATATTCAAATATCGATGGCGGCTTTATTCTGCTTTATTGCGAGTTTTTCCCTGGCTCAAGGTTTGCTTTCTTGGTTGGCTGCAATTCCGGCTGTGGTGGCTTTAGAAGGAAATGTGGTAGAAAAAAGGAAAAAATTGATTTTCTGGATGTTGCTGTTTGTGGCAACTTGTGCTATTTACTCAATTGATTATCATCCTAGTCGGAAAACAAGTATTATTTCATTGTTGAATAAGCCCATTGTAGTAATTGATTACTTTTTGAGTTTGTTGGGTTCGCCAATTGTGCGATCGCCTGGAATTTCCGCATTAGTTGGATTGGCAATATTTGCAACTTTCTTATTTTTGGCATTCTATTTTTTTGTCATTGCGAGCCCTGCGAAGCAATCTCCAGCCCCTGAGATTGCTTCGTTCCTCGCAATGACAGATAGGAAAAAAATTAGCGAGTATCGTGAGGCTATACCTTGGTTGTCCATAGGCTTGTTTGCGGTTTTATCGGCTCTGTTTATTACGGCTGGGAGAGCGCAATTTGGGGCGATTCAGGCTATCGAATCGTCGCGATATACGACTAATTCGATTTTGTTGCTAATTGCTTTGGTTCAGCTTGGGCAATTGTTTGTGCGAGGTAATATTGCCACAATAAATCCTAACTACAAACTTATTTATCGGGTGTTAGCTGGGGGGTTAATTGGGATAATTATTGTTAATTCTCAACAGGCGATCGCCCAATCTCAAGCTGCCGTTTCTTACAAACAAGGTGGCAAAGATTGTTTGGAGTTGATTAACTATCTGGAACCGTCGGATTTTTTCAAGACTTCGCCGCAAAGCTGTTTGAGGGTGCTGAGCAAAAAAACTTGGCTGGTCAGAGAAGGAGCGCTAATTCTTGATAAAATAGGTTGGCGAAAGTCGGCTAAAAATGTAGAATTTGTTGCTAATCCTGGGGAAGTTTACGGCTATTTTGACAAACCTCAAACCGGCGATAAATCCTTGAGTGTCAAGAAAAATGCTACTGTCAAAGCTGCCGGGTGGGCTGTTTTGCCAGAAAATTTGCAACAGCCTAATATTGTACTGCTATCTGTCGGGGAAAAAAAAACTTTTTTTGCTAATGCTTATGTGAATTTAGACAGTGGTGATATTGCTCAGACTTTGAAGTCTCAGGTTTACAGCAATGCAAGATGGGTTGTTGATTTTTCGGTGAATGATTTGCCGATCGCCCAAACGGAAATCAAAGCTTGGGTGTATAATCCTGTGGACAACCAATTTGTCAAGTTGCGTGGTGACGCGAGGCTAAAAGTGGAGGAGAAGGAGTGAAAATTTCTGTAGTTATACCAGCTCACAACGAGGAGGGCTGTTTGGAAGGTACTGTGCGCGCGATCGCCAATATGCTCGATTTAGAAGCCATTGAGTACGAAATTCTGATTGTGAATGACAATAGTGTCGATCGCACTCTGAATATTTGCCAAGAATTATCAGAGACTTTCCCCACAGTTAGATATATCAACAATCAACCACCCAACGGTTTCGGATTTGCCGTGCGCCGGGGATTGGCAGAATTTGAAGGCGATGCTGTCGCCATTGTGATGGCGGATGCTTCCGATGATCCGAGGGATTTGGTAGCAGGATACCGCAAGTTGCAAGCAGGATATGACTGCGTTTTTGGTTCCCGATTTATCAAAGGCGGCTTTGTAGTTGACTATCCAATTCACAAGTTAGCAATTAACCGCTTGGCAAATTGGTTTGTCAAAACTATTTTCGGCTTGCGCTACAGCGATGTCACCAATGCTTTTAAAATTTACCGCAAAGAAGTCATTGATGGAGTGCAGCCGATTTTGAGTCATCACTTTAATTTGACTGTGGAATTGCCTCTAAAAGCAATTGTTAGGGGTTTTTCCTATGATGTGATTCCTCTAAGGTGGTACAATCGGACTGCTGGTATTTCCAAGCTGAAAATTAAAGAGATGGGAAGCCGGTATTTGTTTATTGTATTGTATGTCTGGCTGGAAAAACATCTCTCTCGCGGTGATTATCACCGTAGTGAAATAAGGACTAAAGTCCTGACTACGAAGGAAATTTTATAAATCGCATGGTTGAAACAATTTTGATTGTTGGTGGTGCGGGTTTTATTGGCAGTTGTTTAGCAATTGGCCTCAAGAAACTTCACCCGGAA
>Ga0316607_1000346_pt1 | contig 17426 bp, 12 predicted proteins | sample MIS2016062E_MG_FD_207674 | JGI IMG/M metagenome (GOLD analysis project Ga0316607, IMG submission 207674) | Microbial mat bacterial communities from Middle Island sinkhole, Lake Huron, Michigan, United States - MIS.2016.062E | ecosystem: Environmental > Aquatic > Freshwater > Lake > Sediment...
AACTCTTAAAGATTATATTCTGATTCCTGACGTTTATGCGGTGGGTAGGCTCGATCGCGATAGTGAAGGCCTTTTGCTGTTAACTGATGATGGACTAATGCAGCACCGACTCAGTGACCCGAAATTTGCTCATCCCCGTACTTATTGGGTGCAGGTTGAAGGGATTCCTGATGCTGGTGCGATCGCAGCTTTGCAGGCTGGTGTCACTATTCAAGATTATCGGACTCGCTCGGCAAAAGTGCAATTATTATCCACAGAACCGCTATTGTCGCCACGGGAACCGCCGATTCGATTTCGCAAACACATACCGACAGCCTGGCTGGAAATGACCCTGACTGAAGGCCGTAACCGCCAAGTCCGTAGAATGACCGCAGCAGTAGGTTTTCCGACGTTGCGCCTGGTCAGATGTGCGATCGGACATTTGCGTCTCGATGGCCTCAATCCCGGTGAGTGGCGGGAACTAACCCAGGCAGATTTTAGATTTTAGATTTTGGATTTTCGATTGAATAAGTACAATAGACCTCTCCAATAACTATTGTGGAACAGGCATCCTGCCTGTTCAAGACTTGCTTTTCAGGAGATGTCTAATCAACAGTCAACTGTCAACAATCCACTACTTTTGGGCCGGCAACATAAAACTCTCCTTTCCATCCTTATCCTTTCGCACCTGAGCTCCCAACTTGACAAGAGCTTTTCTCGCCCTTGAACGCACAACTTTGTCCTTTGTTTGAGCATAAACTGAGCTCCAAGACATAAACCTCACCTGGACGCTATCGGGATCTCGACGCAAAAACTCCGCAGTATTGCGAAAAATCGGCGCTAATTGCTTCCCTGACGGGGTTTTTTCTACCCAGTCAGCAGCCATTTCGTGCGATCGAATTGACTCAGGAATGTCCCCCAGCAGCAGCAATTCGTCCAGGCCTTTATTTCGCCACACTGTCCACGCTTGCGGGTCAATTTGTGCCGAAAGGGCGTTAGTACCGCGTTCCATTAACTGCACGGCAATTTCTGGTTTTGCTTGGTAAAAAGAAATAGCAACTGACAGAAACGGATAAATTTCCACTCGCCGCGGGTCCCGTCGTGTGATGATGTCAAAATAATCAGGACTCAAACCGTAACCTGTGATGTCTCGCGCTTCGTCGTCGCCAAAATATTGCAAAAATTTGAGAAATGTCCAATCTGCAACTAAATTGTCAAATCCAAAAGTAGGGAGAGCTTTGAGCATTTTTAGTCGCAGCGCTTCTTGTTGTTCGGATTGTTTGAAACTGGCGGCAGAGATGGCGGGTGCGGGCTTTGACCCCTCAGTTCCCATCGCAGGAATTCCGCCCAATTGTCTATTAGACTGTATGGTAACGACCCCTGCTAAGGCTGCTGTGGCAATAACTCCACTGACGAGCAGACTCAACCAATTTTGCGAAAATTGTTCGACTTTAGTTGGCACGGCACTTTTAAATCTACGATTTTAATTAAGTTTATCGGATTACTCGGTCAGCGTAAAATTCAATAAAATAAAGTGGTGATTGGCGATCGACTATAAAAGCCGTTAAACTATACAAAAGGATCGTGTAGCCTCCATCGCATAGTTTAAGTAGTGGTTTTCTAACAGTCTAAAATCTCAAATCAACAATTTCAAAGAGAATTGAGCCAATTTCCTATGAATCTAGCCCGCAGACGCTTTTCTAAGTTACAGGCAGCCCTGTTCGGTGGGGCGATCGCCACAACTGCTTCTATATCTTTGCTTGTACCCGGCCTGAGTCAATCAGTCCGCGCTGAGCTTCAAGATAGCCCCAAAGCTGTTTTAGACGAAGCTTGGCAAATTGTGAACCGAGAGTATGTTGATGGCAGTTTTAACAAGACTGACTGGCAAGTGGCCCGCCAAGACTTGCTGAACAAAAATTATACCTCTCGCGAAGCAGCCTATGTCGCTCTCCGCAAGGCCTTGGAGAAGTTAAACGACCCCTACACCCGCTTCATGGACCCGAAGCAGTACGAAGCGCTCACCAATCAAACCTCTGGGGAACTGACAGGGGTGGGCATGAGGCTGGAAGCGGATGAGAAAACTCAGGCGATTACGGTGGTTGAGCCGATGGAAAATTCCCCGGCTCTCAAGGCTGGGATTCAAGCGGGCGATCGCATTTTGGTGATTGATGGCAAACCTACCACAGGTATGACTGTCTCCGATGCTGCTCAAATAATTCGCGGCGCTGAAGGTACGAAAGTCACTCTGCGGATTGCTCGGCCTGGCAAAAGTGAGTTTGATCTCACCCTGACTAGGGCAAGAATTGAGGTAGCAGCAGTTCGCTATAGCCTCAAGAATGAAGCTGGTAAGCAAGTCGGTTATATCCGTTTGCAAGAGTTTAGCGCCCACGCAGGGGAACAAATGCAGGCGGCGATTAAAAAGCTCTCGGCTCAGAAAGCCGATGCTTTTGTGTTGGATTTGCGCGGCAATCCAGGCGGGCTGCTGCGAGTCAGCATTGATATCGCGCGGATGTGGATGGATACGGGGGCGATCGTCCGTACAGTCGATCGCGCGGGCGATTCTCAGGAAATGCGGGCAAATCGCACTGCTATTACTGACAAGCCTGTGGTGGTGCTTGTAGACGACAATTCCGCCAGCGCCAGCGAGATTTTGGCTGGTGCTCTTAAGGACAACAAGCGCGCTACTGTGATGGGCGGTCAAACTTTTGGCAAAGCTTTAGTACAATCGGTACATTCTTTGTCTGATGGTTCGGGGTTAGCAGTGACGATCGCTCATTACTACACTCCTAACGGTACGGATATCAGCCACAAGGGCGTTACTCCCGATGTCAAAGTGGAAATCAGTGACGCACAAAAGCTGAAATTAGCCAACAAACCGACTTTGGTTGCTACTAAGGATGATCCTTGTTACGCGCGGGCGATCGCACTTTTGAAAACTACCGCTGACTCGGCTCGTCCCGTTGCTGCTAATGAGCTTCCTGCTCCTAATAAATAGTTGGAATTGGCAGTCATTCACAATTAGCTTTAAGATCAAACCCGCGTCGGCGGGTTTTGTTTTTGAGGAAGATTGATTATTTTCGGGTAGGGAAACGGCAATGCCGTGTCCTCCGTTGCCGTGTTGCCGAAATTACCAATTGCTAGAAAATAGTTTGCAATAGCAGCCAACCATTTAATCCCACTATAATACTAGCCACTAACCAAGCTACCGCTTTCAGCCAAAATGGATTCACAAACTCACCCATTAAGCGGCGGTTCGAGGTAAACATAACTAAGGGAATTACTGCAAAAGATAATTGTAAACTGAGAATAACTTGACTGAAAACCAGTAAATTAGTTGTACTGTGTTCCCCAAACAAGATTATTGTTATCAAAGCCGGTACAATTGCCACCAGTCGAGTCAGCAAGCGCCGCAACCAAGGCCGCAGCCGAAAATTCAAAAACCCTTCCATCACAATCTGTCCTGCTAAAGTTGCAGTCAAGGTTGAATTCTGCCCCGAAGCCAATAAAGCAAAGGCAAAAATTGCACTAGCAGAACCCACCCCCAGTACCGGAGAAAGCAGTTTGTAAGCATCTTGAATTTCTGCTACTTCTTGATAGCCGGAAAAGTGAAAGCTCGCAGCAGACAAAATCAGAATAGCTGAATTAATAAACAAAGCTATTGACAGCGCTACGGTAGAATCAATCGTGCCAAATTTAATTGCTTCCCATTTTTTATCAGCAGTTTCTTGCCACGCCCTAGTTTGGACGATCGACGAATGCAAGTAAAGATTGTGCGGCATCACAGTTGCCCCTAAAATACCAACCGCAATATAAAGCATTCCCTGATTTTGCAAAATCTCTAGCTTCGGAACATAACCGAGTAAAACTGCTCCAGCATCCGGTTTGGCAAAGATCATCTCGGCAATAAAACAACAGCCAATAATTGCAATAATCGTAATTACCAAAGCTTCGATATAACGAAAGCCTTTCCCTTGTAAAAATAACACCATTATCACATCTAGCGCAGTGATGCACACTCCCCAAACTAAGGGAATTCCAAATAGCAATTGCAGTCCGATCGCACTTCCCACAAGTTCAGCTAAATCGCAAGCAGAAATCGCAATTTCACAAAGAATCCACAGAAAAAAACTGACTTTTGGACTAAAATAATCTCGACAAGCTTGTGCCAAATCTCGTCCCGTTGCCACTCCCAAACGCACGCAGAGTGATTGCAGCAAAATTGCCATCAAATTAGATAGTAAAATCACACTTAATAGCGCATAGCCAAACTTGGCTCCCCCCGCTAAGTCAGTCGCCCAGTTTCCGGGGTCCATGTAACCGACTGAAACCAAATATCCAGGCCCTGCGTAGGCCAGCATTTTACGCCAGAAACCTTTGCTGTTGGGAACGGGGATGCTGCGGTGAACCTCTGGAAGGCTGGGTCTGTTCTCTGAGTGAGTCATTTGTTTTACTGTTCAAGTTTTTTTCATATTCTTTTCATAATCTCACAAATTTAGGGTAATTTCATCAGTCGGAGGGCTCGAAATCCGGCAGAGTCACCGTAAATACAGCAGATTCCACGTTTATGAAATACACCCCGATCGATCGCGACTGGCGTAGGGACACGGCACTGCCGTGTCCCTACCTCTGCTGACCTGAAAAGTGCTGTATTAAGTTGTGTATCTTTTGTGCAACCTTCCAGGGAATGTGAATGCAGAAACACAAAGTGTGGTACTGTCTGAATACGAAATCGGTTCTGGTGAGGAGCAGCCACCAGAGGTAACGGGGAAAGTTCGGTGCAAATCCAACACTGTCCCGCAACTGTGAAAGAGACAAGTTCTCCAAGTCAGGATGCCCGCCGATGCCCAAATTTACTCCAATTCATCTGCGAGGTACATGATGACTACTCAATCTTCTTCTTCAATTTGGCAACAAACAGCACGGTTGACGCTTTCAACACCCGTGCAAGCGACGCTCTACATCTCCCTATGCGCTTTGACTGTCTGGACTGTTTACTTTACAACTTATCCCGCCGTCCATAACAAGGTACACTCTCTGCGCCACCACACTTTGATGGTTAGTTGTCACTAGACAAGATTGTTTTCATTTGAAATATTGCACCATTCTCCAGAACCTGTAGGGGCGGGCGATGCCAATAGCTTTCTCATGTGCAGACAGCTTAAATAAACCCGCCCCCACCCCACGCAAGAGTCCTTAAAAGTCCAGAATTAAAATGTCAAAATTAAAGTTTTCTGCACTCATCAGTGCTGTCTGCATGATGAGTATACTTTTCTATGGTTGGGTAGGGTTTTCGCAGTCTCCACAACCAACTGTGCGACTGACTTCGGCACCGCCAATCAGCCAGATTTTACCCTTTGAAGCCGAGTCAACTACACATTTATCTCCAGTATCGTTAAAGCTGCAAGCTTTAGATGCGGCGGGTATTCCCTTAGAGAATGCTCGAATTGCCCTGACAATTCTAACTCCGCCTAAAAATCCTTGGTTTACCACCGATTTTCCGATCGTGGAGGGAACAAAGTTGCTGGATATAGAGGCTGTTGCAGCTAAAGGTGAGTTGCAAATCCAGCAAATGCTGCCAATTAGGGGAAATTATCAATTGTTAGCAAAGGTGACTCCGATCGCGCCAAATGCTTTTACTCCTTTTCAGCAAACTTTAACACTATCTGTCCCGGAAAACGGGGTGAAGTATCGCAATTTTTGGATTTTAGCTGCGATTTTGTTGGTTATCGGGCTAGGCGGCGGTTTGGTGATTGGAGGAAAGCCCAAAATCCAAGCAGGAGAAATAGCGCCTGAGAGAGTGCGATTGCTGTTAAGTGGGGCGATAATAATTGCGATCGCTGCCTTGTTATTCGTAAATGTCAGTGCTGAAATCGCCCAGTCTGAGATGTCGATGCCAATGTCTCACATGATGGAATCTAAACCGACAGAAAAAACTAGCCCGATTGCCCAATCTCAGGGTTTGGAGGTGCGACTTTCTGGAGATTTTAGTGCCACAGTAGGTACAACTGCTAACTTACAAGTTCAAGTCACCGACACCAAAACAAATCAACCAGTCACAGATGTATTGTTGAATATTAAAGTCACTCCAGCCGAAGATGAGTGGATTGCTTTTGCCTACAAAGGTGCGCCAGATGCAGCCGGAAAACTGCGATGGCAAGAGCAGTTTTTTGATGGCGCACCTCATAAAGTTGAGGTAGAAGTTTCTCCCCAACTAAATGCAGCCCGTCAGTTTCCACCAATCCAGGTTTCACAAACTATTGAAGTTGAGGGAGTCGCGCCTCCTCTTTCGGTGCGGTTGACTGTGTTGGCTTACTTGACAGGCATTGTAGTTGCCGGAATGGCGATCGGATTTGGATTGCAGCGCCGTTTGCTGGGGCGGTGGCGGCTAACTTAGGTGAGGTGCAGGCGATCGACTATGATTAGATCGATCGCCAAAAATCACTCTTGTCAACGTTCATGACTTGAGAGATTTTGAAATTCCCGACTTCCCTGATAGCCAGATAAATCAGCTAACTCCTTCAAAGATTTTTGCCCTTGGTAAAACTTACCGTTAATTTCCCAAGTAGGAGTCCCCTGAATTTTGGCTGCTTGACAAAGATCAGGCCTCGCATTCTTCCCTTGAGGATTACACTCGATATAATTGAAAATGCGAGATGCCTCTTTGCCAAAACTGTTCTTCTGCATCTGACAATGAGAGCAGGTAAAAGAGCCATACATTTTAGCTCCCACTCTTTTTAAATGCTGCGCTAAAGCAATTTCCGAAGCACCAGAAGATGTTGTAGTATTCATGCTAGTCTCCCTAGCAGTACCGAGATTATTCACATCAGCATAAAGAGCCAAAGAAGAAATCAGCACTAACATAGATACCAGAATTCCGATGAAAAATAGTTGTCCGATATCATCCCATTCGCGACCGATTAATGCTAAGACAAATAAGCTAGTTGCAAACAAAGCAGAAGAAATACAGTAAATACAAGCTGCTTTGATATCAACAGCCAGTACATACATCAGGTAGCCGCTAAAAACCGTCATTGCTGTGCCACCAGCAAATAGCAATAGTCCCGTCCAAGACTCTAAAGTAGAGCGGAGACTTTTCTGTTCAGAGGGATTGACAAATAAGGGAGCTACGGCAAAAACTATCATGCTCAAATAGCCCAAAAAACCAAAGAGAGAAAGAGGCAAACCAAAGACATAGGCATAGGGACTCGAAAGCACGATATCGCAGCCAGCTATGGGACAAGTTACCGCTCCTTGGGATAACTTGACAGCGGTTAAATAGGCAGTTACCGCAGCCCCTATCGAGGCAATTCCTGCCATGATCGGGCGGGAATAGCGGTGAATCCAAGGCAGAGAACGTTGACGACGCATAAGATTTTTAACCTCAGAATGTATGTCTCAATTGTGGGTAAGGTGAGAAATATTCACCCTACGAAAACTCTACTTTAAAACTCTAGTGGCATTGAAAATCGCAGCTAAAGCCACCCCAACATCAGCAAAAACAGCTTCCCACATTGTCGCTAACCCAAAAGCCCCCAAAGCAATAAATATGCCTTTGACTGACATGGCAAAAATGATATTTTGCCAAACAATATTGTGAGTTTTTCTGGCAATTTGGATGGCTTCAGCCACTTTTGACGGTGCATCTGACATAATCACAACATCGGCAGTTTCTATCGCCGCATCGGAGCCCAAACCCCCCATCGCTATGCCCACATCAGCCCTAGCAAGCACTGGTGCATCATTAATTCCGTCCCCGACAAAGACAATTTTATCGCCTTTTTTAGATTGGCTAATAAGTTTTTCGATCGCCTCAACTTTTCCTTCGGGTAATAACTCAGCTAAGTAGGAATCTAAACCAAGCTTTTTCGCCACACTATCGGCTACAGCTTGATTATCTCCTGTGAGCATTACGATTCGCTCAACACCCAATTTCTTGAGATCGCGAATCGCCTGTACTGCGTCTTCCTTAAGCTCGTCAGCAATCAAAATATAGCCAGCGTAGCGGTTGTCTACCGCTAAATGGACAACAGTACCGCCCGCATTGCAGACATCGTGAGCAATATTTTCTCGGTGCAGCAAACGGTCATTTCCTGCCAGGACAATTTGATTATTTACTTTGGCTCGAATGCCGTGTCCGGCTATTTCTGCGTAATCTGTCACATCCGATGAATCTATCTTGCCGCCGTAAGCTTCCAGAATCGATTTCGCCACTGGGTGATTTGATTGAGATTCTATTTTAGCAGCTATTTCCATTAATTCTGTTTGGAAAAAACCATTTTTAGGCACAATTTGTGCTACTTTAAAAACTCCTTTTGTCAAAGTTCCGGTTTTGTCTAAAACTACTATTTTGACTGCTGTCAGGGTATCTAGAAAAGTTGCTCCTTTAACCAAAATACCGCGCTTGGCTGCACCGCCAATTCCCCCAAAGTATCCCAGAGGAATGCTAATCACCAATCCGCAAGGACAGGAAATAACTAATAAGACAAGGGCGCGGTAAACCCATAAAAATCTGTCTGCATTAGTTGCTTCTGAAATGAACAAAGGCGGAATTAATGCCACTGCTAGCGATGCAAATACTACAAAAGGCGTGTAGTAACTGGCAAATTTACTGATAAATTTCTCAGTTTCAGCTTTTTTGCTTCTGGCATTTTCTACTAATTCCAGAATTCGGGATATTGAAGATTCACCAAAGACTTTGGTAACTTTGACAGTAAGAACTCCTGTCTGGTTAATTGTTCCTGCTAAAACTGTTTCTCCAACTTTCACGGTTCGAGGGACTGATTCTCCAGTTAGTGCAGATGTGTCAATCTGAGAATTGCCGTCGATAATTTCACCGTCTAAGGGGATTTTTTCTCCTGGTTTGACAAGGATGATATCGCCGACGGCTACGGTTTGTGGTGCAACTTTTTTGATGTCGCCATTTTGCTTGAGGTTGGCGCTGTCTGGGCGAATTTCTAAGAGCGATCGGATCGATTTACGCGATCGCCCTATCGCAAATTCTTGAAAAAGTTCTCCGATTTTGAAGAACAACATCACCCCGACTGCTTCGGGCAATTTATGAATAGCTAAAGCGCCGAGTGTTGCTATAGTCATTAAGAAGTTTTCATCAAACACTCTACCTCGCAGAATGTTGCGGCCGGCACTGGTTAAAACATTCCATCCACTCAAAAGATAGGCTGGGATGAAAACCAGATATTCACCTATAGAATAGGGCGTGTTGTGCAGTTGTTGTTCAAAAATTAAACCGCCGACAAATAGTAGAACAACCAATATCACAGGAAGCAATTCTTGCTTCAGGTTAAAATCTCCGTTCCCGTGGTCATGATCGTGGCCGTGGTCGTGGTCGTGGTCATGGTTATGATTCTCATGGCTATCTTCGTGGTGGTCGTCTTCATGACTGCAACTACAGCAGCCGGAATCGCTCGACTTGGCTTTTTGCATGGTTTTTCCTGGGTTGATCCAAACACATGATAGTATGAACAGGTGTTCATATTTTAGTAAACAATAAAATGCACTAGATTTTGAGTTAAAAGTCTAGCTATTGTTGAGAAAAATATTGTTAATTTGGTAGGGAATATTACTAGGGATTAAGAGTGATAATGATTCTCATCTTTTGATTGAGAGAGAGAATGATTAGGGTGCATCCCAATTTTGGAGGGGCGAAGCATTCCGGCAGTAAGTCTCTGCTGTCTTTCTAATGAATTATCTGCCGGAATGCTTCGCCCCTACGGATATATTTGCAAAAATGGGATGCTCCCAATGATTATCCATAGTCGTTAGTGATTAACTAATTAAGCCGCCGGATAAACTCTAAAGGCAAACCATCAGTATCGGCAATAAAAGCTACTTCGTAAACACGATCGCCGATCGCCTGTTGAGTCGGTTCTAATAAAACTTTCAAAGGGTGCAACTCGTTTGGTTGCTCTTTAGCTGCTTCCTCAAACTGCTCTTTTAGAGACTGTAACCAAGTCGGCAAATCAGTTGTCGCCTCAGTTAAATCGAAAGATAAATGATAGTATCCAACATAATGCTCGTCTCCGAAGGCATCCGGTGCGGGTTTCGGTTCCGGGATTTGAATTAGTTCGATGCGTCCGTTGAGACCTTCCATCCAACAGGCTAGAGTGTAACCGGTGGTAAAGCGATCGCTCACAGTAAATCCCAACTGTTCGTAAAAGGCGATCGCCCGGTGAATATTAGCAGTCCGAATTGAGGCGTGGTGCATTTGATTTTGTTAAGTGTTATTTGTTAAGTGTTATTTGTTAAGTGTTATTTGTTACCTGCTACTAACAACCAATAACTAATAACCACTAACAAATAACTAATGACTATTCAAACAACCGAAAATATGGATATCGAATCGGAGCTCCCGGCTCTTTTTCCAAATCAAAATTAATTACTTCCCAACAAGCTTCCTCCTGGGATTCGGGGCTAAAATCGACTGGTAAACCGTAAAGCTTTGGCATCGGCGATTCCGATTCACCCCGCCAAGATGTGCTGCGCTCTAAATAAACGCTGATTAATTCCCGATAGCGTTGGGCAATGATGATGCGAGTTGCTCGGTAGCCTTGAGTATAGAGTCGATCGAGCGCTTCGTGAATTTCAAACCGAATGCCGTCGGGGTGAGTGTGCTGGCGATACCATTCATTCTCCCAGTGGCGCCAGTGTCGCCCAGACTGAAGGTGAACTAAATCCCCTGTTTTTGGATCGGCCTCAAATGCCCCGTGACGCGGACATAAATAGGTATCCGTGAGAGTTAGAGCCGGAATGGTTTGGCGACAGTGGGGACACTGAATTTCCGGGCCAAACATCGGGTATTGCAAGGCTACTTCGATCATGTAGTGCGTCCCAAAATATTTTCTCTGCAAAAGTCCCAAATAATTTTATTATATCTCGTATTGACCATTGGTTAAGGTCAACCCATTTTTTCGATTAGCAATCCCAAGGAATCCGTGACTACACTTCCTTCCTATTGGCCTATTCCCGATCTCTCCCAAGCTGCTTTTGTCGCCCCAGGTGCTGTTGTCATCGGTAGGGTAGAAGTGGCGGCGGGGGCGAGTATTTGGTACGGGGCGGTGGTGCGGGGGGATGTGGAGCGCATTGCGATCGGCTCTTGTACTAATATCCAAGATGGAGCAATTTTACACGGCGATCCGGGTAAACCAACTATTTTGGAAGATTTTGTGACTGTCGGACACCGAGCTGTGATTCACTCAGCTTACATTGAGCGGGGTAGTTTGATCGGGATTGGGGCGATCGTCCTCGATGGAGTGAGGGTGGGAACAGGCTCTATCGTCGGTGCAGGGGCTGTTGTCACCAAAGACGTTCCCCCTCACACGCTGGTTGCGGGAGTGCCTGCCAAGCGGCTGCGGGATGTCTCACAGGAGGAATCTGCGGAGTTAATAGAGCACGCTAAGCGTTACGAAAAGTTGGCGGAAGTTCACGCTGGGAAAGGGACTGATTTGGGATTTGTGGAAGTGAAAGTGTAGCAAATAATCTCATTAATTCTCAACTACCGTAATTAAAATCCAGCAAAAAATTCGACTTGGACAGCGGATTATTTCTCCTGTGTTAAAAAGCTTGGAACTTCGGTTAGAGGATGTTCTGCCCCGATAAAGTGGCGTGTCAAACTATATCTTTAGGAATACGATCGCACTTCCAGCCAACTATTCTCCCGATGCTTCCTGATGTAGGATCTCCTGTAGTGGTGATACTAGCAAAGGCAGATTATTTTGAATAGCTATCCAAACTATCTCCAATTCTACCTGGAAGTATTCGTGAAAAATAACATTCCGCATATCTGCCATCAAACGCCACGGTATTTGAGGATAGAGCGATTGTATATCACTGGGGATGTGCCTGCTAGCCTCGCCGATGATGCCAAAATCGTAAAGAACAGCTTTAATAACTGTTCTGTTTGTGATGAAACTCTCAAAGTCCATACCTGCTGTCCGTTGTTGAATTTCATCAATAGATTGCAAAATATCTTGAAGGCGAAGTCGCCAATTTCTAGAAGGCATGGATGACATCCTTAAGTACAGGTTCTCGCAAATGTTGTTTTAAAGCTTTCAGAGTTCCCAAATCGACTGAACATCCCAAAATATCCTGCAAATAAAGCCGCACTTCGATAAATTCAAAGAGTCCTACAGGTTGATTGAATTCAACTAAAAAGTCTACATCACTATCTAAGCGAGCTTCATCTCGTGCCACTGAACCAAACAAGTTAAGAGATTTTACTCCCATTTTCTGCAACTGTTCTCGGTGTGCGGCTACAATTGCTAGTACATCATCGCGTTTCATGGTTTGTTCTCCGAAACTAATTTAATATTAAGGTAATATAGCAATCCTAAATCATTCATGCAGATATGTAGGGGCGGTGCCAAGAGTGCCCGCCCTCTCCGAGGGATTGGGCAACCACGGGGGGTAGGGGTCGGATTGCCCCTACAAGAATTATGAAAATGATTTAGGATCGCTATATGTTGAAAATTGCATGATGGTGATATTCTGCCCCGATAAAGTGGCTTGCTACAATCTCAAATCTGAAATCTAAATCAGAAACTGGGTTTTTTGCGTAAGTGCTATATATACTATTAAAGCTCTGCCGGAATTTCACCGATCGCCTTTGCTTATACAAATAAATCATGAACGATCGCACATCTCATCCAAACATCCCCCCGCACACCTGGAAACGCCCCATCGGCCTCGGTTGGGACAATCCCTACACAGTCCGCTACCCAAGCAATCTCGACGACGGGCCCTGGCACGGAATGCCCCTGGGCGGCTTCGGTGCTGGCTGCATCGGGCGATCGCCCCGCGGCGACTTCAACCTGTGGCACATCGACGGCGGCGAACACATTTTCCGCAGTTTACCCGCTTGTCAATTCAGCGTTTTTGAAGAAACTCAAGGCAAAAAACAAGCTTTTGCACTCTGTACTGAACCGCCTACAGATGGCTGTTTATCTAGTTGGAAATGGTATCCCAAGGAAGGAAGTTCGGCAACGGATTCTGTAACGGATGTAACGGATGAAAAGAAGAAGGAAGAATTGAATTCTTCCGGGACTTATCATGCTTTGTATCCTCGCAGTTGGTTGGTTTATGAAAATGTATTTCAGGCTCAATTAAGCTGCGAACAATTTTCACCAGTTATACCTCATAACTATCAAGAAAGCAGTTATCCAGTCGCCATGTTTGAATGGGTTGCCCACAATCCTACAGATGCGCCGATCACTCTCAGTATCATGTTAACTTGGGAGAATATTGTTGGCTGGTTTACTAATGCTATACCCCCCCAGCCCCCCCTTACTAAGGGGGGATATGGGGGGGTTCCCGTGAAAGTGCGAGATGATGGAAGTCCGGTTTATGACTATCAGCCCCGGTGGGGAGAAAGCGGCGGAAATATGAATTTGTTGGTGGAAGATTTTCATCGGATTGGCTGCGTGATGACGCGCTTAAATACTGATGATGATGATCCAAAAGAAGGGGATGGACAATGGGCGATCGGCACTATTACTAATCCAGCCGTAGAAGTATTCTATCAAACTCGCTGGAATCCGGCGGGGAAGGGCGAGGAGATCTGGCAGAACTTTTCTGGTGACGGTTGTTTGCTGGATGATAAAAACGAGACAGTCGCAGCCCCAGGAGAACGATCGGCTTGTGCGATCGCAGTTCGCTTTACTATTCGACCAGGAAAAACTCGCAAAATTCCCTTTATTTTATCATGGGATATTCCCGTTACTGAGTTTGCTGCGGGAACTTGGTATTACCGCCGCTATACGGATTTCTTCGGCCGCAATGGCAAAAATGCTTGGTCGATGATTCGCACCGCAATGAAGCATTCTGATACTTGGCGCGACAAGATTGAAGCTTGGCAAAAACCGATTTTGGAACGGGAAGATTTGACTGATAGTTTCAAAATGGCGCTGTTTAATGAGTTGTATATCCTAACTGATGGCGGTACACTTTGGACGGCTGCTGACGAACGCGATCCGAAGGGTCAATTTGGAGTTTTGGAGTGCATTGATTACCGTTGGTATGAAAGTTTAGACGTGCGTCTTTACGGTTCTTTTGCTTTGTTGATGTTGTGGCCTGAATTAGAAAAATCGGTGTTAATTGCCTTTGCTAGGGCAATTTCTACTGGTGATGATACTCCTAGAATTGTTGGCTGGAATCAAGCATCTGCGATTCGGAAAGCCGTCGGTGCGACACCGCACGATTTGGGAGCTCCGAACGAGCATCCTTGGGAGAAAACGAATTATACTAGCTATCAAGATTGCAATTTGTGGAAGGATTTGCCTTCGGATTTTGTGTTGCAGGTTTATCGGGATTTCTTGTTGACTGGTAGCACGGATTGTGAGTTTTTGCAAGATTGTTGGCCGGCAATTGTTGAAACCTTAGCTTATCTGAAAACCTTTGATGAGGATGGGGATGGCATTCCTGAGAATTCGGGAGCACCGGATCAGACTTTTGATGATTGGCAAATGCGGGGGATTAGTGCCTATTGTGGGGGTTTGTGGTTGGCTGCGCTGTCAAGTGCGATCGCGATCGGCGAAATCTTAGAAGATAGAGCGCCAGAGATAATTCCTAATCCCCAAGCAAAGATAGCATTATATCACAGTTGGCTCGAACAAGCAAGACCAAACTATCAAGAAAAACTCTGGAATGGTCAATATTACCGTTTGGATAGTGAGAGTAATTCTGAAGTGGTGATGACGGATCAATTGTGCGGTCAATTTTACGCTAAATTGTTAGGATTGCCGGATATTGTACCGCCAGAATGTGCCGTTAGCGCCTTAGAAACTGTGTACGAATCTTGCTTTTTGAAGTTCAAAGATGGCGAGTTTGGGGCTGCGAATGGGGTGATGCTAAACGGTACACCGGAAAATCCCAATGCGACTCATCCTTTGGAAGTTTGGACGGGGATTAATTTTGGGTTGGCGGCTTTTTTGGTGCAGATGGGGATGGAGGAGAAAGCGTTTAAGTTGACTGATGCGGTGGTGCGGCAGATTTATGAGAATGGGTTGCAGTTTCGGACGCCGGAAGCGATTACGGCGGTGGGGACTTTTCGGGCGAGTCATTATTTGCGGGCGATGGCTATTTGGGCAATTTATTATGTTATGAATTTGAAAACTGCTGATGTAAGCAGATGAACACTGATTAACGCAGATAATATTTGATTTATCTGCGTTGATTGGTGTTTGTTTGGTTGTCAAATTGACAATTAGTATTAGTTAAGGAGTTAGATCAATTTTTTATGAGGCTGCATAGAATCTGATCCCCCCTAACCCCCCTTAATAAGGGGGGGACAAGAGGGTGGTCAAAGTCAACCCCTACTCCCCTTATTAAGGGGGATTTAGGGGTATCGAAATATATGCAACGACCTATTAAATTGGTATTATATCAATTTCGGTTGGATCGGAATGATTTAACCACAGAGAACGCAGAGAACACAGAGGAAGAGAAGAGAGAGATGAATAATTCTGATGAAGAGAGGATTTTATATTAGCCATGTCCCTACCGTGTTTCATAACAGCGGGAACTGCTGTATTAAATGCAAGGATTAAAGTCCTTACTACAAACCTTTTGTGTCTTAAATTATGGTAAAGTCTTGTGGTCCGATCGCACTTGCTTGTATTCCTTTGAGTTTAGCTAAAAGTCTATCGGTTCCGGCTATCATGATTAAGGTAGCACTGTTTTCTTGGATGATCCTGAGTCCATCGAATGTCAAGCCTCTTGTTAAAATAAGCACATCTTCGCCCTTGGTAAAATCAGTAATTACATCACCGCCTTCTCCCGCAGTTAACACAAAGTAATCGCGTCCGTTTCTCCCTTGCAGTGTATCATTACCTAAATCTCCCATCAGCCAGTCATCGCCTATTCCGCCCGTCAAAGTATCGTCACCTTTGCCGCCGTGAAGAGTATCATTACCGTCACATCCACACAATTTATCGGTATCTTCATTACCAAAAATTAAGTCATTACCACTACCGCCGCAGATGTAATCTTTTTGACTGCTAGCATCTGTAGCAATATTGTCCATATCTCCAAAAATTGTATCGTCTCCTTCGCCACCGCAGATGCTGTCATTTCCTAAATCTCCTAACAGTAAATCATGGCCGGAATTGCCGAATATTAGATCGTTATCTTGGCCACCATGTAGGGTATCATTATCTTCGCCACCAGAGAGAGTGTCTTCGCCTTCTTGTCCATATAAAATGTCATTTCCCCGATCGCCAAATAGCAAATCTCGTCCAGTTAAATCACCATGAGACGCATCTGAAGTGTCGCCAAATATGGTATCATTACCGTCATCGCCAAGTAAAGTATCGTTGCCTTTATGGCCCCAGATTAAGTCATTGTCTTTGCCGCCGATCGTCAGATCATGATCCTTACCTGAATAAATAATATCATCGCCAGCATGACCGATGATGTAGTCGTGGTTTTCATTGCCAAATATGGTGTCGCTGTCTGTATCCGGGGCGACAGAAATGTTACTAGGAAATCCACCATAAATACGATCGCTACCTTCGAGTCCAATTAGCAAGTCGCTACCCTTGAAACCATTGATGCTGTCGTTAAAATTACTCCCCGTTAAGGTATCTTTACCGTCAGTAGCCTTGAGGGTGTTTTCGGTAATATTGGGGGCGGGAATGGAAGTGCGATCGGGTAAAATAGTGCGATCGCAAATGCAGTTTTCCCAAAAAGTGTCGGTATTCCCCCCATCAAAATCAGTTGGCGTTTCCCCAGCAACTTGTAGGGGCGGTGCCCCCTCGCCCACCTGAATTGGAGTTTCCGCAGAAATTGGAGTTGGCGTCGGCGTCGGAGTTTCCGCAGAAATTGGAGTTGGCGTCGGCGTCGGCGTTTCCGCAGAAATTGGAATTGGAGTTTCCGCAGGAGTTTCCGCAGAAATTGGAATTGGAGTTTCCGCAGGAGTTTCCGCAGAAATTGGAGTTGGAGTTGGAATTGGAGTTTCTGCAAAAATTGGAATTGGAGTTTCCGCAGGAGTTTCTGCAAAAATTGGAATTGGAGTTTCTGCAAAAATTGGAATTGGAGTTTCTGCAAAAATTGGAATTGGAGTTTCCGCAGAAATTGGAATTGGAGTTTCCGCAGAAATTGGAATTGGAGTTTCCGCAGGAGTTTCCGCAGAAATTGGAATTGAAGTTTCCGCAGAAATTGGAATTGAAGTTTCCGCAGAAATTGGAATTGAAGTTTCCGCAGAAATTGGAATTGAAGTTTCCGCAGAAATTGGAATTGGAGTTTCCGCAGAAATTGGAATTGGAGTTTCCGCAGAAATTGGAATTGGAGTTTCCGCAGAAATTGGAATTGGAGTTTCCGCAGAAATTGGAATTGGAGTTTCTACAAAAATTGGAATTGGAGTTTCCGCAGAAATTGGAATTGGAGTTTCCGCAGGAGTTTCCGCAGAAATTGGAATTGAAGTTTCCGCAGAAATTGGA
>Ga0316607_1000347_pt1 | contig 17422 bp, 12 predicted proteins | sample MIS2016062E_MG_FD_207674 | JGI IMG/M metagenome (GOLD analysis project Ga0316607, IMG submission 207674) | Microbial mat bacterial communities from Middle Island sinkhole, Lake Huron, Michigan, United States - MIS.2016.062E | ecosystem: Environmental > Aquatic > Freshwater > Lake > Sediment...
GTACTGGCTGCGGGGGTTTCTGGTTCTGGTTTTGCTTCTGCTGTGACTTGGCGGCTACCATCTCCCATCAAAGAACCTGCTGGCAAAATTTGCATTTTGTCAATACAAGGATTAATTATCGTCGATGCCGCGCCGATACAGGCATTTGCGCCGATCGCACCGGAACCGACTATCAACACCCCAGCACCTAGAATCACACCCGCTCCCACTTCCAGAGTACCTTGACGGGCATGAAGGATTACTCCCATACCGATACAGGCACCTGGGGCGATCGAGATTCGGCTATCAGGATCTGCTCGTAGGATCACTCCAGGGGCGATCGCAGCACCCTCATGCACCACCACATCGCCACTGATACAAACCTGAGAATTGCTACTTAATTGCAGTGGCGATAAATGCATTCAACTTAACCATTTTAGATTTAGGATTTAGGTTTAACACCGATATTTTTGACTGTATTAATTGATAGATATAATGCCTAATTTTGAAGAATTCAGTAATTCCCAATTACCCATTACCAATTCAGTAATTACCAATTACCAATTACCAATTACCAATCGCCTCGCGTACCTGAGCTTACTGAGAATTGCTAGAGCATTCTGAACCCGTTAACTCAGAGACAAATTGACGGGCTCAGAATGCTAATTAGCTTCCGATTAAGGACGCTGGATCATCTCTTCGAGAACCCGGCGCTTAGCCTTAGAGTCAATTCCCAGCAAGCGGACATAATCGCCGCTATGTTCTTTCATACAGCCTTCTAGAGCCGCAAACACTTCCGATTCTCGGTTCGAGTCGATCGGCGCGCAACTCTGCCAAGAACCAGTGCGGAAACGACGGGCGTCGGCGTGTTCCGTACCAATTTTGTAGCCTTGGGAGAGCAAATTGCGGATTTGTTCGACAGTCTTTTGGCTCAACTGCCCGCTACCAGCCACTGTCGGAGCAGCTTTATAGGATGCTGTCCCAGCCTGTGGAGCAGATTGAGCAACGGGGCCATCTGGCCGCTGAATAATTTCTTCAACCACCCGGCGTTTAGCTTTCGGATCAATGCCGATCAAACGCACGTACTCTCCTGGGTACTGCTGCATCACAGCTTCCAAAGTGGCGATCGCCTGAGATTCATTATTCCCTTGCACAGAAGCCCCACTTTGCCAAGAGCTAGTGCGGAAACGACGTGCATCAGCGTGTTCCGTCCCCACCTTGTAGCCTTGAGCTAGCAAGCTGCGAACAGTCGCCACGAGTTCCCCACTCAATTTACCACTTGACACAGCAGCAGCATTCTGGTAAGGAGCTTGGGCAACTTTACCGTTAGATTGGTGAGTTTTCGCGCCGTTAGAGCCGTTAGAGCCATTGTCGCCCGGTCTTTGCACAATTTCCTCAAGTACGCGGCGCTTAGCTTTGGTATCAATGCCGATCAAACGGACATATTCTCCTTGATGCTCGCTCATGCAAGCCGACAAAGCATTGATTACTTCAGATTCGCGGGTTGACGAGATGGGCCCGCAAGTACGCCAAGAACCAGTGCGGAAGCGACGCACATCGGCGTGTTCGGCTCCGACGCTGTATCCTTGAGCTAGCAAATTGCGGACGCTATCGACTAGCGAATTGCTTTGGAGGCTGGTGGAATGGGTAGAATAAGTGATTGGAGTCATATTAGAGTTTTTAGCTTGCTCGTTGCGAATTGGTGCTAGACAGGCGATGTTGTCGGCGCAGCGATAACCCGTTCTCAGAGCATCGTTAACTCCGATGACCTCGGTTGCAAATTTAACATCAGAACCTTGAACATCTGGCAGGCGATCGGCTTGCTGCTGGTTAGTGATGACGGCTCCCGAAGGGATGTACTTACCAGGGGGAATCTCGACATCTTGAATTAGAACGTGCATCATTACAATGCAACCGTTTCCTACTCTGGCATTGAACACCGTAGAGCGAAAGCCGATAAAGCAGTTGTCGCCTACATAGGCCGGGCCATGAATTAAACTCATGTGAGTCAGGGAAGTATTTTCCCCTACCCAAACCGAATAAGAGTTGCCATCATCTCCTGTGACTCGGCCTTGTTCTAAACCGTGAATTACTACCCCGTCTTGAATGTTGCTACCTGATCCAATATAAAAAGGAGTGCCTTCATCAGCGCGGATAGATGTCCCTGGGGCGATATGCACGTTAGAACCGATATGGACATCCCCAATAATGTTAGAAAAGGAATGTACGTAAGCGGTTTCGTGAATTTTGGGCTCAGCCAAGTTTTTCGACCAAGGCGTCGGGGGAGCCGCCACACTGCGGACTGGCATAAATTAAGTTCTCCTGAACTGAAAAAAAAATTTGGTGATCTGTTAGTTGTGAGCTGTGAGTTGTGAGTTGTTAGTTGTGAGCTGTTAACTGTTAACTTCTAAGGACTAACGGTTGCAACTAGCGGTACTGGTCGTCTTTTTTACTGTAAATGAGGCGGTTTTCTACATTGACAGTATCTATGATACCTACTACCAAAGCATCGATCGGACGGTTTTCGCTTCCAGGTGCAATCCGGGCTGCGCTTCCCCTAGTTACTAAAACCCATTCATCTATACCAGCGCCCACACAGTCAGCGGCAACCTCATATCCGGGGACTGGGGAACCTTCCTGATCGATGAATTGCAGCAGTAAAAATTTCGAGCCTCTAAGACTAGGCTCTTTTTGGGTACTGACAACAGTGCCTAGAACTTTGGCCATTTGCATTTTAGGTAATAGGTAATAGGTAATAGGTAATAGGTAACAGTCATTTTTTCGGTGTCATTAGTCTTTTTTTCTGAGCCTTCCTCCATCATTTTTCTGGCCGTCTTTTAGAGTTATTTGTCTACTCCTGACTAATGACTAATGACTAATGACTAATGACTAATGACTCCTGACTAATGACTCCTGACTAATCTCCCATCACCTCCTAAATTAAAAATTAAAAATGCTAAATCAAAAATCATCACAATTTTTAATTCTTTATTTTTAATTTTTAATTACCAAAAGCCCCATGATCGATCGTCTGTCTTAAGGTCTATTGAGTGGGCGAATGCCGCTCACGCCTTCCCGGAACTGTTCAACAGCTTCGGTGTAGCGAATGGGTAGCACGTACTCCAAGTTCTCGTGAGGGCGGGCGATAATGTGGGTGGACATCACCTGTCCGCCGTTAACGCGCTTCACTGACTCTACTCCGGCGGCAACGGAAGCTTGCACTTCGGAGACATCTCCTCTGACAATGACTGTAACGCGAGCGCTACCGATTTTTTCATAACCGACTAGGGTGACGCGGGCAGCTTTGACCATCGCGTCGGCGGCTTCTACAACTGCCGGAAAGCCTAGGGTTTCTATCATGCCAACTGCAATTGCCATAGATTATTCTACTCCTGGTTGAATATTTGGGGAACTAAACGGTGAATTTGTGATGACTGCACGGTGCTGTTCGCGGAACGAAGTTTCGGTGCGGTGAGGACTTAGTAGCCTCGGAACTGCTCTACTGCTTCGGTATAGCGAATTGGCAGAACGTATTCCAGGTTTTCGTGGGGACGAGCGATGATGTGGGTAGAGACGACTTCTCCGCCGTTCACCCGCTTCACTGATTCCACTCCTGCTGCTACTGAGGCTTGGACTTCCGACACGTTGCCGCGCACAATTACTGTGACGCGGGCGCTGCCGATTTTTTCATAGCCCACCAGGGTAACGCGGGCTGCTTTGACCATCGCGTCGGCAGCTTCCACAACAGCGGGAAAACCTTTGGTCTCAATCATGCCCACAGCAATTGACATTGTTGAATCTCCTTTGAGGATTAGTGGAATTACCGTTACAAATCTTTGACCAATTTGAAAAATTGGACGGGGGAGCCCAGATTATTTAGAAAAACGGTTTAAAGCTTCCTATCCTTTAAGAATAGGGTAAGCGGTGTACCTTGACAATATAAACTAACATCATAATTTTTAATAACAAAAATTAATTTTTTTTATGTTATTTAAAATAACTTAATATTTTTTTAATAAACTTAACATGAAAAGGAGTAGAGGGCGGTGGCAATTGGAGAGTCAGCTAAGTAAAAATACTGGTAAAGTAGAGTCCGCTTTTGCGGTAACAGCTAATTTTTCAGCGATCGAATTCTCAGCTAGAGTGCTTTAATGTATAGTTAACCTGAGTGCAAATTATTTTGCCAAAACTATACAATCACGTTTAGCCGCGTAGGGACATCGGCATTGCCGTGCCCAGGTGTGGTGCGATCGCCCGTGGCTGCTTGTGTATAAAGGTAGTCGCTAATTTGAAGTATAACGGATTAATTAAATGACCGAAACCAATTTGGTCTCTTGCCCCCGGATTCATTCCTTCGCAGACTCAGGACGGAGACTTTAAAAAGCTTCGCATCCTGACACACAGCCCCCGGATTCATCTGTGGGCTGAATCTAAAATCTTAAATCTCAAATCTAAAATCGGATGACTCAATTTCTCCTCCAAGCCTGTTGGTGGGTACCTTTATATGGCTTAATTGGCGCAATTTTAACTTTGCCCTGGTCTACTGGAACCATTCGTAAAACAGGGCCCAGACCGGCGGCTTACTTCAATTTACTGATGACTGTCTTGGCTTTTATACACGGGTCAGTGATTTTCACAGCAACTTGGGATCAACCTCCCCAACAATTGCTCGTACACTGGGTGCAAGCAGCAGATTTAGACCTGTCTTTTGCAATAGAAATCTCCACTGTAAGTGTGGGAGCAATGGAGTTAGTGACATTTCTAAGTTTACTAGCGCAAATTTACGCTTTGGGCTACATGGAAAAAGACTGGGCGATGGCTCGATTTTTCGGGTTGCTCGGTTTTTTTGAAGCGGCAATTAGCGGCATTGCGATTAGTGACTCGCTGCTTCTAACTTACGCTTTGTTGGAATTGCTGACGCTTTCAACTTACTTGCTAGTAGGGTTTTGGTACGCTCAACCGCTGGTAGTAACAGCGGCTAGAGATGCGTTTTTAACGAAGCGTGTGGGAGATGTGCCGCTGTTGATGGGAGTAGTAACGCTTTCGACGATCGCCGGAAGTTTGAATTTTTCCGATTTGGAGAAATGGGCGGAAACTGCAACTTTGTCTCCTGTATTCGGGACTCTTTTGGGTTTGGCTTTAATTGCGGCACCTACGGCTAAGTGTGCTCAGTTTCCATTCCATTTGTGGCTCGATGAGGCGATGGAGGGGCCTAACCCGGCTTCGATTATGCGGAATACGGTAGTTGTGGGTGCTGGGGCTTATGTTTTGATTAAACTTCAGCCTGTTTTGGCGCTTTCGCCGATGACTGGTGGGGTGTTGGTGGTTTTGGGTGCGGTGACGGCTGTTGGGGCTTCTCTGGTGGCGATCGCCCAAATCGACCTAAAAAGAACATTATCGCATTCTACAAGCGCTTCTTTAGGTTTAGTGTTTATCGCAGTGGGGCTCAACCAAGTTGATATTGCTTTGCTGTTGCTGTTCGCGCACTCGATTTCCAAGGCACTATTATTTATGAGCGCTGGGTCAATTATTTCGACTACCAACACTCAAAATTTAACAGAAATGGGTGGATTGTGGTCGAGAATGCCAGCCACGACTACGGCTTATTTAGTAGGCGCTGCGGGCATGGTAGCACTACTGCCGCTGGGCAATTTTTGGGCGATGCGGCGCTGGCTTAACGGTTTTTGGACAGTACCTTTGTGGTTGGTAGTTGTGTTGCTGTTAGTTAATTGTTTGACAGCGCTCAATTTAACTCGCGTATTCGGTTTAGTGTTTGCAGGAAAACCGCAGGCGAAAACTCGCAGAACTCCAGAAGTGGGATGGCTAATGGCTTTACCGATGGTAATTTTGACTGTTACCGGGTTGTTAGTACCTTGGATGTTGCAGCAGTGGCAATTATTAATTAGTTGGAGTGGGCCTTGGGCGGAAACGGGGGATTTTGATGCTTTAAATTTGCTGTTGAAGACTCTGGATACACCGCTGTTGGTGTTATCTGGGTTGATTGGTTGTGCGATCGGGGTGGCGATTTATTGGTATGGGGTTTTACCTCGGCCGGTGCGATTACCGATTCCGGCTGTGCAGGATTTGTTGGCTTACGATTTTTATATCGATCGCATTTACCGATTGACTGTGGTTTGGGCTGTTGCTTCTATTGCTAAAATCAGCGCTTGGACTGACAGGTATGTGGTGGATGGGGCGGTTAATTTGTTTGGTTTTGCGACAATTTTCAGCGGTGAAGGGTTGAAGTATAGCGGCACCGGTCAGTCGCAGTTTTATGTGTTGACTATTGCGGGGGGTGTGGCTGTGTTGCTGGCGTTGATAATTTGGCAGTTTTAAACCGCAGATGAGGGCAGATGAATTTATGATGGGTTTGTCTGCTTTGGATCTAATTTTATTGAATTTTTCACCGCAGATGGGGGCAGATGAACACTGATGAACGCAGATGTTTTTATTCGGGGTTTGTCTGCTCTTTTCTCGGATGTTATTCAAATTCGATCGACCACAATTCGGCAACCGGAACTTGCGAACCGGGTCAAAGTTCGGGAAGTGAAATAATTTCGCCTTCTCTCAAGACAACTTTTCACCGCAGATGCAGGCAGATGAACACTGATGAACGCAGATGAATTTATTGATATTTGAACCTCTGTAAAAAAATCAGCCGATCGCTTTTATATTGTCTGGCTTTGCGCTAATCTTAAATATAGTTTAAAAATCTGTAGTAAAGGAAAGTTTTAATTGATGCTGAGTGCTTTAATCTGGATACCAATGTTGGGGGCGGCTCTGATTGGGTTTTGGCCTGGTTCGGTGAGTTCTAAAATTGTTCGGAATTCTGCGATCGCCATTGCAGCTATAACTTTTATTTGTTCGGTGGTTTTGGCTACTCAGTTTGATCCGAGTACCGGTGAGTTGCAGTTTGCAGAATTTATTCCTTGGATCGATGTTTTGGGATTGAACTACAATCTCGGTGTTGATGGTTTGTCTCTGCCTTTGGTGATTTTAAATTGTCTGCTGACAGGGGTGGCTATTTACAGTACAGATGAGTCTCTTCGCAGACCGAGACTTTATTATTCTTTGATTTTGCTGATTACTGGTGGCGTGGCTGGGGCTTTTTTGACTCAAAATTTGCTGCTGTTTTTCTTGTTTTTTGAGGTGGAACTGATACCGCTTTACCTGTTAATTGCAATTTGGGGAGGCGAACGTCGGGGTTATGCTGCTACTAAGTTTTTAATCTATACTGCGTTTTCGGGAATTGTGCTGTTGGCTTCTTTCTTGGGGGTAGTTTGGCTGAGTGGTGCTTCTAGTTTTGACATGGTTGGTGCTGTTGGTGCATCACATTTACAAGGTGGTTTGCCTTTGCCTTTGGTAAGGCAAATTGTTTTGCTGGCTGGGATATTGCTGGCTTTTGGAATTAAGATTCCTTTGGTGCCTTTTCATACTTGGCTTCCTGATGCTCACGTAGAAGCTTCGACTCCGGTTTCGGTGTTGCTGGCTGGGGTGCTTTTGAAGTTGGGCACTTACGGGATGTTGAGGTTTGGTTTGGGTTTGTTTCCTGATGCGTGGGCGGTGGCTGCGCCTTGGCTGGCTAGTTGGGCTGTTGTCAGCGTGCTTTATGGGGCGAGTTGCGCGATCGCCCAAAAAGATATGAAAAAAATGGTAGCTTATAGTTCGATCGCTCACATGGGTTACATTTTGTTGGCTAGCGCTGCTGCTACTCCGGTGAGTTTGTTGGGTACTGTTGTGCAAATGGTAAGCCACGGCTTAATTTCGGCACTGCTGTTTTTAAGTGTCGGCGTTGTTTACAGAAAATCAGGAAGCCGCAATTTAGACGTGCTTAGAGGTTTGTTTAATCCCGATCGCGGTTTGCCAATGATTGGTAGTCTAATGATTGTCGGCGTAATGGCGAGTGCGGGTATTCCGGGTTTGGCTGGATTTATTGCTGAATTTTTGGTATTTCGCGGTAGTTTAGAAGTGTTTCCGGTGCAAACTTTGCTGTGCATGATCGGGACTGGTTTGACTTCAGTGTATTTTTTAATTATGGTCAACCGCGTCTTTTTCGGCCGCCTTTCGGATTTGGTGGTTAGTTTACCACAAGTGCGCTGGGGCGATCGCATTCCTTCTCTGGTATTAGCAGTAATTATCTTGATTATGGGAGTGCAACCGGGAGTTATTGTGGCTTTGAGTGAAAAAACTGCGATCGCAATGGTATCTAATGTGCCAATGCAAGTTAAAGCCATCGCTCAAAACTTAAAATAAACTGTTGACAGTTGACAGTTGCCCCTTCGACTCCGCTCAGGGCACGACAGTTGAAAGTGAGGTTTTTAGGATGGGCAGTTATATCGTTTTTGGTTGTATCGGAATTATTTAACCGCAGAGAACACAGAGGACACAGAGGGAGAGAATAGAGATATGAATAATTCCGATCCTACCGGATTTGATATTACACCACTACAAACCTCTTTCTAATTCATAGCTAATTCTCGATAATCCATCCGTTACATCTTGTACATCGATCGCTGCCGAACTTCCTTCATTTAAGGCTAAATTAAAATGACAAGTACCGTATTAAAACCATCTTCCCATCCCCTATCTGCATACATTGACCTCTTGGAATCAGGCCAAGCTTTACTTCCTGATTCTGCGGAAAATGTAGTAGAAGTTGTTGGCGTTCTCAAAAGTTACGCTATTGTTCTCGATGCCTATTCTCGGAATCTCAACTATATTGCAGAAGAACAGTTTTTAGTGCTGTTCCCGTTTTTTAAATATTTCAATGGGGAAGTCACTCTGCCGAAATTAATGCGCTATTTGTGGCACGATCGCATAAATTTTGAGTATGCCGAATATTGCATGAAAACTATGCTTTGGCACGGTGGCGGTGGTTTGGACAGTTATTTGGATTCGCCGGAATTTAGCAGTTTGACAGAAAAGGCGATCGCTGCTAAATTGAAAGGCAATTTTTTCATGCAGGGACTTAACAAAGCATTTCCTAATTTTTTGCCGGAACAAGTGCGGATGCTGGCTTATTACACCGGTCTCGGTCAGTTTTGGCGGGTAATGAGTGATTTGTTTATGGACTTATCTGATTCCTACGATCGAGGAGAAACTAAGTCTATTTCTGACGTAGTTGATTTGATATTAGCAGGTTTGGTAGCGGCGGCTAATCTACCAATTACCTACAGCGTTAAGATTAGCGGTGAAGTCTACGATATCATTCCAGCAGCAGCTAATTTAACGTTTTTAGCAGATGTAGCGATTCCCTATGTAGAGTCAATTTTCTTTAGGGGTATGGCTTTTTTTGGCACAGTTTCCTACAACGCGCAAGCCCATCAAATCCCAGAAGAACAAAGAGATTTTACCTACGGGGCTTTGTTTGCTGATCCTTTACCTATTGGAGGTGCAGGGATTCCGCCAACTCAATTGATGCAAGATATGCGGCATTTTTTGCCGGAGTATTTGCACGAAGTTTATCGCAGTAGCTGTCGGGGTGAAGATGATGTGCGGGTGCAAATTTGTCAGAGTTTCCAAAAGTCGATGTTTTGCGTGACGACGGCGACTATTTTGGGTTTAGCACCTCATCCTATGAATACATCCGATCCAGAGGAAAGAAAGGCTAATCGGGCTTATTTAGAAGGTTGGATGGATCGGTTTGAAAATTCTCGTTTGGATTGGGCTAATCAGCCAACTAACCGGTCTTGCCAACTTTTTCCAGAACGGTAATTGTAGGGTGCGTGACAGCGAGAAATCTTTGATTCGCTGCTTGCGACTGTGGACTGTCACGCACCCCGGTAAAAAGTTGCTTGCTGGTGCGGGGAAAAAGTAGCGAGTATTTTTTATAAAAAATTAATCTGTCCGAACTCAATCAATAGGGCGATCGCAACTCAAATAAGTTATATTTATAGTTTCTTGAAAGATAAATAAGTCAAATCAATAAACTATTGAACTTGCTTTTGGCAAACAGTAAAGTGTTAGTTAATCAGCCAAAAATAAACTGATTCATGCAAACTTCACTCTATTAGAGGTGCTCGTAGGAAGAGAATTTAGGACGGGCGCAAAACTAAGTTGTAAAGTCATTGGAATAGTCAAGGCCATGAGCAAGTTGGTCAACTTATTGCAGAACACTTATGCGATAAGTTCAAAGCAGAGCCTTAAGTTTGAATCTGAATGGAGGAGTTGCTGTTAGTGCTACGGCAATTAAACTCGGCACCACCAACACCTACACCAACACCTGTTACTATGACACCAACACCTACACCAACGCCTGTTATGATACCAACACCAACACCTGTTCCGATACTGATACCAACACCTGTTCCGACACCAACACCTGCTAATCCGACACCATCGCCAACGCCGATGGGTAATTTGACTACCGGAACATCGACGGGTAATTTGACTACCGGAACATCGACGGGTAATTTGACTACCGGAACATCGACGCAGAGTATTTTCACGCCTGTATTAATCGTAACACCTGCAATCAGTACCCCCGGCGCCCCTGGCAATCCTACTGGGCAACCAGCAAACACTGTTAGCAATGGGTTTTACAACCTCTCAGACGATAATGACAATATTTTGCTGTTCTCACTTCCCCCGGTTGCTGCTGGCAAACCAATATTTGCACTATCTGGCAGCGACAATATTACCGGGACAAGTGGCGCTGATACCATTAACGGAATGCAAGGAGCCGATAGAATTGACGGAGGGGCAGGTAACGACAGTTTATCCGGCGGTAAAGAGTCGGATTCCCTTGATGGCGGTGCTGGTGACGACGGGATATTCGGCGGCAATGACAACGATATTCTCACCGGAGGAGAAGGCAATGACACTATCCGGGGCGGTAAAGACAAAGATAGCCTGATTGGCGGTAACGGCGACGACTTACTGTATGGCGATCGCAATCAAGACTTTCTCACAGGTGGCAGCGGAAACGATACATTTGTCTTAGCTGGGGGGCTGGTGGTGGCGACAAGTTTAACAGATGCAGATGTGATTATAGACTTTACTGCTGGGGACAAAATTGGTCTAACTGACGGGAATACATTTGCTAGCCTCACCTTTGAAGATGTAAGTTTGAATGTGAATGCACGGCTGGCTGATATCAATTCTACAGCAATTAAAGTCGGCTCCAGTTATTTGGGTATCGTTCAAGGGGTTGCTAAAGCCGATTTGACGGCCAATGTTTTTGTTTTAATATAGTTTCTGTAGCGTGGGCTTTGTGGGCCCTACTTGAGTGGAATTAACAGCGATCGCCTTTGAGTTTGAGAGGAGGCGATCTCAATGCACTTTAATTAAGAGGCGATCGGATTTCTGGCCCCCAAACTAATCCAGCAGGTATGGGCAGAGACTTCAACTTGATTGAGCAAAGAAGAGTCTTGGTTAAAGAGTCGAATCCGCAAAAGAATCGATCGGTTTAGTTGTTTACGTTTTGGCGATCGAGGATGTCTGGCGCTTTGCGTCAGACGCCGCCAGGCGCGGTTGCTATATCTAGACTCGGACTAGAATACTGAGGCCGTGAGAGTCAGTTCCGCAAGTTCCAAGCAAACCGTAATTTTCTACTAATTCTTTGACTAAATCAGTTTGTTTGGGGCTTGGTTTCCAAGGATTGGGGTTAGTATAAGCATAGTAAGTTTCTACGCCGTCAATGCCGAAATGAGCGGCTTCTGGGATTAATTTATCAGCGGTCGATCGATAGCGGCAAGGATGTGCGAGAACTGCTAAACCTCCTGCTTCATGAATAGCTTCAATTACCCTGGAGGCTGAATAACCATAAGTGCCTTCTGTACTTTTACCTCGTAAGTATGGTTGAAGACTGGGATGTTGCGGCTCGAATCCATAACCGAGAATGTGTACCTCATTGTTTAGTAATTCAGCATTAATTTCAACCCCAGTCCAGAGACTCGGTGTTGCGCTGTTGTCGGGATGGTTGAATTTCCAATTATCCAACCAAATTTGAGCTTGAATGTAGCCTTTGGTGCTGTGGTGGTCTGTAATAGCTAAGCCTTTGAGACCGATCGCGATCGCTTGAGAGAGCAATTCCTCTGGCTGCAAGCGCCCGTCGGAGTACACTGTGTGCATATGGAAGTTATAGGAATTCGGACAGCTATCGGCATCAATTGTCTGGAAGACTTGTTTGAGTGCCGAAACATTTTGGGCTGCGGGTTTGAGACTAGAAGTGGGGGAGGGAGCGAGATTGACATTCATAAGGGTTATTATAAAAGACCTAACCTTGTTCAATATATCTAATAAATTCAAATGTTGCACTTGTCGGCCTAGTCGCAGTTCGGGGTGGGGTTTAAACTCCACAGCGGACTAGGGCGGCACAAGATATCAATTCAATCGCACATACACAATTCTCAATCAAGGATTTTATCGTCGGGTGGGGGCGGGTTTACGAGATAGTTGTTTTAAATAATTATGGTTGGTAAAACCAGCCCCTGGGTGCGCGCAAATTATACAATCACTCATCTACCGGACTAGATCTAATATGTGCGATCGCTCGGACTTGATCTCAAAAGGCATTCCCAGCCAGAGCCGGGAAGTAAAAAAAAATCCCAAGCATAACTTGGGAACGAGAAATATTCAAAAAAAGTAATGTTTTTTTAATATATTGAATTCGATCAAAAGCAGTCATAATTTAGCAGCAGGGCTTGTAGATTTGAGAGGGGACAGGGGCGGACATTCTTTGCAGTCAGCCGCACCCGATCGCATTTTCCAGCCTCAAGAAAACGGTAACATTCATGGTAAAGTACCCGTTAGGCTTGGGTGCTGTTGCGAGTCTGGCTAGCCAGATCCAACAGTTGCGCCCAGCGTTTTTGGACTTGTTTGGGAGTGGATTTGATGGCAGTGGCGATCGCACTATCGCTTTCTTGATTCCGCTTCATCGCTAACAGTTGCTGTTGTTCGGGAGAAAGTTGAGCTTGAAATGTTTCCCACTTGTCCGAAGTCATTCCCAGCTTTTGATCGAGATCAGCACCAAGCCATTCATGTACGAGTTGCCAGTTTTGAGTGCGGGAAAATTTTTCGACGTGGTACTTGAAACGTTGTTGCAAGTAGTCGCGTTGGCGGGAAGACAAACCGAGAACGCGATCGATTTCCGAAGCAGAAAGGTCTTGCAATTTTAAAGTTAGGTAGCTAACGCATTCTGGCTGATTTTGCGATTCCAGATAAGCGATCAATTCCGAGACTACTCGATCGCGCAACACAGCATCAGCCGGATCAACAGTTTCAGAAACCATTTGCTCGCGCACTTGTTGCAGCGCCGGAGAGCGGCTGTGCATTTCCGCATCTTCACCTTTGCCAGATTCTACAGCCATTTCAATGTCGATCGCAGTTTCGGGAGGTTGGCCCTTGGCAAATCCTTGAGCGCGGAGGACGATCAGGCGTTGGCGGTTGCGGCCCGGTAAGCCGATTTGGCGTTTGGCGTACTGTTCGGTGAAAGCCATGTACTCAGCCAATTCTAGCTGTGTGCGGGGCTGGTATGTGACATCGAGTTGGTGTTCGCGGCGGAAAGCTCGCAGAGATTCAATGTAAAAGCCTTGCAAAAAGTCTTCAATCATGTTGTAGCGAGCTTGGAAGTTCAAGTTCGATCGAAAAGAAGCAACATGGCGGTAAATCATCGCCGCGAGGTGAGAGTGGAGTTCGACGCGGCCTTGTCTGGAACCGAGGCGATAGAATTCCAGGGTTTTTTGCAAGCGGTGTTCGGCTAGAGTAATTTGCCAAGCTTGAACTTCGCCGGAAATTTGGATGCGATCGCTTTTTTGGCAAATCCGTTCGACTTCCTTAGCAATCCGCATCGCCACGGATTGAGCGCAGCGGCTGGGAGTTTTCATTTCTGCTTGCAATTCTTTGAGGGCGAAGTCAGCCAAAGCCAGGATATTGATACTGGGAACGCTATTGATTTCGGCGATTTGTTCGCTGACTGCGACTTGAAGCGAGTTGATGGTAGAAACGGGCGTGCAGTTAACGGAGTTGGTGGCAGTTTTAACAGTCATGGCTTTGATCGGGTAGTAGGTGTCAGAGAGTGAGTGCAGTTGCTGGCGGTTTTGCTTGCTGTGCTGATTCAACTCTTCATACATTGAATGTACGGGAGGTACTAAAAGTGCAGTGAAGCCGATGTTCCACACTCTCAGGTGACAGTTTTTGGCTGCTGAATTGGATTTTAATCTTTGGCTGTGGGGGAATGCTTTTATTGCCCTTAAACCCAGACTGTACAAGCATTCTGAGCTTTTTTGAAGCTGGGGCGATCGCCCTTTGAGATCAGGGTACTCGAAGGCCACTGAGTGGACAATTTACCAACTGGCCTTTGTAGGGGATTTTGAGGGTTGGAGATTCTGGAATCGCCAGTAGCGGGAATGTAGTGAACCGCAATGTATTCTGAAGCTACGGCACGGCAGTTAGGAAACCCGGTTAATTCAGAAATTTGATATATGGGACTTACGCCTCAAAACAAAGCGACCGGGGTTTTTTACTGAATCTGAGGGCTGTAACTAAGTATTTTTGTCAAAGAACCCGGTTTCTGCAACCAAAGAAACCGGGTTTTTGACTGAATCTGAGGGCTGTAACCAAGTATTTTTGCCAAAAACCCGGTTTCTGGGTTCTCAGCGATCGACCACCAAAGTCACCGGCCCGTCATTATCTATCGAGACTTGCATCATAGCTCCAAACAGGCCTGTTTCGACCTTTAAGCCACTCTGACGCAACTTTTCGACAAATTTGTCATAAAGAATTTCGGCTCGTTCAGGAGCCGCTGATCTATCAAAGGAAGGACGGCGACCTTTGCGGCAGTCGCCATAAAGCGTAAATTGACTGATTACGAGCAACTCGCCACCGATGTCTTGTACAGATTTGTCCCAGCGGCTGGTGTCACTGGCTGAGTCGGGAAACAAACGCAATTCCAGGCATTTGTGGGCCATCCAGTCTAGTTCTGCTTCGGTGTCAGTATCTGCAATACCTACAAGCAGATTAAGTCCGCGGCCAATTTTGCCAATAATGCGATCGTCAACTTCGACTTGAGACGATTTAACTCGCTGGATGATTATTCGCATTGGAAAGAGGAAATTAGTCCTGGACGCATAAACTCTATTCGTAGGGTGCGCACTGCGCACCTTACCCTTACCAATAGCGGATTAAATCATTTTTTGCGTAAATCCTATGTTTAATTTCCAATTGTTAACTTTTCCCAAATCCTTTGCCGCGATTAGGTGAAGGCATACAGATACAGTTTTCGATTTGCGATCGCAAACTCTCGATATCCAAACCCTGACCTATGAGGACAATCTGGTTTTTCGGTTCACCTTTCCACTCATCATCGTCGATGGAAAATCGCTTGCCGCTCAAGTGGAAAATATGCCGTTTGGGACTTTCTTCAAACCACATAATCCCTTTCGCCCGAAACACATTTGTTGGCAGTTGGTGGTCTAAGAAATATTGAAATTTCCTCAAAGAAAACGGCTTGTCGCTCTGAAATGACAATGAGGTAAATCCGTCATTTTCCAAATGGTCGGAATGGTCGTGATGAGCGTGGTCGTGATGTTCGTGATGTTCGTGATGGTCGTGGTCGTGATCAGCGTGATGGTCGTGATGTTCGTGATGGTCGTGACTGCTAGCAGTTTCTTCTGATTGGAAATACTTGTCAGATTCAAACAATCCTATACTGAGGATGAGGGGCAGAGGAACTTGCGATTTTACTGTTCGCAGAATACGAGCACCATCTTTGACATCGCGAATCTTAACTTCCAACAAATCTAAATCTGCTTCGTCCACCAAATCAGTTTTGTTGAGGATAATAATATCGCCGTAAGCAATTTGACTGTAAGCTGCTTGAGAGTTGAACAAATCCAAACTGTAATTGGCCGCGTCTACTACTGTAACTATTGAATCGAGACGAGTCATGTCTCGCAATTCAGTGCCTAAGAAAGTCAGAGCTACTGGTAGCGGGTCGGCGAGTCCGGTTGTTTCTACTACTAGATAATCGAGATTTTCTTGACGTTCTAAGACTTTGTAAACTGCATTTACCAAATCTTCATTAATCGTGCAGCAGATGCAGCCATTATTCAGCTCTATCATGTTGTCGTCGGTACTGACAATGAGTTCGTTGTCGATGCCGATTTCGCCAAATTCGTTGACCAGAACTGCGGTTTTTAAACCTTGCTGGTTGGTCAGGATATGGTTGAGCAGGGTTGTTTTGCCGCTGCCGAGGAATCCTGTAATAATTGTAACGGGCAAGCCGTGTTTGGGCGCGTCCATTGCCGGTGCTGTCTCGGACTGAGTTGTGGTAGATTGCATAGCTTGACTGTCAAATAAGGTCGATCGCTTGAACTGGTGGTTCTTATTGTATCTTATATTAATCCCGAACAGCACGTTACAAGCACTAATTATCGGAAATTGTTTGACTGTCGATCGCACTATTTTGATTTGGCGATCGAATTGTTGGCAAAAGTACCTCTAGCAATTGGTCTACAACGTGTTTCCAGGTAAACCCAGCAGCTACAAATTTGGGGCCTGCAACGCCGGCGCGATCGCAAAATTCCGGCTGTTCTATAATATTTTGCATTAAGGCGATCAAATGTTCTAAATTCGGCATCAGGCGAAATATCGGCTGATCGTTAGAAGTACCTTCTTGAAACATACTTTCGACGTGCCAAGCAAAATCTGGAGTTGTAAAATCATCCGTCGGGCCACCTTTAGTGCAGATGACCGGCAAGCCACAAGCAATTGCTTCTAGTGCTGGCAAATTGAACCCTTCTGCTAAATAAGGAGAGATGTAAGCATCGGCGGCTTGATAAAGTTGAGCCATTTTATCAAAAGGCAATGTTTCTCCCAAGTATGCCATGCGCGGCAAAATTTTTTCGGCTTCGTCAAAGGTGAGTTCGTCTAGGTTTTGAGCAATCAGAGAATCCGACGCATATACTGATTCTTCTCCTTTCAATACTAATCTGGCTTCGGGATAACTTTCAACTACAACTGCGAAAGCTTTTAACAATAAATCGATGCCTTTATTGGGAGTGCCTGCACCAACATTCAAAAATACAAATCCGTCCCATCCTAGCTGTTTTCGCAAAGCTTCGCGCTCTAATTTTGTTAAAGGTTTGTAAATATTTGGATCGATGCCGCAGGGTATGACAATTGTGCGATCGGGATTCGCACCGCTGCGGATAAATCCGGTTCTCGACCAATGGGAAGGTGTAATAATAATTAGATCGGAGTTGTTGTGTCCTTCGCGGAGGGAAGCAGCCCCCATTATTCTAAACTTTTCGTTGTGCAGAATTCCCCATTCTGTGGTAGCAAACAAGCACGTCGGTTTTGTATTTGAGGGTGCAAAATTGTAAGGTACTGATATCCGTAAGGTAGCGTCTGCTTCTAGAGACTCGGAAGGGTGAGGAATATTTTTGATTGCTGCTTCAGCAGTTGCGTCTAACAAACCGGTTGCTGGCTGCCAATTTTCGTC
>Ga0316607_1000349_pt1 | contig 17376 bp, 19 predicted proteins | sample MIS2016062E_MG_FD_207674 | JGI IMG/M metagenome (GOLD analysis project Ga0316607, IMG submission 207674) | Microbial mat bacterial communities from Middle Island sinkhole, Lake Huron, Michigan, United States - MIS.2016.062E | ecosystem: Environmental > Aquatic > Freshwater > Lake > Sediment...
GCTATGGAGCTATTCCCAAATATTATGGGCCAGTGGGGGAAGCTTTGCTGTTAACATTTGAGCAGTATCTCCTTGAAGATTGGACTCCTGAAGTCAAAAAAGCTTGGCTAAATGCTTATAGAGCAATTACTGCGTTGATGTTAAAAGGTGCGGGGGAAGAATCTTTACCTCAAGTTGTTGAAGCTCAAAAACCTGCTATTGTACCAAAAACTGTCAAAGCAGAAAAACCTGAAACTTTAGCAAAACCTTCAACATTAACAGCCGAAACCCCAAAAGAATCTCAGCTATTTCAGCCCACAGCAGAGCCAGAGAAAAAAGCTCTTATATCGGTTCAGTTAGATGGTAAAGTTTTCAAAGACATTATCAATAATTTTACCGTTAATTATCAGCAATTTCAGACCCAAATATCAGAACAGCCATTAAGTGAAGTCCTCAAACAAATTCCTAGTAAACTTATTGATGCTTTCTGGGAAGCACCAGTATGGTTAGTCGCTGTACTTGCGGCAGTTATGTTTACGGTATTTCTGATAATTGTCGATGATAATTCTGTGCTGGGAGAGGCTTTAGGTGCTGCTGATACTATCAGTCTGGTGGTGGCGCTAGTTCTATTTATTAAAGAAGCTCCAGATCGCAGGAAGCAATTTCACTACCAAGCTTGGAGTATAGTTGATGCAGCACACAATGTTAAAGTTAGTTATGCCAGAATTTTGGCCCTGCAAGATTTGAATGAGGATGGTGTTTCTTTGAGAGGTTTGGATGCTCCTGGTGCAGAGTTAGTAGATATTAATCTCTCCCATGCTAATCTCAGTAAAGCCAATTTGATGGAAAGCGACTTGAGTAATGCTAATTTGAGCTATGCCAATTTAGATAATGCTAATCTCAGTCATACTAAACTTAGTGCTGCAAATTTAAGTCATGCAAAACTGGGTTTTGCTCGCTTGACTCAGGCTAATCTTAGTAGTGCTAATCTCAGTAATGCTAATTTGATTTGTGCAGATTTGAGTAATGCAAACCTGAGTGGTGCAGATTTGAGAGATGCTAGTTTGAGTGGTGCTAACATGGAGGGTGCTTATCTAACTGGTGCTAATCTCAAAAATGCTAAAGTGAGCGATTATGAACTGAGTAGTGCTTTTCGGGAAGGTGCGATTATGCCTGATGGCTCAAAGTATAAGTCTCTGGAAGATGGGGTCACAAACAATTAAATTTATGTCCGATGGCAAAAAATAGGTCTTGACATCAGGCTGGATATGGTGTTTAATAGATACCACTGCATAACACTCCATACTCGCTAGGGAAATTAGTTGTGAACAGTTTATTGTTTTAGAGTTTCTCAAATCCCAAATTAATATCATGACACTCTGTGCTGGCAAAAAATTAAATCGAGCTATTCCCGAGCGATCCATCATTCCTTTTATTGGGGTTTATGACGTATTTTCAGCCTCTATTGCCGGTCAATACTACGATGGAATTTTTATTAGCGGCTTTGGGTTTGCAGCCAGCTATTACGGATTACCTGATATTGGATTTATTGCTTGGACAGATATTGTCAACTTTGTTCAAAGAGTTAGAACAATCCTACCTAACCACCATATCATCGTCGATATAGATGATGGTTATACCGATGCTGAAGTCGCCTGTCATGTGGTACATTTACTTGAGGCTGCCGGAGCTTCAGGAGTGATTTTGGAAGACCAACAAAGACCTCGGCGTTGTGGTCATGTGGATGGCAAACAAATCATGGAGTTGGATGATTTGGAGAAATTGCAACAAGTTTTAGCAACCCGTGAAGATTTATTTGTCGTCGCTCGTACTGATCATAGTGATATCGATGAGATTGTCCGTAGAGTTCAGGCTTTTGACAAGGTGGGAGCAGATGCAGTTTTAGCAGATGGTCTTACGGATCTTAATGTTTTAAAAACATTAAAGGCAGCACAATCAAAACCTCTGATGTTTAACCAGATCGCGGGGGGCAAATCACCATCATGTAGTTTAGAAGAGTTAGAAAATCTAGGGGTATCTTTGGTCAACTACAGTACCCCTTGTCTGTTTGCAGCTAAGACGGCTATTCATCATGAAATGAAGCTTTTGAAGGAGCGAGAAGGCTTACTACTTAAGGAACTGATCGGCGTTCAGGAATGTAACGATTTTTTGCACCAAAATCTGAGGAATCGTAGTTCTAAATCCTAATCTGTATATACAGCAGATTCCACGTTTATGAAGTACACCCAGATCGGTATCCGTAGGGACACGGCATTGCCTTGTCTAAAGCTGCACTTCATAAACCTGGGATACGCTGTAGCTGTTAGAAGGTCATGCTTCTAACTAAAAAACGCGAGGGGATTTATCCGCGTCGCTTCCGTCTGAAGTCTTTAGACTTGTACTGCCCTTCGACACTTCGACGGAGTTTACCCTGAGCGTAGTCGAAGGGCTCAGTGCGCTGCTACGCTCAGTGTCGATGGGTAGTCGAAGTGCGCGATCATTTCCCACTTATCGGAATTTTTATGATCAATCCCCCACCCTTAACACTTGTCAATACTTTACTCTTGTTTAGTAGCGCATTCATTGCAGGCGGACTTAATGCTGTAGCCGGAGGAGGTAGTTTTATTACTTTTCCAATGCTGATTTTTACAGGAATGCCCCCCATCGCGGCTAATGCTACTAATAATACGGCTCTTTGGTTTGCTCAAATAGCTAGTATAGCAGCTTATTTTAAGGATCTGAATATCCAAAAACGAGCCATGTTGCTGCTGTGTATCACCAGTTTAATTGGTGGCTTGCTTGGCTCTATAGCTTTGTTATATACCTCTTCAGATCTGTTTAAAAAACTGCTCCCTTACCTATTATTATTAGCAACTCTTGTTTTTACCTTTGGCGAACGGCTTAAAAAGTTGTTTCAAAAACAAAGTGAGAAATCATCCCCTGAGCATCCTCCGTTATTAACTATGCTCATTGCTCAACTAATTATCTCCATTTATGGAGGTTTTTTCGGTGGAGGAATGAGTATTTTAATGTTAGCAGCATTGTCATTTTTAGGAATGAAAAATATTCACGAAATGAATGCTTTTAAAGTATTTCTTGCGAGTTGTGTTAATGGTATTGCCATTGTTCCGTTTTGTTTGGCGGGTTTAATAGTTTGGCATCAAGCAATTTTAATGGCGGTGGGTGGAGCACTGGGAAGTTACTTAATCGCCCACTATGCGCGTAAACTAGATCCTAAATTAGTGCGTAAATTTGTGATAGTTATTGCTTTTATTATGACGGGCTACTTTTTTATTCATGGTTAAGGAGCAAAAGCAGCAGATCTAGCAACCGCCCCTGTTGGGACAGGTAGGGGTTTGGAAACCAGACCCTCAAACTGTTAATACGGCGTTTTTCACATTGATGAAGTACACCCTCACCCCCCAACCCCAGTAGTAGGAGAGGGGTTAGGGGGTGAGGTTTTACTTATTTGAAAAGTGCTGTATGATGTCATTCCCGCGAATGCGGGAATCCAAAGAAGCATTCGCTTACTGTACTTCATAAGACTGAGAAATGCTATATTTAGAGTCTTTGCATAAGTCTTGATAAATTAAGTCACCAACAACAATTCAATAAAACGATTCCAGCTCATGGATTCTCCATCCATCATGGGATTTAAAAAGTTTACTTCTTCTACATTAAGTGGCGATTCACCAACACTGGCAAAAGCCAGATTCATTTCATCAATACTGATGGCATTATCCTGGTTGGCATCAGGCAAAAAATAGGTGATGAATTCCTGATAGTTAGACATCAATCGTTGCTGACGCAGTAACAATTCACAAAACTCAGCAAGGTCAATCTCACCACTGCGATCGATATCTAGACAAGGAAATAAATAATCCAATTCTTCTTCTGAGATACCTCTTTTAACTTGCCACAAATGTTCGGCCAATTCTGAAACTGAAAGTGTATTACTGGAATCGGTATCAATAGCATTGAACAGATATTCGAGATCCCCTCTGGTGGTGGCGGAGGCAGACTCAAACAAATATCGCTGGGGTGCCTGCTATTGCTGTTTTCATCTGATGACGAAAGGTGGTGATGATTTCTTTTGAAACTAGGTAACGCTGGCGATGTTCTTCGGGGCTGGCGATCGCGTGGAGGGCAACTGGGACTAATGACGGGAGGGAGAGAGGCAAAAATGCGAAGCCAGTTAAGGGGTGATGGGGATGTAGTAGCAGGTGGTGTTCCCGGATTAAAAAAGGGTTGGGGTATCCAAACTGCGATCGCCAGAAATAGCAATGTTGCCGCAATAAAAGGCAAGGTTAGGGGGGAATTTCATCTGTAGCCAAAGATGCCATTACGGAGACTATTGCGATCGAGATTAAATGCGATCGCGGTCAGTGTTGATGCCAAAAAACCAACCACACTCATCACCCCCACCCAGGGAGATTGGATGAACAAGGCAACTAAAATCAGCAATCCACTGATAGGGTTATTGACAAAAATAACCTGTCCAATGCCCCGCAAATTGTAATTCAGAAAGTCCAGTAGTGGCCGATGAGCTAATCTCTGATTGAGGGTTTGTAACGTTCCGGTGATGGGAAGCAACCGAGTTAAGGGGATGGATTGAGCCGCGGGTAACAGGAATTGAGACAGCAGTTCATGGAGAGGCAACGGTTCATTATTCATTGATGCTTTTTTCTTACTTAGAATGGACTTTTATTGACAGGACTTACGAATGCTTCTATAATTGGTCTGTTTTTGTAGAGGCAATTCATGAATTGCCTCTACAGGTAGTATCTGTGCGTAATTCCTAATTTAGGATATTTGGGCGATTCGCGATCGCATCTACCACACTTTCAAAAATGATCAGAGAGTTTTCCACTATCGTATTCAGGGTATCGAGCAGGGGATTAATTTCGCAGATTTCCCAACAACAAACCCGTGGATCTTTGACCAAGGTTTCGTTAAGCAGCCGCGCTTCTTCGAGAAAAATACCATGAGGGGCAGGAGTCCTTCCATGCAAATCGAGGAATCCATACTATCCAGGTCAAAAGTGACGTAAATCAGAGCCACCCCATTGAGCTTTTCCAAACACTGTTTTGCCACGACATCCGCACCCAAGGTACGAACTTGATCGGTGGTCATATTCAGGATGTGGTGTGTTTCCATCAGGTGATCTTCTGCTTCTTCGATATCTCGCACAGCCACATACACCAGATCGTCAATGCTCAAATTCGCACCATTTGCTAATCCCAGTGCTTTGCACAGATTCCACATTTCTAGGGTGTCTTAGTCTAAGTCATTGATTTTTTTGGCGAAGTTATCGGTGGTAGTTGCGATCGCCAAAGGCATTCCGTGCATATTCCCCGATGGGGTCGTATAGGGTGAATGAATATCGGCATGAGCATCCATCCAGACGACTCCTAAACGGCGATCGGGAAAGGCTTTTTTGATGCCAGCGATCGTCCCCGCCGCCGTTGAACGATCGCCTCCCAATACAACTGGAAACAACCCCGCCTGTAGGGTTTGTGCCACCAATTCACTGGTTCCATTTAACACTTTATACAAAGCATCAATATACTTGGCGTGTTTATGTTTGTGTCCCAGGGCATCTGCACAATTTTCTGTTTGCACTTTCAGGCTATCCAGACTCAAAACACCATTCTCGGCGTGCATGAGGGCAGATTGTTTTTGAATCGCAGCTTCTCTGAGTGCGGCAGTTCCCATAGATTGACCGCCTGTTCCTGCTCCCAATTCAGAATCCACTTCAATCAGCGCAATTGAGGAAAATTCTGCGACTTTCTGGTACTGAAGCAAAATCTTTTTGAAACTGCGTAAAGCCGCGATCGAAATCTCTGATGCAATATTTTTTATTGAAGAGGCTGTTTGCAAAAAAAAGCTGAAGGCAGCAAGGGATAGAACCAACAGACATATATAATGCGATCGATTAGTCTGAAATCATTGTAGCCTAGGGCAAAAGTTGAATTTACGGAGATGTCTAATGAGAGAAATCAGGCAAATAATATCAGGAAAAATTATAGGCAATTACTCAAGCAGTTAAGTATAAAAACAAAACTCATAGTCATGTTACTGGTAGTGAGCATTTGCGCTATGCTCGCAAGCACCTTGCGCGAAGCAAATCGGTAAGTATGACCGGCAGATGTTTCGTCCAATACTGAGATTGATTGCCAATGATGATCTTGAAGTAAATTGCTATCAATTAACCCAAAAAACCAGAATTTAAGTAATATTTTACGCTCGAAAAACAGCAAATTTACGCTTCGATCCACCAAAAAAATTGGCAGTTTCCAATGAATTGTTTTGAGTTTTGACTGTCATTTGTTGCGAATTTAACTTGCATATTTCACTACTACTTGCATATAGTCTCAGGATAGCGGGGCGTAGATAGAATTACTGAGATTTTCAAAACATCTAGTTATTTGTGGCAAAAAACTCTAGTAAATTTACGGTATCAAATACCGCAAAAAAGCTTTAATTTGTATCTCAAGATGTTGTTTTCGTTAATTGCTGCTACACACGAAAACAAACTCACTGCTGTGGGTGAAGCCTTTCAAATCAGGAATATCTAATGAACATAAAATATGGACTGACCGCTATCCTTGGGACATATTTACCACATGAGGAGCCTCAACCGTTATGGCTACAATAACAGGCACAATCAAAGTCAACATAAGTCATGGCGAATTCGCGGGTGTCTACACTGGTGACTTTTCCTACGACGATACGCATCTGACCAAAGTCGGCACGGAATCCATGACTGTCAATGGTGGAAATGGAGATCGACCGGGACTGCTATCTCTGAACTTTAGATTTCTGGACTTTGCGGAGGGCTTAACTCCTGTCACCTATAAGGCCAGTGATGATTTAAACTTCCCAGATAATCCTGTTTTGGCTTTTGAGAACGGAGTCCCCACTCAATTTGGCTTCAACGTTTTTGGGGTAAATGAGAGTGGAGTTTTGGATGGAAATAACAGATTTATGTTTGTAGATCGCAAGACATTTTTTTTCGTTTTGCAAAATGGATCTATTAAAGGTGATGGGAGCGTGACCTTAGAAATTAACGAATCTCCTCCTGCTGTACCAGAGAATGCCTCCCCCTTCGCCTCATTGTTGGCTTTTTTGGGATTGGGTGGAGTTCACTTGTGGAGAAAGTCTAAAAAGGCAAACAAATAATCATCTTTACCAAGATAACTTGAGAGGAATAGACAATGACAGCGATAAATACTCCGTTTTTGGTGACAGGTGGCGAAACTAACAGACCACCTAGCAATGCTTTTAGTCCAAGTCAGCGTCAAATAAATATCCGTGCGCCCTTCTCTCTTCCCTCTGCCGAGCAATGGAATGGTCAAAAAGTATGGTTGCTGATTCCTGGTTTCACAGCACCCAGCGATTCTTTTGATGCAACTCTGGCGAAAGCCATCAATGATGCTAACCCAAACGATACAGTTTTAGCCCTTGATTGGACTCAAGTGAGCGGCACCCCAACAAATAATGCAACATTAGGGATTGCTAGAGGAGACCTTTACAGGTCTGGTTCGTGGATTACCCCAGTAGCAACAGCAATCCGAAACAAACTTGTGGAGTGGGGAATGCCAGCCGCAGCACTCAATATTGTTGGTCATAGTCTTGGTGCTCACCTTGCCAGCGATATTGCCGCCAGTTTCAATACCACCTACGGGAGTCAAGTTGGTTCGGTTACAGCCCTTGATCCAGCATCAAATAGCGCGAAAATTGTCAGTCCCTACGATACAACTAATGGCTTCGATACTGACCTATCAAATGGATATGTATTAGATAAAAAGGGAGGAATTGCAGACCCAATCGAACGCTTAGACTTTGGTGCTACGGCTTCAAGAAGAAGTTTTAATGGCATCAGTAGTGTAGCAGGAAATGAAGCTCAAGCTGGAACTGCCAAGGAATCTTTCCTGTTTGACTTCGGTACCACTGCGAACGATCAACACAGCCGTGTCGTCACCACACAAATTTGGTGACTAATGCAGCCGACAATTCTCGTTTAGCCACCAATATTCTGGGTCTGAGTGACACGCAGGCCAATCATCCATTTCGACCAAACTTTTATAAAGGGGATTCTCCTAACTCTCTTCAAGTGCATGAAGGAGTGATTCCCGTTGATGCTCAAGATAATCCTTTGTTTCTGGTTGCTGCTAAAGCTGCTGGCGGAACCAACGATCGCTTTATCTATGGGACTAACAGAGACGACGAATTCAGATTAAGTGGGAGTTTTGCGAAATATTACAACAACAACGGCAACCATACTTATAATGTTGGTAACGGCAACGATCTTGTGTTTGGTGGCACAGGTAATGACATCATCTTCGGCGGGGCTGGAAATGACACTGTTGATGGCGGAGATGGGAATAATCAGATCCTTGGTGAGGAGGGTAATGATTTTCTCTATGCTGGCACAGGTAATGACACCATCCACGGCGGGGAGGGAATTGACATCATCAATGGCGGAGATGGGACTAATGACATTTATGGCGATGCGGGGAATGATTATCTGACTGGTGGAAACGGCATTAATAGATTGTTTGGTGGTTCTGGAAACGATATTCTAGAAGGTGGTACGGGTCTTAACTTACTCAAAGGTACAGACACCAACACGATGTTGAGTGATGAGGTAGATACTTTAATTGGCAACCCTGACGCCAGACAAAACACATTTTATATTGGTGATAATACAAGAAATTGGTACTCAGCCAATGGTGGGAATGATTACGCCCAAATAGTTAACTTTAATCCAGTAACTGACATAATTTTAGGTGGCGTGAATATTGAGGCGCAAAACCTCATCACTCAAACTTTTCTCTGGGCTGGAGGTGAATTGATTGCAAAGATTGAGGGTTTGTGGGCTTCGCAACTACAGGACCAGTTCCCTACAAGAATATTTTAGGTTTGACTTCTCCCCGGTCTTGCAGAGGCGGCTGTGATTCGTAATACTTTGCACGGTCTATGACCGTGCTTTTTCACCAGCCCCAAGAATGGTAAAATTGCCACAAGCCGAAAAGAAAAGTATTCCCGATCGCTAGGGCGTGTTTTCAAACCCGGAGATCCCCCCTAGCCCCCCTTAATAAGGGGGGGACAAGAGCACTCAAAGTCCCCCGACTATCAGGGGGATTTAGGGGTATCTCAATATGATTGGAAAGTTTGAAAACACGCCCTAGCCGCCTCATCTGCCGGGCAGGCCATACTTACCGCTTTGCTTCGCGCTTCGATAATTTGACCGATCTCGCGCCCCAAGCTTGGTTGACGTTCAATCATCGTATTTACAGCATCTGAGTAGACGACAAGAACTTGCAAATCGTCAGCGGCGACGATCGATATCGGACTCGGTTCCCCACTAAACAGTGCCATCTCACCAAAAAACTCACCGCGCAAGATAGTCATTACCTCCAACTCCATGCCAAACTTGTTCGTGACTGTGACCTTAGCCTCACCCGCAATGATAATGTACAAAGCATTACCAAGCTCGCCCTGCCGGATGACTTTCTCTCCCGCACCAAACTTCTGTAAAATAGTTCCCTTAGTTAAGTCATCCAAATTTTTCGCTTCTCTAGCTAAAGGCATAAATCCGGGAATTGAGTGCAGGCTTTGGGCTAACTTACTTGAAGCGCTATCTGGCTTATCAGCAGCTTCCACAGCATACTCGTATCGGTAGCGATATAGCGTCAGGTTGTTCCGCTGCGCTGCGTACCAGACTCGCGTCATAAATCGATCGAGTATCTGCTCCACATCCTCAAAGTTTTGGATAAAAAACTCCACCTCATAGATAATTGCCGTCTCATCATAGGATGTGGTTTTGATCTCTGGTTCCGGTTCGGCTAATATTCCTTGTGTAGCTAAAGCTGTACTTGTTAGTACCTGCTTCACGAGGTTAGGAGGGGTATCGTAGGAAAAGCCAATATTGATCCGTTGGTTATAAATGCGTTCTGGTTGGCTGTAATTACGGATTATTTCTTTGCCAATCAACTGATGAGGAACAATAATCACTTCACGCTCGAGAGTTAGCAGACGAACCGATCGCCAATTAATATCAATTACCTGACCTTCGATATCACCAATTCGCAACCAATCACCCACACTGAAGGGGCGTTCTAGCAGCAGCGCAATCCCAGACATAATACTACCCAATGTGTCCTGAAGCGCCAAACCGAGCACGATCGAGCTAACGCCTAATCCAGTAGCAAGACCGGCCAAATCCGCACCCCAAACTGCCGCCAGTACGATCGCACTTCCCACAAGCACCAAAAACAACCTAGAAAGGTCGATCAGCAGTTTGGGCATTCGTCCCCGCCATGTATTGGCCTCCGCTTCTTCAAACAAAATCACATTAAACAGCGAGAGAGAGGCGTAGATCGCAGATATCCAGAACAGCGTTGCGACGAGCTTGGGAAAATTCCCGTTAACGTCAAGCTTCACGACATTCCTGATTAAAAGCATCAGCATTAAGACGGGCAGAACCAGGTTTTTTACAACCACCAGGGTAGCCGCCAGGGGTTTACCGCTCCTTTGTAGATGATAAATAATCTCTCCTAGTAAAACGACCAGGAGTGGGAAGCCTAATCCGACAATTACCGCCCAGGTCTGCCAGTCGTTTGAAAAGCTTAAATTACTCATAAGTTGTTGTGCATTTAAATTGTATATTTCGCTCCCATATCAAAAATCCTTTCCCCCTCTCCCCTTCTCCTCTTCTCCCCCTCTAATACCATAAACAATCTAGATTCATAAAAGCTTATACCTCTTCCTCTCGAACACTTACAGTCAGCTTAGAACTTTTGAGTTGCCAAGCCACTAGCTGTTCTTTTCCAGGTTCTTGAATTTCACCAACCAGCTCAAAATCGTAGAGTTCGGGCAGCCGATCGCAGATGTCTTGAGACACGAAGATCGATCCGGGCGGACAAGCCGACTTCAACCTATTGGCAATATTTACAGTATCGCCCCAAACGTCGTAGAGCAATTTATTTTTGCCAATCACGCCTGCAACCACATCTCCTGAATTGATGCCGATTCGCAGGTCTAGATGCAAGCCTTTTTCATAATTAAATCGGCGAACAAAAGACAGCATTTCCAAAGCAAAATCTACCGTGCGTTTGTCATGATCCAGACGCGGCACACTAAGCCCGCATACAGCCATATAACCGTCACCAATAGTTTTAATCTTCTCCAAACCGTATTTATCGGTCATTTCATCAAAGGCTGTTACCAGTTCATTAAGCAGGCTCACAACCTCTTGAGGGGACATTGATTGAGTGAGCTTAGTGAATCGATCGAGGTCGGAAAATAAGACCGAGACATTAGATATCTGATCGGCAATTTCTCGATCGCCCTGTTTGAGGCGTTTGGCTATTGCTGGACTAAATATACTTAAGACTAATGCTTCATTTTCGCGATTTTTCTGTTCGATTAGTTGAGTTTCGGCACGAAGGCTGCCTATTGTTTGGTTAAATGACTTAGCTAAATCTCCAAATTCATCTTGCGAACCAGATTTGACAACGGCATCAAATTCCCCAGCCCCCACCTTGTCGGCGCTAGCGATTAACATCTTGATGGGTTTGACAAAGATTGCGGTCAGCCACATGGCCACAAGCGTGATTAGCGCGATGATTAAAGTAGCCCCAATCAAAACTGTTTTTTCAAACGAGTGAATTGAGGCATAGGCTTCAGAAACATCAATCTCCGCCAAGATCACCCACCTCAATCCATCAATATCTAGTGGAGCATAAGAACTCAAAACAGGAATATTACGATAATCGTCGATCGCCTGCGTGTCTTGTTTCCCAAACAAAGCTTCCTTCACTCCTTTTGTTTGCACTTCCTGTAGGAGGATCGATCAAAAACATATCGTAATAACCGTATTTTTCAACTATATTGCGAAAAATGGGGTGGTAGCGGGCGTGAGCGCGGCTGTAAGCGCTGGCGTCGCCAGGATTGTCAAGGAGAAGTTTCTTGCCAATGGGGTTGGGGTTAGCAGCGATGTAGTGGTGCTACAAGTAACGGGCAGCGGCTGTTTTTGGCGTGTAGGATGCCAGAACGGGAGAACCATCGTTAGTTTTCGCTAGTTTGGGTATAAATTGTGTCTGGTAGTAAGTATCAATTTTTGCGTCAAAATCCGCTGGTACTGTCGATTGTTCAAGCTGGCGGTAGGCTGTCTTGAACTCCTGCATGGCACCGACGACTGTCAAGTCTTCGCTTAGGGTTTCGCTATGGTTATGAAGGGTTTCAAAATAATCTTGGATTTGATAAGTTTTGGCAGCCCGAAGGCTGGTTAATTGGTTGAATACTTTTTCGGTCAGAATCGCTTTACCAGTGCTAGAGGATATATAAGTGATCGCGAACATAGCGCAAAGGCTGACTACTAGTAACATGACTATGAGTTTTGTTTTTATACTTAACTGCTTAAGTAATTGCATCGGATTTTTCCTGATATTATTTGCCTGATTTCTCTTATTTCCCCTGATTTTTATCATTGCTTAAGAATTAGAATTAAAGGGTAATCTCTCATTATTGTTGGCGATCACATTTCAGCACACCAAAGCTTTTATACTACTGCGGGGTAATGTTCGGGAATTGTCCCATATCCAACGTGTTTTGCTCCTAGATTTTTGAGAGCCTTCTCTAAAACCTCTGGCTTGCGAAGATTTTCTACTACCAAGACTAAAGAGGCTAACAAAAGTTTCCGTTGTTTTTCCATATTAGTTTGGGCCAACAGTGGTTGCACTTGTGGGTGAGCGGCAAACAGGTTTTCGTAGAAGCTGGCGGCAAATTCTCCCGCGTGAGGTTTAATTTTCTGGAAATTTTGCTCTAAAAGTTCAACATTTAAAGACATAATTTTGTTTCTCTGTTTAAAGTTGACGATCCCTTGTCTAAAGACAGGTTTTTTTTAGTATACCAGCTCTGATGAATTCTTTTGATATAGTATTTGGCACGCGAGAGTTTATTTGCTGCATTTTCCCGACTTTGAGTTCTAATATCAGGTTCTGGTAACTACTTATAATAAAGAATCTACCTCAGCAAATCTCAGGCCTCTTCTAATTATAACTGTTTAAGGGAACCCGATCTAACAAGTTCATTGCATATTAATTGCCTGAACTAGGTTTTTCAATATTGAAATTGACGAACAGTGGAGAAACGGAATCTGTAAATTGCGAGTTATTGAACTTAGATCTGACAGAATTTACAAAGGTTCTGTCAGCTCCATTAGTATCAACTCTGGGCGATCGCCACTTATGCTCCAACTGGGGATGCAATAGCAGAGACAACGTTCAGGTTGGCAACCAACCCATAGGTTGATATGTACTCTTCTAACTCTGCTAAATCAACAGTGCCATTTTTATCGCTGTCAAGAATGTTAAAAAGATAATCAGTGACGTAGCTTCTGACTTCTTCAGAGCTACGTTCGCCTGTTGTCATATCTTCGATTAGCCCTAACAAATCCATAATCTCAGTTCGAGCGAGCGACTTACTGCCATCAGTATCCAATTGCAGGAAAAGCTTTTTAACATCTTCTGTTGCTACTCTCGAAGAGCGCAGTGTTTCTCTCAATATGTCATTGCTGAATGAAGTCATAAACAATATCTGCTCGACAAGTGGAATGCAGAAAAATCCCAGTGCTGCCCAAAAAACTGCATACTTCACATCCGCAGTAGTTGCACTAACACCGATGAAAAGAGCCGCCCAAAGGAAAAAGTTTGGGTTCACAAGTAGGATATAAGCATCCTGAGCTTCTGCCTTGCTTAGCTTGCCTTTTGTCAACGTTAATGGGTAAATTGGCAACCTTTAATGTAGCCAGAAGCGCCAGGGGAGCAACAATTGATAACGTTCTTGACAAGACAGCCGACGGATCAAGATTACCGCCCCAAAGCACGGATAAAACTGGGGAAGCAAGAGCGATTTCACAGGTTTGCCTAGCGCGTCTCATGTGAGAGACATATACTGCATCAAATTTTGTACCTTTTTTCTTCAGGTCAGAACCTGCTTGACGCGCTTGCAATCGGCCAAATGATGTGAGGTCAACATCCAGAACTCCGGCAAAAATGTTGCGTTCGTTACTGGTGCTTTCACCGTGCCGAATGAAGTAGACAAGTCCTAGCTTTTCTGCATTTAATTCTTTTTGTGAAGTCGCAGAAGTTGCGGCTGCATTCTGGAATTGATCTGCAAATTCGATCGCTCCATTTTCGGTACTTTCTACCTGGTCATCTAAGTTTCTAGTATCCATGATTCACTTTAGCCTTAAACAGGATTTAGATTCTTTTCTAACGTTGAAGTTTCAGACTTTCAAGTCAGACCAGTTAATCAAAAAAATCACTATACCACGAAAGCACGGTCAAAGACTGTGCTGAGTTATACAGCACTTTTCAGGTAAGTAGATACGCGAAACCCGGTTTCTTGATGAAACCGGGTTTCTGGGATGTACTTCATAAACCTGCAATTTGCTGTATATGCACAATTTATACCCTAAACCCGCCCCTAAGCTGCTGCGCGTCTAAATAATCTGTTGGTTTGGGAGGGCGAGAGGGAGAGAGGTATCTGGGCGATCGCATCTAAATTGTGCCCCTGCTGCGTTGGGGGAAAAGGTCAATCCTAAAATATCCTTGTAGGGAACTGCGACTCTAGTTGCGAAGCCCAAAGACCCTCAATCTTTGCAATCAATTCACTTCCAGACCAGAGAAAAGTTTGAGTGAAGAAGTTTTGCGCCTCAATATTCACGCCACCCAAAATTATATCAGTTGCTGCATTGAATTTCTCTATCTTGGCGTAATCATTCAGACCTGCGGTTGAGTACCAATTTCTGGTACTATCACCAATATAAAATACGTTAAGGGATTTACCGCTATTGCCAATTAAAGTATCTACTTCAACATTAGACAGACTGTTGTTTTCTGAACCTCTTAATATGTTTTGACCGGTACCACCTCCGAGAGTGTCGTTTCCCAAACCACCAAACAAGATATTAATGCCATTTCCACCAGTGAGATAATCATTACCCTCCTCACCACGAATGGTATTCCTGCCATCGCCGCCCAAGATGTTGTCATTTCCAGCTCCGCCAAAGATAGTATCATTACCAGTACCAGCCGTGATATTGTCATCGCCCTGGTCGCCACGGATGGTATTGTTCCCATTTCTGCCGGTAATGTTGTCATTGCCATTCCCGCCAAAGATGGTGTCATCACCTGCGCCAGCACTGAGAAAATCATCACCATCCTCACCAAAAATCGAATTATTCCCCTCTCCGCCATCAAGGGCGTCAACTCCTTTCCCGCCTAAGATGATGTCATTACCCGTGCCAGCAGAAACGATGTCGTCCCCATCCCCAAAATAATAAGTATGGTTGCCGTTGTTGTTGTAATATTTCCCAAAAATACCAGTTCCTATTAATGTGTCGTTTTTGTTAGTCCCATAGATGATAGGGCGCACGGATAGTTATTTGACGCTGACTTGGACTAAAAGCATTGCTAGGTGGTCTGTTAGTTTCGCCACCTGTCACCAAAAACGGAGTATTTATTACTGTCATCGTTCATTCCTCTCAAGTTATGTTGCTAAAGATGATTAATTGTTTCCCTTTCTCGACTTTCTCCACAAGTGAGCTGCACCCAAGCCCAAAAAGGCAAACAATGAGGCGAGGGGGGAGGCGTTCTCCGGTACAGCAGTAGGAGGAGATTCATTAATTTCTAAGGTCACAAGCCCCCCACCTGTAACAGCTCCATCTCGCAAGAAGAACTGAAATATCCCCGGATCTCCAAACATAAATCTGTTATTTCCATCCAAAACTCCACTCTTATTTACCCCAAAAACGTTGAAGCCAAATTGAGTGGGAACTCCGTTCTCAAAAGCCAAAACAGGGTTATCTGGGAAGTTTAAATCATCACTGGCCGTATAGGTCACAGGAGTTAAACTTTCCGCAAAGTCCAGAAATCTAAAGTTCAGGGATAGCAATCCTGGTCGAGCTTGATAGTCACCATCATTCATGACCAGGAACTCTGTGCCGACTTTGGTCAGATGGGTATCGTCGTAGGAAAAGTCACCAGTGTATACCCCTGCGAATTTGGGATCGGTGACGTAGGCGACATCGACCTTGACTTTGATTGTGCCTCCTATTGTGGCTGCCATAGCGCTCGCTCCTCCGAATGTGGATATCAAATATGTTCCCAGGATAGCGGTCAGTCCATATTTTATGTTCATTAGATATTCCTGATTTGAAAGGCTTCGCCCACAACAGTGAGTTTGTTTTCGTGTGTAGCAATTAACGAAAACAACATCTTGAGACAAAGAATAAAGCTTTTTTGCGGTATTTGATACCGTAAATTTACTAGAGTTTTTTGCCACAAATAACTAGATGTTTTGAAAATCTCAGTAATTCGATCTACGCCCAGCTTCAAGTTAGGTTGGTAAAGATGATTATTTGTTTGCCTTTTTAGACTTTCTCCACAAGTGAACTCCACCCAAGCCCAAAAAGGCCAACAATGAGGCCAAGGGGGAGGCGTTCTCTGGTACGGGAGTAGGAGGAGATTCGTTAATTTCTAAGGTCACACTCCCCTCACCTCCAATAGTTCCATTTCGCAAGACGAACTTAAATATCCCAGGATCGACAAACATAAATCCGTTATTTCCACCCCAAACTCCGCCATCATTTCCCGGAGCAACTTGGAAGCCAAATTGAGTTGGAAGTCCGTTCTCGAAATACAAAAGCGGATAGTCTGGAAATCCGTCAACATCTCTGACCGTATAGGTAACAGGAGTTATGCCATCAGCAAAGTCCAGAAATCTAAAGTTAAGAGATAGCAGTCCTGGTCGAGTGCGACTTCCACGACCATTGATGGTCATGAATTCATCGCCGATTTTGGTCAAATGTGTATCGTCATAGGCAAAGTCACCAGTGTAGACACCCGCAAAGTCGCCCTTACTTACATCAACCCTAATTGTGCCTCCTATTGTGGCTGCCATAGCGGTCGCTCCTGCGAATGTGGATATTAAATATGTCCCAAGGATAGCGGTCAGTCCATATTTTATGTTCATTGGATATTCCTGTTTTGAAAGGCTTCACCCACAACCGTGAGTTTGTTTTCGTTTGTAGCAGCCATTAACGAAAACAACATCTTGAGATACAGATTAAAGCTTTTTTGCGGTATTTTATACCGTAAATTTACTATAGTTTTTGAGCCAAAATTAGGATATATTGAAAATATCAGTCAAAAGAAACCGGGTTTTTATCGAATTTGCGGGTGACAATGCGTCGAGTCGTAAAAAACCCGGTTTCTGGAGCCTCATGGGTGCTTGAATACCGACAAAAAAAACCGGGTTTTTATCGAATTTGCGGGCGGCCATGCGTCTAGTCGTAAAAAACCCGGTTTCTGGAGCCTCATGGGT
>Ga0316607_1000350_pt1 | contig 17323 bp, 12 predicted proteins | sample MIS2016062E_MG_FD_207674 | JGI IMG/M metagenome (GOLD analysis project Ga0316607, IMG submission 207674) | Microbial mat bacterial communities from Middle Island sinkhole, Lake Huron, Michigan, United States - MIS.2016.062E | ecosystem: Environmental > Aquatic > Freshwater > Lake > Sediment...
CGGGCGCTGGGGTCTTCGGGAAAATCTTCTACTAATTGATACACTAGGTTTGCGGCTTCTTGGTAGTTCCCCTCCATGTATGCCGCTTCTGCCCGTTGGTAGTCCTGCTGAAAATTCGTACTTGTTGCCATTTGTCGCCCTCTGGGGATTTAAGATTTGAGATTTTTGATTTGTGATTTTTATCTTGACTGTTAGATGCGCCCCTCTGTGACTTTTTGTGATTAGACCCCAATCGCAAATCGCAAATCTAAAATCGATTTCATGCTGCCCACCGCGCCGAGCGCAGAATTTTCACTTGATCTAGCAGTCGGAGCACTTGATTTGCTTGTTCATCTAATATCCATTCTCCCTTCAGAAAAGGCATCATGCCGTCTGGTGCATTATTCTGCGAGTGCAGTTTCTCGACATCGAGCCACTGCATCCCCACAATGCGATCGACTGCTAGCCCCAAAATCGTATCTTGGTCTTCAACAGCAATAATCGGGATTTCAGGTCTATCCGTATTCAGGGGTGTTTGGTCTCCCAGAAATTGACCGAGGTCTGCCACCCAGATCACTCGTCCTCTCATGTTTAGGGTACCTAACAGCAAGGAAGAAACGTTGGGTATGGGTGTCATGCGGTCTGGGGACGGGGAAAGTACCTCTCTAATTCCTGTCGCCCCCAAGGCGAACTCATTCCCCGAAGGAACATAGAACCGCAGGTGCAGCTCACCTTCGGGAGTTTCCAGTTCTTGGAATTCTGGAACTTGATCGACACCTAGTCCTGGTAATCTAAAATCTGGGCTGCCTATAGTCATCAGAAAAATGGGTTTGAAACCCCGTCCTTTTAGGACGGCTTTACATTTATCACTACCGCCTTGGGGTTGTTTAATTTGGTGTACTTTTGTAATGCACTTTCAACGGGACAGTTACCGTTTCAAATTTTGCAACCCTGTACGCATAGTGTTTCGCTCCTTACAGAGCCTCCCATTACTGGGGTAATGTTAGCTTCGCCAAAGTTTTAAGAGCTGGCGCGGGCTAGCAGCACCGTCTCAGTGACCTTAAGACTGTTTAACCACTAGCGACAGAGCTCTTGACTAGCTTCGCATCCACAGGGTGTCGTGACTCAAAAAACGTAGTCAATGAAGACTGAGGCTGGTCAGAACGGCTTGCTAGATTTCTCTTTCAAGCCTCACGCCTTTAGGCTGAGGTTCCTGACCCAGCTCGATCATTAGAAACGGCTCTCTCGGAGCCAAACCGAGTGTTTTTACGTCTATTGCTCTCCATTTTTTCGATCGAACTTTTTGAATTTGTCAAGTGTTCCACCTATTCTTAGTTGGCCGCGGACGATCTCTAATCGTTGAGCAGACAGGATTAGGACCTCGAACTGTGCTGACTTCAATAGTAGCTAAGTCTCCGGTTTTTCAGTCAATCTGAGCAAATTTTCCTAGACTCGAACCAGGACATCCCAGAAGGCCTGAGCCTGCACAATCTATGCCCCTTCACCAAGAAATTGGGCGGAGCGAAGCGCAGGGTTGAAGCCCCGTTACTTCGACACTTCGACACTTCGACTACGCTCAGTGCGACGCTCCGCTCAGTGCGACGCTCCGCTCAGCACATCGCCTTCCAGGACGGCTTTAATTATCCAGATTTGTTCTTCAAAGTTTCCAGAAATCAGTTCGTATTTTCGTATTATGGTAGTATTAAAATACTACAGGTAGCATAACCGCCGATACACATGAGACACCAAGCTCAAACGACTGGTCGGAAAATAATAATGGTTAGTGGGTGGCGAACACCACGAATAAACATAGCCGGCCTTCCTAACGTAAGCCAGGTCACCAGAAAACTCAAATTTTGAATGTTAAACGTACCGTGGGGCACAGGTCAACAAGGAGAAAAATCTCCGAAAGCTTGGGGAGACAAGCCCTCTGGGGCTATCTAAGCTGGACTCGATGCTTGGTTCAACCGAACGGGTATTTGGTTTAAATATTGCCGAAAGGATAGGTAGTTTTAAGGTATGTCTGCGAACCAAGAATCCCCGTACAGTTAAGTCGGGGAGTGTCAAGTTAATGCTCCAACATCGGTGCTAAGAGCAAAAATACCGAGAATTAGATCGGACTTATCCTCAGTCAACCTAGATATTTCGGCTACTGATTTAATCCCTGATGCTGTCTAAAGTCAATTCTCTTCTAATTCGCGATCGAGTTCCTGGGCTAATAATTTGGACGATGGATGGAGATCCGGGCAACCAGGGCCGACATATTTTTCTACCACCATTAATAACTCGCTTTCGCCAAAAGGTTTGGTGAAGTAGTCATTGGCTCCCGCCATCCGGGCCTGAACGCGATCGATAAATCCGTCGATACCAGTCAGCATGACGATCGGCGTCTGCCGGAAAGCGCTAGAATTGCGGAGCATAGCGCAAATTTCGTAGCCGTCGAGTTCGGGCATGGCGATATCGCACAGAATTAAATCCGGTTTGATTTGAAAAACTAAACTCAGGGCTTTGAGGGGACTGCTGATGGTAGTAGCTTCGTAACCGTGTTCGTTTAAAATTGACTCAACTGTTTTGCGAATAACATTGTCGTCGTCAATACAGACAACTTTGGGAGCTTTGGTTTCTCGGGACGACAAATCTTTTTTGCTATTGGCAGGGGCAACAGAAGGCTCGTAAAATAGTTGCACCAATCCCTGCTGCACGAAGGGGTATATCGCCTTAGCGACACTCAGCACATCTCGATTGAGGTAGCGGGCCATTTGACGGATCGAAGTGTGGCCGTCAGCCCAGCGTCTGAGAGTATTAAAAGTATTGACAGGCAATGCGACTTGCAACTCGGCGGGGTCTGAAATCACCGGGCATTGGTTGGGCGACTGAATGTGAGGGTGAAACTGCTTCCACTGCTGTACCTGTTTGACAATCTTCGCCAGCAGGGGGCTAATTTCTAAGCTGGTTAATTGAGGAGCCAAAGCTGACCCCATTTCAAAGGTGAAGGAACCCTGGTGGAGACTGAGCAAGTCAAAGAGGGTTTCGTGGATCATGCTGTGGATGATGTTGCGCCCTTGAGCTGGGGTGAGGATGTGATTTTCTAGCAGCGCCCACAGGTAGCCGTATTCTTGGGCATTGGTAGAAGCCATGTAGGGAACTTGGATTTGGTCGAGGGCGGTGTCTGCTTTGTAGCGGCGCAGGTAGTCGCGCAAACGAAACAAACTGCCCGCACTCTGGGTAGCGTAAATAATCTGACCATTGAAGCAGAAGACAAACCAGGATTGTCCTGCAAGGGAGCGCTGGGTAGGTTGAGTACCAGTGCTGCTGACGATGGAGCTGTAGGCCTCTACGAACAGTTCTCCTGTTCGCTGACCTAACTCAATCAGTTGCAGGATGCTGCGGATGTCAATTTCACTCAAATTTCCCTGCATGCAGCTAAAGTGTTCTCCTTAAAACCGTTTGTCTGAGTGGAAAAAGACTACGTGCTTGTGTCAACCGACAATCAAGGATTTGTACTGTAATAAGTGTCGCATATCTGCCTGATTGTTGGCATAGTTCCCAAAAAACCTAGACAAATATCGAACTCGCGTGACATCTCCTACACCAACCACAAGCTGTCACCATTGGTGTAGGCTTCGCAACCAATCCGGCTATCGCTTAGGAGGCGTTGCGCTTTAAGAACGTTAGCCCTACCGCTCTGTTTTTAATGTTAATAGCTGCATTATGATCGCGGTCAAGACAGCACCCACAATGTGGGCAGTCATGCCATCTCTCATGCAGTTGTTTAGGCACTTTACCGTCGCAATTAGAGCAATCTTGTGAAGTATTATAGGCCCTTACTGGGACTACCAACTTTCCCAGCATTTACGGCTTTATTTGTTAGTATTGACAGAAAGCTTGACCACCCAGCATCCAACACAGATTTAGCCAATCTTGTACGAGCAAGCCCTTTGACGTTCAAATCTTCGACTGCGATTACGTCGTATTTTGACAGCAGGTGTAATTAGCCGTCTTGAAATGAAAGTCCTTGCGTTTATCAGCAACTTTCTTGTGTTGCTTGCCCAGTTGTTTAACTGCTTTTTGCCTGCGGTTGCTTCCTTTTTTGCGTCGTGAAACGCTTTTGGATTACCCGTAGGCGTTTTTGTGCCTTGCGGTAATATTGAGGAATAGCAACCGTTTCACCTTCGGAAGTTGTTAAGAATTCCTTTAAACCTACATCAATTCCAGTGATTTTATCTGGGTTGAAGTCTGGCTTAATTTCGGGAACTGTCTTGTCTTCCAGTGAAAGCGTAATGTAGTAGCCGTCAGTTGTTTTGGTGACGGAGGCTGTTTTAACATTAAACCCATCAGGCAGAGGGCGATGCAAGATTACCTTAACTTTTCCGAACATTGGCAAGTTAATTAGAATCCCCTGCAAACACCCGTCTTTGAACTGAGGATAAGTGAAGGTTCGGTAACGATTGCGTCCCTTAAAACTTGGTCTACCGCTACGCTTTCCATTGCTATCACCTTTGAGAAATCTATCAAAAGTTACTTTAACTTGTTTAGCTACATCTTGGAGGACTTGAGAGTAAAACTCGGTATACCAAGGATGGGATTTTTTGAGTTGAGGTAGCGGCCTTATCTGGCTGTAATAATCTGGACGTTCCTGTAAATCAGGATGGAGGCAAGCCAGAGGGTAAGCTTTAATCGGAAATCGGCCTTGCTCATATCGGTTAATGCGATCGGCCAGCAAAAAGCTGTATTGAGCACAACAGCACGACAGCCATCTGTCAGTCTCAGAGGCTGGGGGAAACGTAGGGCGTAGGTTGAACGGATATGCAGACTTCATTTGCAGGCGGCTTCCTGTAACTAAGACTCAGTATACACGGCGGAAGCTGAAGCTGTAGCGACTTTTACTATTCGGGTCAATCCCGCGCTAGCGATAGATTACGTCGATGGCGCGGGGATTCCGGCGTGTTGCGGATGGAATTAAACGGACTTGAAGCTGTAGCCTGAAGGCACACAAACAGCCGAGCCCCCTCCAAGTTTTTAAATTATGGTCAAGATTCACGGGGCCTTTCACTTCGGCATTGATTGGCCCTCCGGTCCAGGAGAGTGAATGGTTGAGAGCTTCGCCCGCTTCTCTCGCGATCGCGCTTGGCATTCCCATATTCTAACGTAGCGCCGTTTAAATCCCTATTCTGCCTGTCGCCTGCTGAACTGCGGTTGATTTGACGGTGACCAGTCGTCTCGCATCTAATACCGTCGCGTGCGGCGATCGAAGTCTAAGGTGCGATCGCCCTTTTGTGCGCACCGTAGCCGAAAGCCAGCCTTCTACCAGCCGTTGACTTTTTTCGGCCTTGAGGTGTAGCGGTCCCCCAGTTTTGCTACTCTTGAACAAGTGGGATTGATACTGTAAACCAGAAGTTGTGGCGATCGCGATCGGGCAATGCTTGCTTGACGCTCCTGAGTCAGGCAGTGCGATCTCTTGCTGCTAAAGTTGGGAAAGGGATGCCGATCTGGATTGGTAAAATAACATCAAGCGAGAGGACGATCAATGTGCTGTATCTAGCAGAAGTACAAAAACAGAGAAGTGGCTTTAAAGGCCTCGGTGGCGGTAAGGCTGAACTGAAACTGCTAGCTTGTCAGCGGGGAGAACACAATTGGAGTGCAATCTCGATCGATGATGTGATTCCAGTGGAGGAAGCTAATAAGTTTAACGACGGCACTTTGGTGCTGGTGGAGTTGAGTGCTAGCAAGCAAGTGCAGCGGATTCAGGAGGCGGCCCGCCAGTTGGTGAGCATTCTGCAAAATTTCTCGCGGTTGCAGGACAAGTTTAAGGATAAGGAAGAAGAAATTGAACAGTGGAAGGCTTCTCTGACGTTTTCGAGTCAGGAGCTCAATCGCCGGGAGATGGAAATGCAAGCCCGGGAAGAGCAGTTGGCTCAAATGGAGGATGAGTTGGAGCGGCTGGAGGCGCAGCGCTCGGAAATCGAAAATACTCGAGATGAAGCTAACCGATTGCGGGATGAGGTCGATCGCAGTCGTCTTGAAATTGAGAGGGCTTGGGAACAATTGCGGGGCCAGCAGCAGCAGGTGGCGACTCAGCAGTCTCAGGTGCAGCAAGGGGCGGTTGTCGATGCACAGCAGGCCCAAAGGATTCAGGAGTTGATGAACAAGCTGGGTGAGGCAGTGGCTTCGGCACAAGGGGTTCGAGAACAACTGAATCAGTCTTTGGGTGTTGTGGGGGCTCAGCAGGCAATTCTGGATCTACACTGGCAGCAGTTGGAGCAAAAACGGGCCAATGCTCAGCAGCAGCAAGTTGAGGTCGATCGACAACATCAAAATATCCAGAACCGCTGGCTGGAGTGGTATCAAGCGGCTGATGCTTTGAGTCTCGCCAGGGTCGATCGAGCCAGGCAGCAAAGTACCCTCAGCGCTAAAGAGGAGCAGGTTCAGTCGTGTCGTTTGCTCTTTCGCGCAGTTGAGGAGCTTAAACAGCAACTTTCGAGGCTGGCATCGGCAGCGGGTACAGCGGGTACGGTGCAACAAGTAGTAGATGTGCAAGCTCTGGAGAAGATGCCAGTTGACGAGTTGCAGAGGCTAGTCCAAAATCTGCAACAGGATTTAGAAAAGGTGTTTCGGTTTGTGAATGACCAAGAAGAGGAGTTGACGCTCCAGCAGGAGACAATTGAGGAACTGCAAAAGAAGATTCAAGCCGCTAGCGAGTACGATCGCATGGCTTTGGAAAATGAAATGGCAGATGAGCTGGAAAGTTATCAGATGTTGAATGAAACTCTGGTGGGACAGCGGCTGAGGTTGCGGGAACGGGAAGATGTTTTGAGCCAGCATCAGACGGTACTGTGGCGCAGGCTGGGTACTGCGAATCCTCAAAAACAAGATCGAGACATGGATTTGGGGCCGATAATTGCACAGCTCGATACTCAGCGACAGCAACAGGGGAATGATTTGCAAAGGCTGGAGCAGGAAATTCAGCAGTTGCGAGATGTCATAGCTCAAATTGATGGTAATGTCAACCGCCAAAATGGGGAAATTGAGGCGAAGCGCTATGAAATTAAACAGTTAGAGCAGAATGTGTTCAACCAGAAAGGTGCTGTGGCGGAACTTTGGGGCCGGGTGAATGTTTATCAAGAAATGTTGCAGCCGGTGCAGGATAATTTGAGGGGGCTGCGCGAAAAGCTGGAAGGGATGGCGGGGATACTCGATCGATCTGTGCACAGTGGTGAGCAGCAAGCTCAGGTAGTTGCTCAGTTGCGGGAAGTTCTTTCGGGTTTGATCAATCTGCCTTAGTTGTCAGTTGGAAGTTAACTTTTTAGATCCAAAATAATCGCAGGGTGTTCGACTCGAGCGATCGCTCCACCGGGAAAGGGATCGGTTTGCGATCGATTGGGGGCTAGGATTAAGCTTGTTAGTTTTTCTACGCTTTCAAAGCTGGGGGCGATCGGTAATATTTGTTGTAATAGTTGTCGCATTGCCCGTCGCTGTAAAGCTTGGGGTGCTGCGCGCAAAATCAGGCGGTTTAATTTAACTGGCAGTTGACAATTTACCTGTTCTGGTTCGTTAATTGCCAAAATTGCGCGCTGTAGCAACTCGCTAGCTGCAAGTTCTAGATATTCGACATCGGCGCGGAGGATTTCGGCTGTTTGACCTAGTGCTTGTTGGACTTTTGGGTTAAAATGAGTTTCTAAATAAGGCAATAATTCACCTCGAATGCGGTTGCGGGCATATTGTAAATCTTGATTTGTGGAATCTTCCCAAATGGGTAGTTTTTGCTCTTGACAAAACTGACCTGTTTGCGATCGAGTTATGTCGAGTAGGGGACGAACTAAATAAATTTTGGATTTGGGATTTTGGATTTTGGATTCTGGATTGTCATCGAGATTTTCCCATCGAAAATCGGCAAGGGGGCGAACCCATGTGAGGGCTGAAAGTCCGTCTGCACCGCTGCCGCGAATCAGGTTGTAGAGAAGAGTTTCGGCGCGATCGCTCTGGGTGTGGCCTGTAACAATGTAGGGATAGTTGTGGGCGATCGCAATTTTGGTTAAACTGTGATATCGCCACTGTCTGGCGGCGGCTTCTGTAGTAGCGACGCGATCGGCGGTTTCCAAATAATAGGATATTCCCCAATTTTTAGCTAATTGTGCGACATGATTTGCCGAAGCTTCTGAATCGGAACGCCAGCGGTGATCGCAGTGGGCAATTGCGAGATGCCAGCCCCATTTTGGCTGCAAATCTAGCAGTAATTGGATTAAGCACAGAGAATCTTGTCCGCCGGATACAGCTACTAGAAATCGCTGATTTGGCGGCAATATTTTTCGGTGCCGAAGTGTCCGATGTAGTTGAGCGTGGAGGTTTGTCCATTCAGTAGTCATTAGTCAATTGTTAGTTGTTACTTGTTATTTGTTAGTTGTTATTTGTAAACTGCTAATTTTTAGATATTAGTCGTTAATTATATTTAACACTAATAACGAACAACCAATAACTAATAACCCATAACCAAGAACTAATAACTAATAACTTCTATCTTAGCTCCACATTCCTACACTGTGAGGGTGATTGTCTGGATACCTAGAACTAGGAAAATCCTTACTTGCTGTTGAGTCGCTGATATTTAATTCGTCATCTGTATCAGTTTCGTCTGAGCTATCTGCTGGATAGTTTGGCGCGATATCTTGTGCGTCGGAGGCTGCGGTGGTTGGTGAGCGAAGTCGAACCATCAGGGCTTGTTGTTCCGGCAGATCAGGCTCGTTCTGGCAGAACTCCAAACGCAGCCTAATTTTGCCTTTTCTCCAAGCTTTTCCTGCACTTAAAACTTCGCAATCCATACCGTCGGTAAACAACTTTTCTTCTGGCAATTTTGACTGCATAATCGTCAAAAATTCGCTGACTTTAAAGGTGCATTGATACATTAAAGCGCTGGCAGGAGTAGACAAAACATCGTCTTCTTTGAGAAAATTTTGCGAATCGTCCATCTCAATTGTCCTTTCAGGAAGTTGACTGTTGACAGTTGGCTGTAGTCAGTTGGTAGAGCTGAAGTAAGGTGGGCAATGCCCACCCTACAATTAGAAAAACCAGCCGTAGGAATGTAAACCCTTGCCTAATAGATTAACTCCTAGATAGCAAATCCAAACTACCAAAAAACCTGTGGCGGCTAAAATTGCTGGGCGTCTTCCCTGCCAGCCGCGAGTAATGCGGGCGTGGAGGTAGGCAGCAAAAATCAACCAAGTAATCAATGCCCAAGTTTCTTTGGGGTCCCAACTCCAGTAAGATCCCCAAGCTTCGTTAGCCCAAACGCCGCCGGCAATAATGCCGATCGTCAGTAAAGGGAATCCTAAACCGATGATGCGATAGCTAATGTTATCAAGAGTGGATGCTAGATTCAAGCGCTGGGGCGAGAGAAGTTCTGCGGTTTGAGATTGGGCGGTTGCAGAGGTTTGAACTGTTGGCAATTCGAGCACTGCGGTGTTACTGAAACCGTTATTGCTGGAGTTGAAAGACGGTTCGCTAAAAGCTAATCCGCTGTCGGCGACGGTTTCTAAGCTTTGAGGTTCGGGGTTTTGAGGGCGTTGGAGGCGGTAGTTGCCGTTGCGGGTGCTGCTGGTACCGAAGGAACTGCCGGTGAGTTCGATGTTTTGGCCGCGGGTAATGATCAGGAAGGCGATCGCCAGTAATGCTCCTACCATTAAAGTTGCGTAACTGAGCATCATAACGCTGACGTGCATCATCAGCCAGTTTGATTTGAGGGCGGGTACTAGGGGTTCTGATAACTGCATGGTTGCGGGCAGTGTCAGGGCGGCAAAGGCGGAAATTGCCATTGCTACGGGGGATGTCGCTACTCCCACTAAGCGCGATCGGCTCATGTTTTCAGCGACTAGGTGGATAGCTGTAATTCCCCAAGTCAGGAAAAATAGGGATTCGTAAAGATTGCTGAGAGGGAAGTAGCCGGCTTCTATCCAGCGGGAACCGAGTAAAGCGGCGATCGACAGATTGGCGATCGCCATTCCTGCGGTTCCCAAGGCTGACAAATAGGGAATGGCGGGAAAAGCTGCACCAGCCCAGTAAATCAGCATTGTTGAGAAGAGGATGGCAAAAGAGATGTTGTCCAGCCAATTCTGGAGTACAACCAGATCCATAAAAAATCCTCCCGTAAAGTTTTTACTTAGTTATGCTAACTAGATCGATCGTACTGGGATTCGGGAGTTTTGGGTTTGGGATTTTGAATTTTTGCAGCAATTCTGGCTTGTTGACAATAGAGGTGGGGAGCTTGAGGCTAGCACATGAGTTAAATTGCGATTAATTGCCAGAAGATGGACTCGGTAAAGATGGACTCGTTGACATACTCCCCGTCGTAAACGAGCGGGGATTCTTGACACTTCATCGGATGATGCAACGCCCGGTTGTCTTACTCTTCCGACCTGCCCGTTTAGAGTCGTGGCAATGCCCTATCCCGACTATATGTATCGTTTTGTTTTAACTAACAATACTTTTGTTTTGCTTCCAGGTTGGATTATAACCATTGCCCTTCAGTCTTTCCCTATTTCTTGAGCAGTCCCGGTTTCAACTCTGATGAGTATATATCGCTGCACTATACGGCGGGGATTTCAACCACCTACATTCTAGCACAAAGCCGTCCTGGAAGGACGGGGCTTCAAACTCAATTTCTTGGTGAAGCAGAACTCGGTAAAGATGGACTCGGCAAAGATGGACTCGGCGAAGGAGTCGATCGATCGGATTTTTTGAGGTTGACAAAAGCGTCGTAGCGGGTGGTACGATCGCCAATTACCGAAGCTGTAACGCCGATCGAGCGCATGGCATCTATCCAGATTTTTTGACTGGGGGGAAATTCCGGCAAAGCTAAGTTTTTCGGGTTGAATGCAGTCTCTGTGTCGATGAAGAAATTGCCGTTGTGGGGCTTAAGTTGCGATCGCACAGTTGTTTGGAACAATTCGCTGCTTAAAAGCGGACTTTTCGGTGCCGGAACGATCGCATCTAATACAGGTGCTCCTACTGTTAAAAACGCTACATCTTTCATCCAGCCACGAGTAACTGTGATTCCTCCAAAGCGCGATGTCCATTTAATCGCGGGTTGGCCGCCGGCTTGAATTTCCTCGACTCTAAACCCTTTAGTTTTCATGATGTCATCAAGCTGTTTGAGGGATTTATCAGCAGCGCGGCGGTTGTTTGTTTCTACCATAAACACAAATCCAGCAGCAAATTTGTCTTTGGGATTCGGCGCGGGGGCTGGTATTAAAGATAAAGAAAATTCCCCAGCCATCCAGTTGATTAAGTCTTTGTCTAAATCCATGCCTGTGGTGGATTTTAGGGCTGTTCGCAAAACTTGGGGATCGATCGGGGTGATCGGGTTAGCATCAGCTCCTAATAAGTAATCTTGCCACAAACGCTGCAAGTTGCCACCGGATACCATCATTATTGTGTTATTTGGCAGACGGTTAGCCATTTTTTCAGCGTTGTTTTCTACTGCTATTTTTTTCTTGCTGTCGGGTTTCAGCCAAGAGATTGATTTGAATCCAATTCCATCGGTATCCAGCGTAACTGTGGTGGCAAATCCCTGATTTTGTTGCAATTTTTCGAGGTTTTCCGGCGAAAATGCGCGGGCTGAGTTGACGGCGGCAAAGGCTGCTGCTACGGGGATGTTGACATAGATTTGACCGAAGGCACCTGGACTTTTTACTTGTTCTAGGGCGTCTCCATAACCGGGGGTTTTTGCTAGGGAAGGTTCGCCTTTGTAGGTATCAATTATTCTGTCGGTGGCGGTGGGATCTGTGGTGATTGCTAGATAGTTGGTACCGAGTACGGCGACTGAGAAGTTGCGATCGGGTATGCCTTGAGTTTCAGTGACTTGCACCCCTTTGTAATTGCGCTCAACCATTTTTCCTTGGTTGAGGGGTCTGGGTTTTGCTAATAATTCTTTGGCTCTAATCGGGTTGGCAATTGGCAGAATAATTGCTACTGACTGTTGGATTGGGGGACGAGGGGGCGCGTTGGGTGAGGATGGGGGGACTGGAATTGCTAATTTGTTTCGCAGAAAGGCAACCATGATCGTGTTTCCCACCCACGGTTGGATGTCTTGTTGGTAGCCGTAGCCGTTGGTTGCCAGGAGTCGATCGCGCACTTCTGCTAAAAATTTTTCAAAGGAGGCTTTTGACTCCGGGGTACCAAACTCTCGCAGTCTTTTCCACTCCGACTCCTGGGTGCTGATGGAGATGGCCATCATGGTATCTTGGGGAACAACCGTTGCGCCGGCTGGCAAATCTTTGCCGGGCCCACGGGAGATGACGATCAAGTAGGTGATGAAGCCTAAACCGATCAGCAGTGTGGCTGCTCCGATCGTAAACAGCAGGGAAGATTTATCTTTCTTAAACATTATTCGTCAGGTTAGGTTGCTCGCAACATCATAAATTATATTCGGCATAGGGCATTGGGCATTGGGCATTGGGCCTAGGGCATTGGGCATTTGTAATTTGTAATTTGTAATTTGTTATTTGATATTAGAAAAACCACTAACAAGTAACCACTAACTATGCCCCATGCCCCATGCCCTATTCCCCATTCCCCATTCCCTTATTTTAGTTTCTCGCCTTAAAGTCTTTAAAGATAGTTTGAAATGAGTACATCAATCGATTCACATCGTTTGTGGAGCTAGGAAATATCTTGAGTTCCCATTTTTTCCGGGCCATTGTCAGGAGTTTTGCGACGGGTTCTGAGTAACTGTTGGAAATGAAATAGCTGCCGCCTTCGTAGCGAATGTCTGACGATAATCCGATAAAAGCACCGGCCATTTCTAGTTTAAGTTCCGAGGTACTGTGCTGAGATTTTACTGCTAAAATGACTTGCGAGTGCCGGGGTTCCCGGTTGAGCAAACGGCACATATTCGCTTCTTTTTGGTACAAAATTAAGATGTTGCAGTTATGTAGAACTCCGGCTCTACCTTGGACTTTCACTCCGAGATGAACTTCGAGGGGTGGTTTGTCGGCAAATTCCACTACCGCGTAAGTATATGGATGTGCAGTACCGTGAATTTTTCCCGCTGTTTTTCTAAATGTTAAATATTTCGGTGTTTCGTCTAAAATATTGTTATAATATATGGTTCCTCCTTCATTGGCAATTGCTTTTAAAAGTATAGTGAACAGGTAAACATCAAAGATGTTTGCTTGTTCGGTAACTCCGTTGAAATCGGGATTGATCGAGCTACTTAGTTTACTTTTAATGTCGGAATTGGTGAGGTAGTTGCGAGGCTCTGATGGCAGTTTTTCGAGCAAGTCTTTGAGGGCGATCGCCTGTTTGTTGCGTGGGGCTGTAAGATGAGAGGCAAAATCGATTGTTTTGGCAGATTCAGCACCTGATGAGGCAAATGTAATTTTTGTGCCGAGGGGAGAGGTTTCTGATTCTACTTTTAAGAAATAAGCAATTTCGTCTGCCATTTCGGAAGTATTGACCGTCGCTTGCTCGACAGAATCAATTAACAGCAAAAGTTGTTCTTTTGCGGTATAATCTTCTATCTTAAGCAGGGGTGTTTTTCTTTTGGGCGATCGCTCTTCAATCGTTTGGCCAATCTCTACGGTATCGGCCACTTGTTGAGCTACCCAACCCAAATTAAATTCATTCAGAATTGCGGCCAGTTCTTGATAGACTCTGGCATACTCTATCTCGTCCATAATTGTTTCTGCGCTGCACACTATTCTAATTATACAAGCTGATTTGATTTTTTTGTCAATGGCCTGAAGAATTGAAGAATTGACCCCACGGATAAATCCGGGGGCTTGTACCCTGGCTGCTGTCGGTTAGCAGCCAACAGTCAACAGCCAACAGCCAACAGCCAACAGTTAACAGCCAACAGCCAACAGCCAACAGTTAACAGCCAACTACCAATTAGCAGTAAGCTATTTTACGACTCTCAAGCGATCGCAAAAATGGCAACTATCAACGACAACTACCTCAAACTCAAAGCCGGCTACCTGTTTCCCGAAATTGGGCGCAGGGTGAAAGCCTTTGCAGACGCGAATCCAGGGGCACCAATCATCCGCCTAGGGATTGGCGACGTCACAGAGCCCCTACCAGAAGCTTGTCGCCTCGCGATGGTGGCGGCGGTGGCAGAAATGGGCTCGCGGGATACATTCAAAGGATACGGCCCGGAACAAGGTTATGACTGGCTGAGAGAGAAAATTGCCGAGCACGACTTCAAGTCGCGGGGATGCGATGTTGATGCTTCGGAAATCTTTATTTCTGATGGTTCTAAGTGCGATTGTGGCAATATTCTGGATATCTTTGGAAACAATAACACGATCGCAGTTACCGATCCAGTTTATCCGGTGTATGTAGACACGAACGTGATGGCTGGACACACGGGAGATGCGAATGAACAAGGCGAATATGGCGGCTTAGTTTACCTGCCAATTACAGCAGAAAACAATTTTACTGCCCAAATTCCCACAGACAAAAAAGTCGATTTAATTTACCTGTGTTTTCCCAACAATCCGACGGGAGCAACTGCAACCAAAGAACACTTGCAAGCTTGGGTAAATTATGCTAAAGCTAACGGTTCGATTATTTTCTTCGATGCAGCCTACGAAGCGTATATTTCCGATCCTAATTTGCCGCATTCTATTTACGAAATTGAGGGGGCGCGGGATTGTGCGATCGAATTTCGTTCATTCTCAAAGAATGCTGGTTTCACCGGTACTCGCTGCGCCTTAACAGTTGTACCGAAGACTTTGACTGGAAAAGCCGCAGATGGTTCCGATGTCGAAATTTGGAAGTTGTGGAACCGCCGCCAATCTACTAAATTTAACGGCGTTTCTTACATCGTGCAGCGCGGTGCTGAAGCGGTTTATTCGGAAGCCGGCAAAGCACAAATTCAGGCATTAGTCAATTTTTACATGGAAAATGCTGCGATTATTCGCGAGAAATTGACAGCGGCGGGAATCGAGGTTTTTGGTGGCGAAAATGCGCCCTATGTGTGGGTGAAAACGCCTCACGGTTTGTCGAGTTGGGATTTCTTTCAGAAGTTGCTGGAAACTTGCAATGTGGTGGGAACACCCGGTTCTGGTTTTGGTGCGGCGGGCGAGGGTTATTTCCGCATTTCGGCGTTTAATAGTCGGGAGAATGTGGAGGAGGCGATGAGACGGATTGTGGAGAAGTTTAAGGTTTAATCTCATGTGAGTCCGGTAGGGACACGGCAGTGCCGTGTCCCTACTGCCGTGTCCCTACTCCCATCTGCTGTATTTCATCCGATTGAAAAGTGTTATAATCTAAACCAGACCACTTTACAGTGAGCGTGAAAAAGCAATGTCCTATAGCGAATTCACCCTCAAAAAAGTCAAACAAGACTTTCAGCTAACCCTAATAGAAGTACCTACTTTTATTGTTTCAGCGCCGCCGATTCAGCCTAGTCCAGCCCTAGCTGAGTTTATAGAAAAACGCCTACCTCTAGCCCTAGCATTGAATACCGAAAAAGCTCGTTCTGAAATGATTATCTGTCCGATTTTGCTAGAATTAAAAGATATTTTTAATCAGCAAATCAGCCTTTTTTCTGGTAATGATTTTACCGTCGATCAATCTGTGGGACTTAACGGTGTCTGCGACTTCCTAATTAGCAAATCGCCCGAACAACTGTTTATCGAAGCTCCTGCTATGATTGTGGTGGAAGCTAAAAAAGAAGACATCAACGGCGGACTTGGACAATGTGTTGCTGAGATGATTGCGGCTCAGCGTTTCAATGAAAAAAACGGCGACTTTGTTAACAAGCTCTATGGTTGCGTTACGACGGGGAATTTGTGGAAATTTATCAAATTAGAAGAACAAACTGTTACCATTGGTTTGAGAGAATACTCATTGCCACCAGTTGATGAAATTTTGGGAATTTTAGTTAGTTTTATTACTTAGTCGGGACTTACGATCAAAACCAAAGAAACCGGGTTTTTGCTGCTTTTGTGGGCTATCATAAAGTATTCTCGAAAAAACTCCCGGTGGTTGCCCTTCGACTACGCTCAGGAACCGCGAAGCGGCGCACTGAGCGAAGCGGCGCACTGAGCGAAGCGGCGCACTGAGCGAAGCGGCGCACTGAGCGTATTCGAAGTGTCGAAGTGTCGAAGTGTCGAAGTGTCGAAACCCTTACCACCCGTGAGTAAGTCCGATTAACCAGACTGAATATAAGCCAACACCAGGAGTTTTTTATGCACTTGCTACGAGTTCAAGTTCCTGATTTTCGGGGTTTGAAAAATATAGACATCACTTTTGAAAAGGAATTCGTTCCTAGTATTTTTCCGCTGGGTAGTCAAAATGGCGGTGGTAAAAGTACGCTGTTGCAGTTAATTTTTGTGTTGCTGCACTGTTCTTTTGATGACGATAAAAAACCGTTTGTACAGAATCTGCTTGAGGGATTTAAAATTTTGGGCGAGGAAGAAAAAAAATTAGCAATCATTGATATTTGGGATGGAGAAAAAATTGTCAAACTTGAATTTTATTGTAAAAGTTTTTTTGCAGAAAATTATATACCCAAGCCTGATTTTATAACTGACGAAAATAATATCATAGATATATGTTATCTTGAAAAGGTTAAAGAAGAAATAGATAACGATGATATAACAACCCCAAGATTTACAGAGTTAAAATCAATTACAGAGTTAAAATGTCGTTTTAACAATCAAAGCCAGGAGCAAGCAAAATCATTCCTAGAGAAGATATCGCATAAAATTTTTCTAGCAGCTCCTGCAACACAGGTTTTTTTATTTCTTCCGCAAAAATCTAGGGAACTATTATTTAAAAAATCCAGTAACGGAGACAATAATTATTACGGGATACTCGAATCTGCCCGATCCAAATTACAAGGCTTGTTTACCTATGATTTTCTTGCTGTAGAGCTACTTATTGAATCATTTAAAGCTGCTCGCGATCGCGATTTCAGAGAAGCGATAAAAACAGGTAACTATGGGAACAGCTATCAATCTCTAATTAACGACTTAAATCTGCTATTGGGCAATAAAAGGATAAATTTAAATGAAGATTTTTCTGGAGTAAATTTTAAATTGGATAATAATGGTGAAACTATAGAACTATATCCTGAAGATTTAAGTCACGGCGAGCTCAAAAGACTTAGCATTTATATATGGCTCAAGTCGCGCAACATAGAAGATGCTATTGTTTTGATGGATGAAGTTGAAATTGCTTTTCATCCAGATTGGCAATATCAAATTATATCAGACCTGAAAGAGTGGGCTCCCAGCAATCAATATATTCTGGCAACTCACTCCTACGCATTGTGTGAAGCTCTGACACCAGCTCACGTTAAAGAAATCGAGCCAAAACTGATCAAACAAGAATCCTAGTATTATAA
>Ga0316607_1000351_pt1 | contig 17302 bp, 16 predicted proteins | sample MIS2016062E_MG_FD_207674 | JGI IMG/M metagenome (GOLD analysis project Ga0316607, IMG submission 207674) | Microbial mat bacterial communities from Middle Island sinkhole, Lake Huron, Michigan, United States - MIS.2016.062E | ecosystem: Environmental > Aquatic > Freshwater > Lake > Sediment...
AATATAACAATATCGTACTCTTCCAACATTTTATTGAGTTCGTCACGAAATAAATATCTATCCATTGCATAGATATTAGCTACAAAATAAGGATTTACTTTATCGGAATTGCCAAAATTTCCTTGTATAAATGATGTTATAACTTTTCCAAATTCATTATGAGTATATGTCGGGAAATGAAAATTTATGACTTTTAACCCTTGATTTTCATAATAATTTGTAATAAGTTTCACTTGAGAACTTTTACCAGCAGAATCCACTCCTTCTATCACAAGAAGTTTGCCTTTTTTATTTTTCATTAACATGTTTGTTAAATTTTTGTTTAAATTTTTGTTCATATTTTTCTGTAAATTTCAAATACCCATTATCTTTCAATTCTTTTATTACATCAAATGCAATAGTTTTTCTACATTCTCTAATTTTAAAAATTAAATTATTATCTTTACAGAATATTCTTGCTGCATTGCTCTTTAAAATAATAAGTGGCGATGATTGCAATGATTTAGGCTTTATTTCAACTAAATATTTATCTTCTATTAAAAAATCCGGTCTATATGTTCTTTTACTACCATCATAATTAATATACTTAATTTTTATAATTTGTTCAGCATTTTTCCACTTAAGGCTAAATCGTTCTATAACATATATCATGTAAGATAACTCTCTTAAACTTCTAAAAAACCATCCTTTATACCACCCAGACCATCCATTTCCTGAGCCGTTTGGAGATAATTTTCCATACATTGGATTATTTTCACCACTACTTTTTATTGATAATTTCTTTTTTATTAAACTAGATTTTTCAAGCCCATATAATTCAATTAGGGTTTTTCCTTTTTGAAAAATAGCAGGATTAGCTCCATGCCATACGCCATTAAAATTAGGATTATTTTCACCTGATGTTTTTATTGATATTTTTGTTTTAATCTCATTAGATTTTTGGATTCCATATCTATCTATATATGATTTATTTTTAGATAAGCTGGAAGCTATTCCAGCTTTAACATATTGAATACCTCTGATACCTAATTTTATTTGTTCTCGTTGACGACATCCTCTACATAAATCTTTTGAATATATGTTAAATCCATTTATTTGAGAATATAAACTTGATTCATATTCTTTATTACAATCATCACATATTAAGAATATGCGCTGTGATTCATATTTACATTTTCCCTGATGTTGAATAACTTCAGAAATTATCATTTTATATTTATTATAATGAAAAGAGGAAAAGGATTTTATTAAAAATAAAGTTAATAGTGTAACCAACAGCAAGAATGCCAAATATTGGCCAGTTGGCATTGAGTATAAATTGTGTGGCGTATCCAAATAAAATAACATTAAATGCAAACTCAATATAGTTTACAATTAATGATATAATATTAGATTGAGTTTTTTCAATATTATATGATTGAATTATTGGATTTATTTCTTCAGTAAGAGCTAGGTTATCTTCTTCGATATTTGTAATTGTGTCTTTGTATAAACGTTTATTTAATCTTGTTGCTAGTTCGTTATGATTTATCATTCTTTTTGGTTTTAAGATCAAAATTCAATGTTTTGCCTTTTACGTCAGATTTCTTTTCTGTACTATCTTCATCTGGTTTTTTAGATTTAGCCGGCGCTTTTGTATTTTCGGATTTGTCAGAGTTTTCTGAAGTTTCTTCTGTAGATTTTTTTGGTTCAGCGTTAGTTGACACATCTTTTTTAGTAGAAGCGGTATCAGTTGTTTTTACTTCGCCATACATACCCGGCTTAAACGTATCGGTTGTTTTCACATTACCTTGCATATCATATCCCGGCTCAAATTTAGCGCCACCCATATTCATTTCAACTTTTACTTCAGTTTTTCCTTTTTGGTATTCGCTTTTCAACCAATTATAAGACTTAGTATTGGTATCAGGAATTATTAATCCTAATGAATCTACTTTTGTGTTAGATTTTTCTGCCATTTCAGCTTCCTCATTAAGTTTATCTAAATAGTTGTATATGTTAAAATTACCTGCCTTCATTTTATAAGTTTATTTTTATATATATCTATCATTTTTTACTATATTTTTAATTTTCTCTTTTAAATTATATTAAAAGAGAAAATTAAGGTTTAACTAATTTAAAGACCTAATTCACCGTCTGGAGAATCTGGTAATGCTTCTTCCGGTGGCGCTTCTTCAGTTGGGGTATCTTGCGCTCCAATATCCCCACCAAATCCGCCATCAATTGCTCCGGCGCCAGAATCGAATCCACCACCGCCAAATCCACCACCGCCAAAATCTCCGCCACTAGCATCTGCACCTTCTGCTCCTCCACTAGTTCCGACTGCTGCAAGCAATCTAGCATATGCATTTGCAAGCTTTCTAATTTCGCCTTTACGTTGATTTTTATATTTTTCATTAAGAGCTAAATCATCATCAGAAAATTGCATATATTTTTCAACAAGAAATTTTGGATCAAAATAAGCTTCTTCTGTTGAAGTTCCATCTGGACCAATAGTAGATTGTTTTACGTTACTTAATGCTGTTACAATAGTTGCGCCAGAATTAGCAATTTGTCGTTGTTTTGCAACTGTAAATAAGTTTTCTTCTACAAATAATAAACCAAGCGATCCTTTTAATGCTAAATCATTCTTGAATTCAGGATGTTTTAAAACAAACTGAATCCATACAGGTTTTAATAGTATCTCTTGGAACATAGAACGAATTCTATTAATAAAATACGAAAATCTCATTTCTTCTCTAGCTATACCATCATTTCCATCTGACCAATTCCCGCCAGTATTTCCTCCTCCACCATCACTTCCAGATGAAGTAGCTCCCATACTTATTCTATTTTGAGGTACTTTGGTTTCTGACATAAATCTTATCCAGAAATATTTTAAAGAATCTGTACCCGAAAGATCATATCCTTCTGGTTTTACTGAAGATATTTCAGTTTGGGTTCCTTCTTTTGACGGAATTATATATGTCTTTGCAAAAGAAAAATTAGGTGTACCATTTATGGTTATTTCTCCACTTTGATCCGCTATTGTTATATCTTCTTTATACATTGCTCTCAATTCAGCTAATCTAGTTTTAGCTTTTGCTTCAGATTGTGTGCCAATAGGAACTATTAATTTCATTCTATATTGAGAGTTAATAACATTCCATATAATCCTGGAATTTTCCATTGTTCTCATCATATTAAATGATCTCACCAATCTTTCCACATAAGATAATCTTGATATAAAATTAGATCTTGCCCACGAAATGTATATAATATTTGCATCTAGTAATTCACGTTGTCTTTTTGTATCACCTCTATATTGTGTCCATACTCTAATTTCATTACCTGCAATATCTCTTTTCATTTCCGGCTCCAATGATATAGGGTCCAATTCTTTGAAACCTATTACAGTTGTTGCGTTATGATCTTCATCTTCATCATATATTATTTCATATGCTAAAAACCCATCTACAAGAAACTTTTTTAAATAATGCCAAGCGTCATGGCCATTATTAAATCCAAACGCATAATACACTTTTTTAAATGCTTCATTTAAATCATCAATTATTTCTTTTGCTTTTTCTTCTTTCAATACAGCTTTAAGGATTTTTGTATTTGGATATGCAAAATAATTTGCATCATCATATATAATAGTTTCATCTGCAATAACTTCTATAACATTTTCAATTTCGCAATTTGTAGCAAATTTTCTTAAAAATTCTCTTCTAGTTGCATATTCTCTATCATAGAAAGCAATAAATTCCTTTTGACCAATATCTGACCCTGAAAAGAAACCTTGCTGCCCATATAGATTATACATAGTATCCTCAGATGCCTCGGTAATCCCAACGCTTTTTGAGTTCTTAATGAGCTTATCATCCCATTTTGTACCTAGGAAAGATAAAGTTCTTATATTTTTTTGTATGTTTCCTATTAGTCCGCTACTATTATTTCTATTATCTATATTTCGAAGTGTAAATCCTGACATATTTTTGTTTTATTTATATATTATTGATTTTTCCAATACAAATTATGTACTTTATTTATATTCATCATTTTTGTTGCATTTTCTGATTTAAAAAATGGAATATATGACCATTCTACATATTCAATAGATCTAAGTCTATCCACTTTTTCAATATAGTAGTTTCTATATCCAAAGGAAAATGTTGAGTTAGCTCTATTACTCCATATCTTAATTAGATCACTACTGTTATTAAGAGATAATGTCAAGAATTTTTTATTTATAGCTAAAATATTATTTTGAGTCTTTAATTCTAAATCTTTGAAAAAATCCTTAAATGTGTCATAATATAACTGCAGAAATTTTAATCTTTCTATTGGTGGCAATACGTTAAGATTTATACCTGAAAACATTTTTCCTTTTACTGAAGTACAAAAAACTAGGGGGACGTGATCCATATACTTTTCAGGTTTTTTGCCAGACATTATAACATTTATTTCTTCAATGGTTGGTTTATAAACAAATGTATATATAAGTCCTATAATAGGATACCCGCCATTTAATGTAGCTAAAATACTTTCTTGATCAGTATCTTCAATATTTTGTATTTTATTATAGCCGGTTTTGTTTTGTATTATATATTTTTCAAATAACACATCATTTGCAATCTTATTTATGTTTGTAATACTAGATAGATATTTATAAATTTCAGTTGGTGATTCCATAATGTATTATTTATTTGAAGAAAATCTTCCGATAATATTTTGCAAAGTTTTTTCTGTGAAAATATGAAATTCAGCTCCATTAGATTCTGCATATTTTTTCATAGCTTTAAATTTTTCTTCATTTATAAGATACTCTTTTGCGAGAGTATTAAATTTCTTTTGCACACTTATTGGCGAATCTTTTGGTGGAGGCGTAGGCTTAACTAATTTGTTAGATGGTTTTATCTCTATAAACATCTTCTTAGTAGTTCCATCCCCATTATCAACTACACACCAAAAATCTATGTTATAATTTTTTTGTACCCAATTATTTGGATTATTGGGGTCTAAACCATATTTTTGGCATTCTACTAATTTAGATACTTTATCAAAATATCTCACTGACATAGGTTCTGAACTCCATTTTAACACACTCGGAGAACTATCACAATATTTTATAAACGCAAATTCCCAACTTGATCTGTATATTATTTGAGATGGATTGCCGACATATTTATCTATATTAGATATCACGGCATAACCTTGTTTCGTCTTAGCTGTAACTGATGTATTAGGTTTGTGCCAAGATTTATATGAAGAGTTTATAGACATTATATACTTAATATTTTAGATTTACATTTATCACCATGATGTTTTGCATAATTACCCGGATCAATATTTTTATTACAATGTGGGCAAACTAATTTCTTTGTATTTCTATGGCTTTCGCTCATTCGTAATTTAGTATCTTCTGTATGTAAAATATTTTTTCTATTCTTACTTATTTTTAATTTTGTTTCATCAGATAATGCTAACCCTTTATTCCAGCCAACCCTTCCCATTCCAGCAATACTCAATTTTTGTTTAGATTCATCAGTATGATGTTTGCCTTTCATCCAAGTTTCTTTTCCAGATTTTTTAATACTTATTTTTAATTTAGTTTCATCTGTATGAAATTTTCCAATGTGAGATATTCGTATTTTTTCTTTTGATTCCTTAGTATGTTTAAATGTTTTTGCTCGTTCACTTAATTTTTTTCTAGTTTCATCTGTATATATTCTATTACTTAATGAAATTTTTAATCTATTTAATCCATCTTCTGTATAATTTCTATTCTTAGCTGAATTTATCATTTTATCTCGCGTTTCATCTGTTATATCAGATATATGTAATAAAGTTTTAGCATATGCATAGTCTTTACTAGAAACAAACTCAGAAAATCTTTTCGCGTGAGACATCATAAAAAACGACCGAACAAGTTTTATATTATTATTGTGTATATGCGCTAATAATTTATGTACGACAAAATGTTCTCTTGGTTTTAATAAAACTAAATTTTCTTTAGTATTTTTACCATTTAAACACTTTGGTATTATATGATGATTTTCATAATATACATAATTTATATCTAATTTTGAAAGCTTAACTCTATTTTCTAACTTAGCTTTCAAAATTATGCCGTCATATATTCTATTATAATTCATTATATTGAATATATTGAATTATTAGAATACGATACTCTATTACTAATAGGAAAGTTTCCATGTAATTTCCTCCAAGCTTTGCCAAATCCATTCTTTATAATTTGTGTAAAATATGCAAACGCATTTTGAGATTTTTCTGGATCATATCCTCTCCAGTATTGGTAGCAATCCATTACAGCAAAAGAAATACAGTCCTCTTTGTCTTCTTCATATATATATGTAAAGCTATTAGAGAATTTCTTCGCCATTAACATAAACATTAAAATGGATTCCTTTGTGAGCTCATCTTGCGCTTTAGATTTAACAATTTCTTCACGCAAATCACGATTTTTGACGTGATGCGCCTTTGGTGCACTGTTTAATTTTGCCATTTTGTATTTGTTTATTATTAATATGTAAAAAAGCTTAACAAGATTCGCTAAGCTTTAATAACTTTTAGATTTTTTATCTATTTTTCAAATAAATGTTTATGATCTTCAATATAATTTAAACCGTATTGATTTATTTTATATGTTCTTGGCGCTATTCTATCAGTTCCTTTTGATACAGGCGTGACATATCGTGATTGAAATACAGCACTCCAGTATCCATTTGTATTTGGATCTGTGTCTGGCATTGCCATTAGTCTTATCTTATTTAACACGATAGAATCGCGCACACCTTCATCTCCGAAAGATGCAATAAATTTAAGAGCTGTATAATATAAATAATGATTTACAAAATTATATGATATTATTTTTTTATTATCATTCTTTTCTGTATAATATCTAATCCCTTGTATAAAATTAGATTTATCCCTAGGAACTATTTTTCCTTCTTTGTTAAACATACATCCAACACATTGTATATAAAAAATGAATTTCAATGATTTTTCATCGAGAGAAATTGGTATAGTTTTTAATTCATTTTTTCTAATGGTAATATCAATTGCATGAATTAAAAAATTATTATCAATTGAATAGTTCTGTGATAATTCATTTTTTTCAACTTTTTTATCTGCCCATTTTTTTATCATTGCATGTCTGCCAAGTCCTATTGCACCTAATCCTGATGATAAATCTCGTTTTATTTCATTAAGATGCTCTCTTACTAATTTCATTCTTTAACTTAAATTATTTTTCAAATTCTTTTTCGTGTTTATAAATATATTGTAGGCCCCAATAATTAATTGCATAAGTTCGTGGCGATATTCTATTTACACCGTGCCGAAGAGGTGTGTTAACGTAATAAAATATGCCGCTCCATCGTGTTTTTGCTGGAATTCTATTAGGGTAAACCATATTTTCTATTTTATTAATTACTTCAGTATCTTTAACTCCTTCTTCTCCAAAAGATTCAATAAATTTAAGAGCTGTATAATATAAATAATGATTAACAAATGTATAATAATGTATTCTGTACTTATTAGTATCTATATTATTATCATATGTTATTGTTCTTATAAAATCTTTTCTTTCTCTAGGGACCAAATCACCATTTTCATTAAACATACAGTCCATACAATGAACGAAATCAATATGTTTAAACGATTCTTTTGTTGGCGCAACTGGCATATTATTTATTTCTTTTTTTCTTAAATTAATCCAACTTGCGTAAATAGTGTTATGTTTTAGATGGTGAGCAAATGATAACTGATTTAAATTAGTTTTTTCTTCTAGCCAAGATTCAATTATATGATAATTACCTACTCCTATTGATCATAATCCAGATCCTTCTTTATTTTGTTTTATTTCATTAAGATGTTCTCTTACTAATTTCATAATATTTAAATATTGTGTTAAAAAAAGCTTGGCTTAAGCCAAGCTTTTATATTAATTATAATTTAAGATTAAACAGTTAAAGTTTTTAATTGTGATACTGGTAAATTGTCAGATACTTGTCCTTCATTAGATTGTCTTATTATTCGTACAGATGATGTATCACCAATTGCTTGTGTATAATCTACTGCATTAATAAGAACATTTTCGAGAACTTGACCAGTTGCTTCATCGATTATAGCACCAGGAACATAATTATCAGGATTTGCAAAATCATTTATATTTTCAAGAATTTTAATTTGAGATTTTTGCATCATATTAGATCTTCCTTCTATTATAACGTTAACAAATTGATCATCTCTACTATTATCCCATTCATTATAAATAACAAAACATTCATTAATTTTAATAGGGACACTATTCATAAAAATCCCACATTTAACAAATTGTTCTCTTAGAGCTTTTTGTGTTATCTTATCAAATTTAAATGGTACATCCATTGTTTTTGGTTTTTCTGTAGTAGATTTTACTTCGTTAGGGCTTACTCTATGACTATTACCTTGTACTTGTACTATAAGTTTTCCACCTATTTCTCCTGTAATAAATCCTTTTTGATTATTATATATCACAGAATCTCCTACATTAGTCTCATTTAACTTTTTTTTTAAATTTATATGAATAGATTCTTGAATTTTTGCTTTTTTAAGAAATAGTTTCTTTTTTGTTTTATCTACAGGTTTGGCTTCTCCATCTTCTACAATAGCAGGTTTTGTTTTAAGAGGTGTTTTTTCTAAACTATCATTAAGATGTTCAGCTTCTTCATCTTCTTCTTCAGCTTCTTCTTCTTTTTTAATTGGTTTTTCTTCTTTAGATTCTTTTTCATCTTCTTCGGATTCTTCTGCATCTAAATCCAAATCAAGAGGAATTTCTCCTTCTGGATTTTCTCCTTCTGTATCTTCTCCTTCTGGATTTTCTCCTTCTGTATCTTCTCCTTCTGGATTTTCTCCTTCTTGATCATCATCATTATTAAGTGCTGCTTCGGCTGCATCAGCTTGAGCTTCAACATCATCTACACCTAAATTTACTCTATCACTTTCCATACTAGGATTGCTACCTAATAATTCAGATTCATCATTATCAAACGTTATCTGTGATGCTGCCTCTACATCTTGATTATTATCAATTTCAGTTCCTGATGTAGTATTGCTGTCATTATTTTCTTCTCCTCTAGCTAAAGAATCAGGTTGAGGTATAGGTACAGTATATTTTGTTCCATCTACATCAATAGTAACAGTTACGCCTTCAGAAATGTTAGTATATTTTTCTATTTGATTACAATAATCTTTGTACTCATTCTTTATTTCGTTGACTTCTTCATTTACTGCATCTATTGCTAAATTTACAACTGTTGAAAAAGGTTGTGATTTTAATTCATTAAGTTTAGATCCAAGTTCATTTATGTAATTCACATAAGCTTGTTTCGTTTCAGAAATTTGATTTAAAATCTTATCTTTATTAGGTAAAATATCTTTAAATGCTTTTGATACGTCAAATCGCATATGTTCCATCATAATCTTTTCAGCTTGGATAGGATTAATATTTCTATAAAATGTTACTTTATTATTTAATGGATCATATGTTGTTATACATATATTTTCTCTTAATCTAAATACATCCGCTGCATGTTCTGAATTTTCTTTTAGATAAACTCTTTTTACAAAATCAACTTCAACAATTTCATCAAAGTTATCTTTTAGTACATTAGTTAAATTAAAGAATTCGGCATTACCAGCAAGATGTGCTATATCTTCAGCTTGTTTGAATTCATTAAGAGATAATTGTTTATTGTTTATTACAATAGAATCCTCATTAATTACAGCTGAATCTTTTCCAACAAAAACTTTTATGTCTTTTTTAGAAACTTCAACAAATGAATGATTTATGGATTCACAAATACTTTTAAATTTAGTATCAATCTTAGCAACTTCAGCATTTTTTATTCTATTTATATTATTGCCCTTTTTAACATAATATGTACCTTTTACATTGAAAAGTACTTCATTTTCTCCTAAATAAATAAGAGGAGAATATATAGTTTCAATATCAGCATTTGCTGATGCATATTCCAATTGTAAAGAAACAGAGTCTTCCATTACAGCAGATATGATATTTCTAACATAATCATCATAACTAAATTTAACTAACGTTTCTTTTAGAATATGTTTAGATTGTTCTGTTTTATCATTAAGATAATTATTAACAACATCTTCAATTAATGGAATGAGATAATTGCTTCTGGACAATTTCATCATTTCTATAATTTTTGTTATAGCAATATCATTATTATATTTTTCTACATTTTCTGATATACTTGATATAACATTTTCAACCAATGGCATCCAATTGAAATTTCTCATTGATGTCAAAAATTCTTCATATAAAAGTACTTCAGGTATTGATTGTAATTTATTTTCAAACAAATTTAAAGTATCAGCTAACACTGTGTCATATTTTCCCTCATTTGCACGTAATGAATTTATAGCTCCACGAATACCAATGTTTTTAACACCATATACTCTTTTTTGGTTGTTCATCCAACCAGTTAGAAATTTATCATCTTTTACAACTGAAAGTTTTTCAAATAGGTTTTCAAGTGATATTTTTTCTATTTCATATTGTGCTTCTGAAGACACGCCATTGTATATAGCAGAAGTTAATGTATTTATGACTGATTCACATAATTCTTTTACTATTGAAGAATTTGAATTTGTTTTAAGTTCATTTAATTTATTGATCATAATCTATGATAATTTTTTATTTTTATGAAGAATTTATTTTATATATTTACAAAAAAAATTAACTTTATACTATTTTTATATTTCTTATAACAGACTCCACTGCAGTATTGGTAGTATTGGTAATATAAAGATCTATAGATTTAAAATTTACTGTGCCTGGAAACTGCAAATCACCTAACATACAAAAACTATCTAGTTTATAATCAATTATATTCCCATAAATATAGTTATCAGGTGAGTATGATATTTGTCCAGTATCATTTTTCATTTCTAATAATATCCCAATTGAGCAATCACGAGAAGGTGCTATAAATTGTCCAGAATCTATTATATTGAAAGATGAAACACTTATCATATTAGTAGAAAGATCTGGTATTATTGAGACTAATGGTTGTTTATACACGCCTATTATAGAATCTTCTTCATATATAATTGTTGGACTTTTATAGGTTGTAAAATTAGAAGGTATATTCCATATATAATATTCATTATTAAGTACAGATGATTCTATTAATGTTTTTTCCGAAGAATTTGATAGAGACCAATATGCATTAATTTTGTTTATTACAGCTCCTTCTTTATTTGATTTCCATTCTATCCATAATGGATATCCTTTTGGAACTGTTATATTATCCGACGGATTAGTAATAAATATACTTCCATAACTTTTTTCATCATGTTCATATATGTTATATGCAAAACCTTTTATTCTATTATTTGAACGCATTTCAGTAGATTGATCAAATACTGGTTGATATGTTTCTACTTCTATATTGAATGTTAATTTTATTCTATTATCAGATTCAAAAGAATATTGTATATTCTTGGTAATATTATAATCTTCAGAGAAACCTGCGGTAGCACCTAATCGCATTCCTTTATAATACATATAAAATGTTACTGTTTTATAAAATGATTCTCGTATAGCTTGTTCAAGTTTAAACGCAGTTAATTGAGTATCTATCCATAATTCGCAGTCAAATTTTATAGTTAATGGTATAGAATACATAAAAGATGTGAAAGATTCTAGTTTCCCATCTACTAGCTTTAAATAACGAGCCCTAACAAATCTATTAGTTATTCTATTAGAATCTATACTAGATCCAGTGTATGTAATCGTTCCTCTAGGAAAAACATCAAAATTTCCATCTACTGGACGAGGAAAATTACAATCTGCATAATGAGTATAAAAATCTTGCATAAATCTTTCATCTCCTGATTGATTATAATACCAAGGTACAAGTACCTCTTCGATATCATCATTTGACCATGATTGTTCATACTTTATATCATTGTTAAGTACTCCCAACAGTCCTGCTATAACAGCTCTTGCTATAACATTTTCATTGTTATATGTATTAAGTAAACTCATTAATATCTTTATTATATATATCTATATAAATTAAACTTCCGTAAATTTTATAAAAAGTATAAATTAAGATGTAATGATTTAATCATTCACTAGTTTTAATCGTTCAAAAAATTCAGCAGGAAATGATTTTCGAGATTTATGTATTAAATCAATTAAACAAGCATCTAAAATATAAGTAACTGCATAATCATTTTCATGTCTAACACTTCTTCCTATTCCTTGTAACAATGAAATTATTGTTTTCCAATGATACCATCCTGGGTTTAACTGCATTTTAACTTTTGTGAATTTATCAGATAAACTAGGATATGAAATTTTTGGAATTATCTGAAATCGACTTATACTATCTTTTAAATCTAAACCTTCGATTAAACTGGGCCCCATAAGTACTTTAGATGTATCTGTTTTTAACATTTCTAATACTTGCTTCTTTTCCTGCGTGCCACTATAAACAAGTATTCGTCTTTTATTTTTTGGTGATAACCCTTCTAAAATTTTCATTGTTAGCCCATACGATGCGCTGTGGATGATTCCATTTTCATGAGGATGTTTATCTAATATTTTGTTAATCGTTGCACACAGCCAAGGCAGATTAGCCTCTATTTGTGTATAACTCATCCTCCTTTGGTTATAAAAATATATAGGAGATTTTTCAAAATTAAATGTAGACTGTACTTTTATATACTTCGCTCCTGTTAATGCAATACTTCTTAAATAATCAGATGGATCTGCAAATGTAGCGCTCATTAATACAGTAAATCCTGTCCATTGGTGAAAGTATTTTTTCATCATATATGATTCTTCTAGACAATTAAATACAATTTCTTCGTTTCCAGAAGGATTTTTTATTATATTTCTAGTGGAAGTTTGTGATATAATATCGCAATAATCTTCTATTTTGCAATGAAAATCCTTTATCCATTCACATATTCTCAATGCATCTCTCCATTCTTTTGGAGGTGTATCTTTTGGATAATTAATCTTTATAGATTCCTTTAATTTATCGTATGAAGGTAGAAAATTTTCTACGTGAGATTCTATGCTTTTTAAAATATCGAATAACTTATCTTGATTTTCTTCAGACTTTAACAATTTTATATCAATTTGTATACGATGAAGATCTGATGAATAATTTCTTATTCTATGAAGATTAAAAAAATTAGTTATTTTTTCAAGTTTAGTATTTATAGTTGAATCAAATCTAGGTGCATATTGGTTTTGTATTATATCTAATATTTTATGAGCTTCATCACAAAAAGTAAAATCACGAGATGGAAACAATTGTTCATCTGCATGTTGATTGGCATAATTTTGCATAATTAACCAATACGCATAATTAAGTAATGATGTGTGGCTTTTTGACGCTCTAGTTCTTGCACTAAAATATGGACACTCTTCATAGCAGTGCATGCTACTAGCTGCCTTGCTTCTTATCCTACATGTGCCCAAAGAATTTTTTTCTAAATTATCAGAACATATATAATTATCTATGCCTTTTACACTACCATACATTAAATTGATCTTTTTTAGATCTTTTTCATATTGTTCTTGTAATGCGATATCAGATGCAAGTATATAACCTTTTTTACCTATCTGGTTTAATATCCAAGATGAACATAATGCAATTATGGACTTCCCTCCACCTGTTGGGCAGTCCAATATAACTACATTGTGCGTTTTATTTAAATATGTTTCTATAATGTTAATTATGGCCTGCTGTTGCCCTTTTCTCCACGTAAATTCTTCCCACAAAAATACACTTCTAAATTCTTCTATTTTATTTTTTATCTCTTCTATTGTCATATTATATGTTTAAATGTAATTTTGTTATTATTCAATCCCAACTGATATCTTAATTAGATATAACTTCAGATATAACTTCAGATTTTTTAGTTGTAATAAATGTCGGAGTTAATGGACCATTAAATGTTAATAAACATAGCCATATTTCACCTTTAAATAAAATTCTTAATCTTTCTCTAAATGATAAATTCCAACATGTAATTACTTCACCCGATTTACTTTTATTTTTAAATGCTGGTAATGGAATATATTCCGGTTGATTTTCTGCAAATGTAATATTTGATTCTTTAAATTTTTTTGGAGTCATTATAATAGAATAATTTATTTATATCAAATATATTATAAAAAATGCAATAAAAGTTTCCTCTTATTGCATTTTGTTATATAACTTATAGAATTATTTTATTAGTGATTCTGATGTTTGTTTTTGTTGTCTTGTCTTTATATTATGTGGTGAGTCCCATGCAGTTTTATCAGAACCAAATCCTCTTGCAATATTATTTTTATTTTTTAATCGTTCTTTTTCTATCGGTGTCATCACATGTTCTTGTCTCATTTCTTGTTCAGATCTGGCAAATCCACCATCATAATCATTAATATTAATAAATTTCTGCGAACTTTGTCTTGGATACCAGGACCCCCATCCACCATATCCATCTGGATCTTTTTGATAATACAAAGGAATTTCTACTTTCCATGTATTATCAAACCGTATGGAAGTTTCTTCTTCTATATCTTTCAATAATTGTTTAAAAATTTCATAGGTTTCTGGAAAATCCCAGAAAGATATTATTTTAGGCGATACAAATAATCGACCAGCATATTTTCCTCTACCATTTCGTATTTCAGCTAAATTATCTTTTATTCTAGCATTTTTATACAAATCAATATGTGTTGACCGTATGGATCCAACATACATTATATCGTTATAATAACTAAAAGCTAAAGATTTTATATTAGTCCAATTAACTGCTGTATGATAATCGTTTAAATATATAGCGTTAGGATTTTCAAAAAGTGTAGGGTAATATCTATCACTTAAAGATTCCGAAGTTAACTCAGATTGTCTAACTTTTATATTTCTACTACTATCCCATGCAGTTTTATCTGATCCAAACCCACGTTTTGTATTTTTTGTATTTTTATTTTTTTCTAATGGAGATAAAATATGTCCCTGCTTTAATTCTTCTATCGATCGAGGATTTGCTCCATTATAATCATTTAATTTAACAAATATTTGTGAATTTTCATCAGGCGCCCATGTACCCCAATTTATTATAAAAGATGGTATATAAGAATCCTCAGGTCTACTTGTATCAAAAGGTATTTCTATCTTCCATCTAGAATCTGAAAAATCTAAGTGGCTAGAATTAGGGTTATTAGATAAATCTTCTATAACTTTTTTTAATTCAGCTTGATCTTTAGGAAAATCCCAAAATGTTATAATAAAATAAGATTCAAATATTCTGCCAGATAATCTACCTCTACCTCCAATGTATTCTGTATGTGGATTAATAATTGTATGTGTTTCACCATCTTTTCCTACAACAATGTCATCATTATCACCATAATAGCTGAATGGTATAGCTATAGAGTTATACCATTCAACACTTTCTTCTAAATCTTTAATATATATTGAGTTAGGATTCTCAAATAATATTGGATAAAACATATAATCTAATTATTTTTAATCTTCAATTACGTTCTTAATATGTACTTTTTTGATTCCTTCTTCTGTTTTAAATAAGAAATATCCACCAGATAATTTGCCTAATACTATACCCGAAAAATATTGTTCAGATTTTTCATCTTTAAATTCAAAATTTTCTCTGTTAAATTCTGGAGATAACAATTGATTTGATAATATAGTTTCTATATCAACAGTCCCAATTACTTCTTCATCTTCATCTTCATCTTCAATAACTTCTTCTTTATTATTTATAGACTCAGCATCAACTTCGTCAAAGTCTTCATCTTCATCAAATTCTTCATCTTCTTCTATATCGTCGTCATCATAGTCTTCTTCGTCATAATCTAGCTCATCATCCCACTGTTGTTGATCTTCCATAGAACCCATTGAGTCTATGTAAGATTCTTCTACATCATCTTCTTCATCGTATTCTAAATCTTCAGTTTCATCATATTCTTCATCGTATTCTAAATCTTCAGATTCACCATCTTCTTCACCGTATTCTAAATCTTCAGTTTCATCATATTCTTCATCGTATTCTAAATCTTCAGATTCACCATCTTCTTCACCGTCAATTTCGTCATAATTATCTTCAAGATTTATTAATGTATTTACAGGTGGAACATCATTATTAGACGTAGTAAGAACATCATCTTTACCTATATTGACTGTGATATTTATAAAAGATTCATCTATTTTTTTTGTTTTTTTCATGAAATCTGTTATACTTTCTTCTATATAAAGTTTTGAATTATTATCAGATTCATACGTTTTTGCTTTAAGATTAATTTTATTACTCACATCATCGCTTATATATCCCACTATATTCATTTTTGCGCCATCAGTAAACTTTATTATGAAGTATGGATTATTGCCATCGTCATTTTGTGATATAGAATCTATAGTTTTTCCTGCAAACTGATTAAATTTTTTCATAATATTTTTTATTTTATATATTAATCAAAAAATAATAAAATATTAGGGTATGCTTAATAATCGCTCAGATTTTGTATAGAAATACTAGAAAAACCTGCATTCTTTTCTATTTCTATTTTCCACTCAAAAAATTCTATTGGTAATGGAGAATGGTTTATTATGAATATATGCATATTAAGTTCTTTTGCAGTTTTTTGTAAAGTTCCAATAACATCATATATTTTATCGCTATCCAAACTTGAAAGTACTTCATCTAACATAAATATATTTAATTCAGGATACTTTCTTTTAAGCATTCTTATAATACTTATAAGTACAGCTAAATCTACTGATTTTTTTTCACCAGTACTAAGAGTATCTACACTTATATCAATTCCTAAATGTTGCATTTCTGGTTCAAAATCTGAATTAAATTTAAGACTATATGGAAAATGTAATTCATGCAATGTGTAGTCAATTTCTCTATTTAAAGTTGGTAAATAATTTTCCAATATTTTCTTTTTTATTCCAGTGTCAGAATATAATTGTTCCAACATTGCAATATATTTGTAATTATCATCAAATTTATTCTTATCATCTTCTTTTTTTCGTAATACTTCAGAATTCTTAGATATTATATTTTGAATGCTTTGAAATTCGTTTGGTTTATCTTCATTTAAACGTTTCAATTCATTAGTTAAAGACTTGTAAGCAGACTCATATTGTATTATAAATTGTTGAATAGAGTTTAGACCTGTTGATAATTTGTCAAATGCAGTTTTATATGTTGATTCGCTAAGTTTTATATTTTCTAATTCTTTGTTTTTTTG
>Ga0316607_1000352_pt1 | contig 17258 bp, 12 predicted proteins | sample MIS2016062E_MG_FD_207674 | JGI IMG/M metagenome (GOLD analysis project Ga0316607, IMG submission 207674) | Microbial mat bacterial communities from Middle Island sinkhole, Lake Huron, Michigan, United States - MIS.2016.062E | ecosystem: Environmental > Aquatic > Freshwater > Lake > Sediment...
CCCAAAAGCTCCTCCAAAATTTGGGCTGCCTCCTCGTTTTTGCCGTTTTTTATCGCTTCTAAGGCTCGTTTTGCCATTGGATAAGGGGATTCTTGTGCCAATTCCAAAAGGTCTTCGCTTTTTTGTACGGTGTTTATTTTTAGCATATTTTTTTGATTTAGTTAGCACAAAGAACGCAAAAAAGGCATAAAAAAAGAACTTTTTTTTACGCCTTTTCCAAAAGCAATTTCCCCCTCGAAAGGGCTTTGTCCAAAAAGTCTTTTTAGGACTTTTTTTTATTGCAAAAAAAATTTTGTGAATATAAAAAGGAAGTGTATATTTGCCTAACAAAAAAAAGCGGCTTGCTTAGTTCGAAGTAAGCAAACCGCTGTATTTTGTCTTTTAACTGTAACTATACCGAGTGGAGTCGGACAAAAACAAGTAACAGATATAAAAGAGATATTCGTATGATAGCAGTACAAATATCTTATTTTTATAGCTACTAAGCAAATTTACAAGCGTTTTTTTTAGAAATTTTTATTTTTTTTCTCTAAAATACCTGCTACGTTTTTGTCCCAAGCCCCTCCGCATAGTTACAATTTTTAACCCTAAAATTTTGTAATTATGGCTTCTTTTACGTCTATTTTAGCCCTTTTTGAGGCAGCAGGACTTACCCTAAAACATATCGGAAACGGTAAATTTTCAACCGTAGAACACGATAGTTTGATTCTACACAGCACAGGAAAATTTGCCAATTTTTTCTTTTGGAACAGTTTGGGCATAGGCGGAAATATCCAAAAAGCACAGCAAATCCTTCAACAACAAGGCTATTTTTTTAAACAAAATTCCCCTTTTGAATCCTTTAAAAGTCTTCCAAAAGAAGTTTTTACTACCAAAAAAAGATTTTCACAGGCAGAAAAAATCGATTTTGCCCTCCAACAAAAAAATAATTTGCTTTCCCCTTTTCATACTTTTAGCCGAAAATTGGGACTTTGGGACAGCCAATTCAAAACCATGCACATCGCTGCTCAAAAAATGAAAGAAACAAACTATACACTTTTTTATACCTATTCCATTGATAATCAATTACTTAGCATCAAAAAGATAAACTACCTCGATAAGGCCAAACGAAACAAACAAAATCCCTTTGCTATCCAAACTATCCACCACGAAAAAGCACTTTTTGGCTGTTTTTTAGAACATCTTTTTGACCCGAACAAAAAAACCATCATCGTTGAATCCGAAAAAACCGCAGCTTGGGCAACGCACTTTTTTTCCGATTATAATTGGCTTGCCACAGGCGGAAAAAACGGAGCAAAAAATTTGGAAGCAAGTTTCCAACGCATCAAAAATAGCTTTCCCGATTATCCAGATGCCCATTTTGCTCAACTCATTGACTACGATTTGGCGGGTGCAAATGCTCCTTGGGACAAACATTTGCCTTTCGAGTTGCCAAAATTTGTGGTAAAAAATGCCAAACATAAAGGCTATGATGTAGCCGATTTGCTGGCAGACAAGTATTTTGAAGGCGGTTTTCACAAAACAAATGTTGGAAAATTATCCCTTAACGATTTTTTGTTGCCCTTACACGAATATATCGAACTTTTTGACGAAAGGCATTTAGCCAAAATGCACCAATTAGAAGGCAAAAAATGGACATTCAAACAAAAAAATAGCTTGCTTTTGCAAACAAAGTATTTGGGACAAGATGCCGTTTTTCAACTTTATTTTGAAGCTTTTTTTGATGCCCATCAACGTATTTGTTTGCAAGCTCCCTGCGGAATAGGTAAAAGCGAATATGCTAAATCCTTGATTATCACCTTATTAAAAGAAAAAAAGCACCCAAAAGTTCTCTTTTTGACCAATCGTTTGAGCAATACCAAAGATTTTTCCAAACGTGCCGAAAGCCTCAAAAAACAGGTGAAAGTGTGGGTAGAAAGTTCGGATTTGGGCAATTTTGAAAACAGTTGTGATGGCTTAGAAAATGCCCAATTAATCATTTCCACTTTCGCAAGTGCCGAAAAAACTTTGCCGTTTATCGATGAAAATACCTTAATTATTGTCGACGAAATTCACAAAGCCGATGAATTTTCGAGCCGTTTTTTTCATTTTTTGGAGGCTTTTCAAGGAAAAATTTGGGGATTAAGTGCCACGCCAAATCCTTTGTATAATCATTTTTTCAAACTCCAAAATTTTGTCGTCAGCCAACACAGAAGCCCCAAAAAAACAAGCATTTTCCATCATCAAAAGCCTTTCGAAGCCTTTTTAAACCATTGGGCAAGCCAAGAAAAAGTCAAAACTTTGGTCAGTTTGGCGACCATCAACGAATGTGAACAGGCTTTTACTCTTGCCCAAGCCTACGGCATTTCGGCACGTATCATTCATGCACAAAACAAAAGCGAATGGGAAAAAGACGTGCAAAACGGTACTTTTGGCAATTTTGAGTTGATTTTGATGACCAAAGTTATCGAAGCAGGCATCGATATTTTGGATAGCGACATTCAAAAAGTTGTTTTTGTCGACCATAGAAATTATTTTTTGGACAATAAAAACCTTATCCAAACCCTGAACCGTTTGCGAAATATTCCCCAAGTAGAAATAGAAATTTTTAGAGATAAACACCAACGAAACGGCATGGACGCTTGGCTTGCGAAAGGAAAATTGGAAGTGTTTGCCCATGCTTTTGCCAGTCAAAAAAATGGCTATGCGTCCCAAATTCATACCCAAGAAATGCACGACATTGCTTTGCAAATCAAATACAAAAACTTGACACGATGGAATGAAAAAGTAAGTAGCTATGGCATTAATTATAAATATGTACTTTCCTTAGCCAACGAATGGCATCAAAAAAGTTTGAGCAATACCGATTTTTTAGCCGAAATAAGCCATTTAGAAGCATTTATTACACATTTTTCCGATTACCAATTTCAAGCAGAAAAGGAAATTTCTACTTCCCAAAAAGCAATTTGTTCGCAAGAAGTTCTAAAAAATTGCCGAAAAGCCAAAAAAGCAGCCCAAGAAAAAGAGCTGCAAAGACAAAAAGCCGTCTTAGAAACGGCTCACGACATCGCCCAACTTTCAGGAAGTTTGGTGCTAAAAAAACGAGTAGAAAATTTTATGAAATTAGGACTTTTTTTTGATAAAGCCAAGGAATTGGTCTTAGAACATTTTTCACAAGTGGGCTATCACAACGAACTCAAACGGCAAAAAACTCGCTATTTGCAGCGAGCCAAGCCCGAAAAATTGCGAGCAAATGACTTGGCGGACAAAGAAGTTATCGGAAATTTTGTAGAAAAAATTGTCTTGGGCAAAGCCTATCAAGTCAAAGATTTACAGGCATTATGGGTAGAAAGCCATGTTCATTTTCGGGAAAAACTGCGGGCAGAAGCTATCGGAAACTTGGTTTTTGAGACATTGTTTGAGTTTGAAAAAGTACAGAAACGCTTGGAAGGCGAAAAAATTCCGAAGCGTTACTTAGTTGCCAAAAGCCTGAAAACAAGCTAAAAAAAGCAATTTGTAGCAGCATCAAGCATATATTATATAGTTTGCTTGAAAATGCTACAAAAAGATAATTTTTGGGTGTCTTTTGTTTGGTAAAAAAATATAAAAATTGATGTAATTTTGTAAAAAGCAGCAAAACCATGAGCAGAATCATTGCAGTAGTAAACCACAAAGGCGGCGTAGGCAAAACGACGACGACTTTAAATTTGGGCAAAGCCCTTTCCTTGCAAGGAAAAAAAGTGCTTTTGATAGATATAGACCCGCAGGCAAATTTGTCGCAGTCCGTAGGAATTGATGACCCAGAAAGAAGTCTTTATGATTCTTTATGCAATAATCAACATCTACCTATAATTGAAATAGGGACTAATTTTTTTATTTGTCCCACAGATTTGGAGTTGTCAGAAGCCGAAATAAAATTGCAGTCAGATGTAAATGGCTATTTTCAGCTAAAAAAATTATTAAAAAATCAAAGTTTTGATTTTGTGTTGATAGATTGTCCGCCAAGTTTAGGAGTTTTGACCATTAATGCTTTGGTGGCAGCCAACGAATTAATAATTGTTGTTCAGTCCGAATATTTGGCAGTCAAAGGACTACAAACCATTATGCGTTTGACAGACCGACTCAAAGAAAATCTAAATCCTACTCTCAAAGTTACGGGTTTATTACTCACACAGTTAAATAATACGGTTTTCAGAAAAAGCATTGCTCAAACGGTCAGGACTGTTTATGAGGGGAATGTATTAGAAAGTTCTATCCGTCAAAATATTGCTTTGGGTGAGGCAAGTTCTCAAAGTAAAACAATTTTTGATTATTCTCCTGATTCGCATGGGGCAGAGGATTACATGAAGTTGGCAATAGAGATTTTAAACATAAATTTTTAGGAAAATGGCAAAAAAATTTGATTTCATACAACTAAAAAAAGCCGAAGAACAACGCATCAAAGAAACGGCTTCGAACATTGAGTTAATTATTTTAGATGAATTTAAAACCTTTATTCCGCCTCTTAGTACGGAAGAATATGAGGGTTTGGAAAATAGTATTTTGTCGGAAGGTTGTAGAGAATCTTTGATTTTGTGGAAAAACGGTTCAGATACTATTTTGATAGACGGACACAACCGTTATGAAATTTGTCAAAAACATCAAATAGCATTTTCGACAAAATTTTTAGATTTTGGTAGCAAAGAAGAAGCTAAATTGTGGATGCTCACCAACCAATTAGGACGTAGAAATTTGAGCAAAGAACAAGCAAGTTATTTGCGTGGAAAAAAATACCATGCCGAAAAAATGTTAAGCGGTACAAGAACAGACCTTGTGCAAATTTTGCACAAGGTCGATAACACGAAAGACAAACTTTCCCAAGAGTATGGCATTTCTGCAAGAACGATAATGAATGATGCCCTTTTTGCAAAAGCCATCGACAAAATAGGCGAAGCAAATGCCGAACTCAAAAAGGAAATTTTGTCAGGAAAGAGCAAAGTCAATAAAAGTCAAATCCAAGAATTAGCGAAAATAGAAACGTTACCTGTGTTGGAAAAAGTGGAAGACTTGGAAAGCCTTTTTTGGAATCCTAAGAAAGACAAACTTAAAGATGAGCTTGCGACAAAAAGAGAGCATATTATTCGCCTTCTGAAAACGCAAAAACTCAAATTAAAAGATTTGGAACGTTTGGAATTGGTGCTGTTGGAAATACTAAAATCGTAAAAATGGGTTTTGGTGCTACCTATTTTGCATACTTTTATTTATTGTTTTTCCCAATCTCCCGTAGGAATAGTAAATTTTGGTCTTGTCATACCAAGTCTTTTTGGATTAGGAGTCGATAATTCGATGTATTTGGTAAGTCCCGAAGTAACAGATTTGAAAAAAGATGTAAAATTATTATCATTTAATTTTCGGAAAGCGGTGTTATTGTTTTTGTGGTCTGTTACTTCTTTTAAAAAATCAAAATCTGCTCCATTAACCCCTAAAGCCTCGAAGTAGGCTTTTTCTCTGATATTTCTTGCAGCGTCTTTTGTGGCTTGTTCTGTCCCTTCGTTGGGTTTTCCGTCTGTTATCAAAATGACAACGGGTTTTATTTTGAGGGATTAATTGTTGAGATGTTTCGAGTGCTTCTGCCATATTGGTCATATTTTGTGCAGTAAATTGTGGTGCTTGGCTGTTTGCCTCTATTTTTTGAAAGCCTATAATGTCTATTTTTGAGTCAAAAGCTACAAAAGCCACTTGTATATTTTTTTTGAGCAAATCTTGTTTTTTGATGTCTTCATAAAATTGTTGTAGTGCATTATTGAGTTGTGCTATTCTATCTCCTTCCATAGAAGACGACCTATCACAAACAAAAATAATATGTACGGTACTTCCTACGCCAATGCCTGTTTGTGCAAAACTTTTGAAAGACAGAATTAACAAGCCTATAAGTAAAAATTTTTTCATGGGAAAGATGTTTAAGTTTTTTGAAAAGTATATTGCACAATATCAAAATTTTCAAGCCGTAATCTCTTGAATAAAAATTATAGCTTGAAATATTACAGAAAACATTTTAGCAAATCCAAGATTTGTTTTTCATGATGATTGATGTCTGTTTTTGAGAGTAACTCATTTCCGCCATGTGCGTATTTGTTTCGCAAATTTATTAATTTACGTAATTCCTCATAATACTTTGTATTAGAGGGAAAAATACTGATAATGTCTTTTTTTATGCTATTGGGTAAAGATATTTTGAGTTGTTGTGTCAAATTCTCTTTATTTGTAGGATTCAGAGAATCAAGAATGCTATTTATCATTTTTCCAAACTCGATATTTTGTTCCTCAAAAACAAACAAAGCAAGGTCTTTGACTTGTCCGATATATTCTTTGGTATCGTATCGATAGCATTTTTGTTGAATATCCGCTTTTTGAGGATTGTCTTGAATTTGTTTTTTAAACTTTTCAAAAATATTTTCCCTCAAAACACTTTCTAAAACAATAAAATTGCCCATAAGTATCAAAGAGGCATTCCATTGAGAAGATTTTTTGAGCAAAATTACTCCCGCCAAATGGTCTTTTTGAAAGGTATTGAGATTGTCCCATTTATTTCCAAACTTTTTCTCTGCCTCATTTTCCATTTCTTTAAAAGAAATTTTTTCTCTATTAGCCTTTATAAAAGCATTATAAAGATTTTTGAAGGTTTGATTGATGTAATCTTCTATTTTGGCTTGTTCTTGGGCTTGTTTTTCGAGAACTTCTTGATACTTTTTTTCAAGTTCTTCGACTTTTGCGTGGCTTGCTTTGTTTTCTTGCAAGTTTGCCAAAGCCTCTACATTTTCATCGATGTCCTTTTGGATTTGTTCAATTTTTTGGCTAAGATTTTCTACCTCTTTGAGGCTTTTGTTTAGATTGGCTAATTCGTAACCATGTTTAACAAATTTTTCCTCAAAAAAATCAAAAGTAGCTTCAAAACGAATAATGTCTTTTTCTATTTGCTTAAATTTTTCGTCATGCTCACGAATTTTTAATAAAATAGGAATAAGGATTTGTGCCATGATATTGGGCAGTTGTCCTATGCTTTGTTCTACTCTTTGCAAAGAATCTCTTAGTTCGATGAGTAGTTCGTAGTCAGCAAATTCTTGTTGAGCAAGTTGAAGCATTTTTTCCGAAAAAAAGGCTTTTTTATAGTTTTGATGCGTCCAAACTGTAACCAAAATCAAGACAAAAATTTGCACAAAAAAGCCCAAGTTCAGTATCTCTAAGGGATTTTTATCAAGGATTTGTGATAAAATAGGCATCAAAAATACCCAAATAAGTGCCGTAAACATGGGAATACTTGGTATGCCGTACAAAAATGTATAAGAAATAGGATTTTTTTCTTTGATTTTGCTTTGCAAAAAAACCGTAAAAATTATGGACGGCAAACTTGCCACAAAAATAAATAGCCAAAAAATCGGTAAATTTTGGGGGGCATTCAAACTCCAAACTATGCCGAAACCAAAAAGTAGGACGGCACTAAGCACAAAACTTATTTTCTTAAACTTTTCCATATTCCTGATTGGTTAAGGTGTGTTTCTGGGTGAACGGGTTTTCCTTCATTTCTGCCAAGCATACGAGGCGTTTTGCCTTCGGCTTGTTTTTCAAATTCATAAATAAGGGCAACAACTTGATAAGAACGGCTGTAAGGCAATTCCGAAATTTCTTTGGGAAGTCCTTTTACGCCTTCTTTTAACCATGATTCTGTTTCTGCTGGTGTCGCTTTTTCCTTTTTATAGGAAAGCAAAGAATCTGTAACGGCAAAAACAATGATTCGGTAGTAAGCAGGATTTTTGACAAAAAAAAGTGCTTTAAGGTAATTTTCCAAAGAAAAACCCTTACTGTTGCCGTCTATACCCATTTCCCAACGTTCGGGGCTTGGTTTGGGACTGCCGTTTTCGTTGATTTTTTCGATACGTGCTACTAAGGCAAAACCGTTGGGCATACGGTAATAACTTTTTTGTTGGTAGCCATTTTTGTCAAGAGAGGCTACTAATTTTTGATTGATTTGTCCCAAATTTTTGCAATTTTTTAGCCATTCTTTTTCAACATCTTTTTGAGCCGTTGGAATGGGAATAGGCATCGGAAATTCGGGAATATCATATATAGAAGAACCCGTACGGAAGTCAAAAGGATTTTCTTTAACAGACAAACTAAGATTTTCTTGGTGAATATTTTGTAAAGAATCTTTTTTGAGAAAATCGATAAGAGAAGTCATATTTCTACATACGCCTTCAATAAGGATTCGTTTTTTGACTATTTGCGAAAAATCTTGTGTGGGAATAGCTGCCAAATTGGAGTCCGTATTCCACAAAGACAACACAAAAGAAGCATTTTTATCTTTCAAAAGATTCGTAATATTGGACATTTTGAACTTGAAATTGTCTAATACAAAACTGCTATCCACCGACAGAAGCCCTGTATAAATCAATAATAAGGCATCATCTTTTTTGACTTCCATGTTGAGTAGCAAATTTGCCAACTCTATTCCTGTTTTGATGGCGTAGGTGGTATCGGGATTAAAAATTCTTTCTATTTGTGTTTGATTTTCCGTAGAGCCAATAGTAACAAGATGTACTTGTTGAGAAAAAGAAAAATGGTAAGCAAATAGCACGAAAAAAATCAAAAGAATGGGCTTTTTCATCTTGGTAGTGGATTAGGTAGCTGTTTTTGAGTTTCTAAATATAAGACTCTAAAAAAAGATAAATCCACTTTTTTTAGGAAAAAAAATTTGATTTGAGAGTAAAAATTATATCTACACATTTTTATACAATAACTTTTACTAAAAAACCTTTTTTTATAGAATCTAATTTTTTTACAACAAAAACACTTTCTTATGAAAACACTCTTTCTTAGCCTTATTTTGGGCTTATCGGTGCTAAACGCTTTTGCCCAACAAAATTTTTCCTTGGGAAACAAGGACAACAAATATTACTTTATCGACAAAAGCGGGAAAAAAATAGAAAAATTAGGCGTATGGGACAATGCCGAAGAGTTTGAATACGGTTTTGCGAAGGTAAAAAAAGAAAATAAAGATTTTTTGTTGGATACCTTGGGGTCTACCTACCGAGTAGCCTACAAAATAGCCGACCTAAGCCCCGAAATAAAAGCCTTAGACCTTAGGTATGCAGGCTTAGAAACTTTCCCCACTAAAATTTTGGCACATACTCAATTAGAAGTTTTGATTTTGAACGGACATTATCCTTTTTCAAATGGGCATGACGCTTTTCCAAATAAATTTAGAACCCTGCCTGCGGAAATCAATAAACTAAAAAATCTCAAAAATTTGCAGTTAATATTTAGCCAAATTCTTTTTTTGCCCAGCCAAATCGGGGGGTTGAAAAATTTAACAAGTCTTGATTTGGAAGGTAATCAATTAACGGAATTACCAAGCCAAATTGGAGAATTGAAAAATTTAACTTCACTTAACTTGGGTGGGAATCAATTAACAGAATTACCAAGCCAAATTGGAGAGTTAAAAAATTTAATCGAACTTAATTTGAAAGGTAATCCATTAATAGAATTACCGAGCCAAATTGGAGGATTGAAAAATTTGAAAAACATTTATTTACAATCTAATTCTCTAATCTTTTTGCCTAAATCCTTAGAAAGTTTTTTGAAAGGCAAAACCGATTTTTATGATGAAGAAAAAGAATTAGACTTACTTTTTAATCCCGAAAAAAGAACCGAATTATATTTAGCAGGTAAATTAAGCAGTTTACCAAGCCAAATTGGGAAGTTGAAAAACTTAACTGAACTTCATTTGAGTTCTAACCCTGATTTGAATTTTGCTGATTTTTTTGTGAAATTAAAGGAGTTAAAAAACTTAACTGAACTTGATTTGAGTTATAACCAATTAAGCAGTTTACCAAGCCAAATCGGAGAGTTGAAAAATTTAACTGAACTTAATTTGATGAACAATGGATTAACCAAGTTACCACCTCAAATTGAGGAGTTAAAAAATTTAACAAAACTTGATTTGAGTAATAACCAATTAAGCAGTTTACCGAGCCAAATTGGGGAGTTGAAAAATTTGGAAAGAATAGGGTTAAGCGGTAATATTTTAATCTCTTTGCCCAAATCCTTAGAAAGTTTTTTGAAAGGCAAAACGTATTTGAGTGAGCAAGAATTAGACTTGCTTTTTAATCCTGAAAAAAGAACTGAATTAAATTTATCAAACAAATATTTAAGCAGTTTACCGAGCCAAATCGGGGAATTGAAAAACTTAACTTCTCTTGATTTGAAGAATAACAAATTTACCGAATTGCCCAGCCAAGTAGGAGAATTGACTAATTTAAGAAACCTTGATTTATTTAATAACGATGATTTGGAGTTGGCAAGTGTTTGCAAAACCTTTGCGAATTTTCCTAAAAAAATCATTCTTTCTACTGCAAAGTATTCATCATTTTATGGAAATGATATTTTGCAAATTTGCATACCTCGACAAAGCAGTTTACCGAGCCAAATCGGGGAGTTGAAAAATTTAACAATTCTTGATTTGGGAGCTTACCAATTAACAGAATTACCGAGACAAATTGGAGAATTGAAAAATTTAACTGAACTTGATTTGAGTAGGAATCAATTAAAGGAATTACCGAGCCAAATTGGAGATTTGGAAAATTTAACTCGTCTTAATTTGTCGTCAAATGAGAAGTTAGATTTTGTAGATGCTTTTGTGAAACTAAAAAAATTGAAAAATCTAACTCTTCTTGATTTGAGTGATAACCAATTAAGCAGTTTACCGAGCCAAATCGGGGAACTGAAAAATTTAGCTTATCTCTATTTGGGAGGTAATGATAGTTTAGATTTGGCAAGCATTTGTAAAATCTTTGCAAACTATCCTAAAAAAATTATTTTTTCTACTCAAAAATATGAATCATTTTATCAAGATGATATTTTGTTGATTACAATACCCAAACAAAGCACTTTGCCGAGCCAAATTGGGGAGTTGAAAAATTTGGAAAGAATAGAGTTAAATGATAATTGGTTACTTTCTTTGCCCAAATCCTTAGAAAGTTTTTTGAAAGACAAAATTGATTTAAGAGAAGAAGAATTGGATTTGCTTTTTAATCCTGAAAAAAGAACGGAATTAAATTTAGCAGACAAGTATTTAAGTTCTTTACCAAGTCAAATTGGGGAGTTCAAAAATGTAAAAATGCTTGATTTGAGTGGAAATCAACTAAGCACTTTACCGAGCCAAATCGGGGAATTGAAAAATGTAAAAGAAATTAAGTTAGCGGGTAATCCTTTAATTTATTTGCCCAAATCCTTAGAAAGTTTTTTGAAAGACAAAACTGATTTAAGTGAGCAAGAATTGGAGTTACTTTGTAATCCCGAAAAAAGAACCGAATTAGATTTATCAGACAAGTATTTAAGTTCTTTACCAAGTCAAATCGGGGAATTGAAAAATTTAACTCACATTAGGCTGTGGGATAACCAATTACGTACTTTGCCGAGCCAAATCGGGGGACTGAAAAATTTGGCTTCACTTGACTTGGGAGTAAACCAATTAAGCGAACTACCAAAGCAACTATGGGAACTGAAAAATTTAACGGAACTTGGTTTGTATAGAAATCAATTAAGCAGTTTACCGAGCCAAATCGTGGAATTGAAAAATTTAAAAGAACTTAATTTGCAGAGTAACCAATTATGGACTTTGCCGAGCCAAATTGGGGAATTGAAAAATTTAACTTATCTTTCTTTGGGTGGTAATCCTTTACTTTCTTTGCCAAAGTCCTTAAAAAAAAATTTGAAAGACAAAACGGATTTGCGTGAAGAAGAATTAGACTTGCTTTTTAATCCCGAAAAAAGAACGGAATTAGATTTATCAAGAACTTTTCTAAGTTCTTTACCAAGTCAAATTGGGGAGTTGAAAAAATTAACTGAACTTGATTTGCGTAGTAACCAATTAAGCACTTTACCGAGCCAAATTGGAGATTTAAAAAAGTTAGAAATATTAAATGTAGGATATAATCAAATCACAAGTTTGCCCATAGAAATGGGTAAACTTAAAAATTTGAACCATCTTGTACTCAATTCAAATTCCCTTTCTCTCTCCGAAATCAATAAAAGCCTTGTTCTGTTGCCTCAATTAGAAATGCTCTATTTAGGGAATTTGGGACTTAGGACTTTGCCCGATGCTGTTTTGGAACTTAAAAAGTTAAAAGTATTGGATTTTAAAAATTATGGTGAGGACAAAAATCCTAATCGTTTTTCGGAAGCAGAACAAGAAAAAATCCGTACACTTTTTCCTGATTGTAGGGTAGAGTTTTAGCCGTTTTTTCGTTTTCGTATTCCGTAGCATTTATGCTACGGCTATTGATACACAAAAACGATTATTAGCCGTAGCATTTATGCTACGGAAATAATACAGAAATTTAGCCGTCTTTGAGGTCTGTGACCGTCAAAAGAGACGAAAAAAAACGTCCACGACGGTTTTTAGACCTCGTGGACGGTTAAAAAATAACATTTATGCTACCAAATTTATTTTATTTAGTCCCAAGAACTACCGCTTGTTCCTTTTTTTTGGTTGTTGGGATTGCTTTTTTTGCTCAAATCTTTTTTTCGAGGAGCTACTTCGCTTTTGGTGTAAACACTTTCTATGACATCAACCAATTTGTTTCTACTCAAAGAAACTTCGGGAGTACCGCCACCGTCATCTACTTGTCCGCCACCGCCGCCTACATTGTTGTCAATAGGTGTAGGAATGCTTTTGGGAATATCCAAAACGTAACATTGTGGAATTTGGCTAATGTCTTCACCCGCTATTTTGTCTGCCCAAACGTCTGTACTTTTGGTAACTTGTTCGAAAACTCCGCCTTTTCCCTCAAATTTTGGGGCAATTTTTCCGTTGGCAACCAACTCGATAGCCTCAAAAACACTGTTCGAAAATGCTCCGCCTTGTGGAGAAGTAATGCTAAACTGTCCATAAGACGAACTACACATCAGTTCACTTTTTACGCTATACAACAAATCGGCTAAGTGATTTTTTGCACTCATAGGCAAGGCTTTTGCCGTTTTCATGGTTTTTGCTTGTGGGGCATCGTCAAAACCGTTGGGAATATTGTCGCAGAGTTCGTTCCAAAAATGTACGTGGTCAAAATTTTGGTTGCTACGAACAGCATCATAAACTTGTTCCAAAGCAATAAGTTGGTCATCACTTTGTACGTGGGCATCTGTCGGATTGAGCAACATAAACGGAATACGAGTCCAAGTATTCTTAAAGTTTACACCATGGTTAAAAGACATCATCGTAAACATGGTTTTTCCTAATTTACTTTTTGGGGTTGTCTTAAAATTTTGAACCACACTTAGCATTTTGGAAGGCGTAAAATCATTTCCTACAATTTTGGTAACGTGAAGTTCCAAATTAAGGATTTTTGCCAAAATTTGGGCGTTGTCTTCGGCTTGTTTGACCGAAACTTCAACGGCTTGTCCTACATTTTTGTCAAGCGTAGAGGCAGCAATAAGCACATACCAATCGCCTTCTTTTTGTTGGGCAAAAGCCAAAACGGGCAGGCTAAGAAAAAATAAAAGAAGTAGCTTTTTCATGGACTAATTTTTTTTGGTTTTTTGTTTGTTTTCGGTGGCTTCTTTTGTGCCTTTGCTCAAACTTATTGGGTTAGCTTTTTTTTGAGGCTGTGTTTTTTCGGCTTTTTTGGGTCTTTCTTTTTTTCCAACACTCATTTTGACAGGTGGCACAGCAAACAAACTATCTTGTAGATTTTTGAAAGCGGTTAAAGATTTTTGCGAAAATACTTTGTTTTTTTCGTCTTTTTTGGCGTTTTCTTCCAATTCCGCCAAATCAAAGGCAATCATAAAAACCTCTTTTTTGCCTTGAATATTGGTAAATTCAAAACCGACATTGGGAGCAAAAGCCCCTAAAATTTCGTAATTTCGTTTTTTGAAACTTGCCGTATCGGACAAAATTTTGGCAATTTGGATAAGTTGTTTTTCGGAAAGTTCTTTTTTGTCTTTATACACAAAACCTTCCAAAGCCGAACTATCTTTTTTTTGAGCTGTTAGCCCTGTCATCAAAAAAATTTTTCCTTCCTTAAAGGCTTTTACGTTTTGGTCGTGGTTGTTTTCGATAAGGTCTGCAAAAGGATTTTTGTCATCTTTCTTATCGTCCTTTTGCTCGTCTTTTTTTGGTTCGTCCCTTTGTACGGGTGCGTCCATAGTTTTGCCACCATTTACTTTTTTTTCGTTAGATTTTTGAGCAAAAATCGAAAAATTGATAAGCAAACAGAGCATCAAAAAAAAGTATTTTTTCATAATGAGGTAGGTTTTTTTTAGGTTTTAGAAAAACTTTGTCAAAGTATTTTGTCTTTGACAAAGCCATTTATAATTACCAACGTTGCGTATTTTCTACGGTAAAATTAGAAGGATTTACGCCCATAGTTTTGGCAGACATGATATGTTTTTTGACGGACATTTGCATATCGTTAAAAAATTGTTTGAATTTAGTTCCTTGCAAAGTCATGGCTTGTCCTGTTCCTGCAATGGTTTGCAAATAGCTAAAATCTGCACCCGAAACGCCCAAAGCAAAAAAATGAGCCACATTTTTAACGCCATTGGCAGCCGAAGCAGCACCGTTTTGGTCGTCAGGTATGCCGTCAGTTAGCAAAATAACAATGGGTTTTAGCTGTTCGGAAGGAGCATTTTGGGCTAAATTTTGGGCTTCTTGCAAGGCAGCCGACATATTGGTCGAGCCTGTTGGTTGAAATTGGGGAGCAGCTTCACCCGAACTTATTTTTTGGGGTTGGCGGGCAATATTTACCCCACTTTCAAAAGACACAATCGCCAAATCTACACTTTTAGACAAAATAGCGTCCTGTCCCATGCCTTGAAAAAGGACTTTCAAAGCGTCATTGAGTTCGTTCATTTTATTGTTTTCACTCATAGAACCCGATTGGTCGCAAACCAAAATAAGGCGGAGTCCTTTGGCTTCGACTTCCATGCCTTTGCTGTCTTTATTGACTTTGTTTTTGTCGCCTTTGCTTAGGCTTATTTCATCTTGTGCAAAAGAAATGCTTACAGAAAAAAGCAACAAGGCAAAAAATCCGATAATAGGTTTCATGGTTTTCATAAGATTTTAAAAGTTTTAGTTTTTTGATAAAGATGTTTAATTTTGAAATATCCACTTTTTGCGTTCAAAATTTTTTTTACATTAACTTTGAACTTCTAAACAAAAGATATTTTGATTTTCAAAATCCACTTTTTTTCGAAATTTTTTTTTTAAAATTTAGTGGATATTTCGCTGTTTTTAATCTTTACAAAAAAATATACTTCTATGAAAAAGAAAACTTTACTGTTGTTTTTTGTGCTTTGCTCTCTGCAAGTATTGGCACAAAGCCCTTCCAAAAAGGAAATGCAACGCCTTGTTTCGCTTGTCCAATCTGATTTTCATTTAATTGGTGATATGTTGGAAAAAAAGAATCATTCTTTATATGAAAAACATTTGGAAAATAGCTTTGTATCTGCGGCTACTATCAACAATCATATCCAAGAAAAATATGATTCTTTGAGTCTAAAAGCCTATTTATTAGAATTAAAGTTGTTTTCGGAAGGTTTCCGTTGGAATTTTATTTTGGGCGAAAATGCTTTTGACGAAAAAAATTTGTTGGTCAAAGGTATTTTTCAGTTTAAGGCTACGACCAAAACCAAAACGTATCAAAATATGGATTCTGTAAAAATTTGGTTCGAAAAACAAAACGAAAAATTGCTTATCAAAAAAATTGATATTTTCAAAATCAAAGAAATAAATCCTTTTGAGGACAAAATTCTCAAACTCTATGTCGATTCGCTACAACATCAGTTAGACAAATTAGGCAAAAAGGACGATAAAATCCGCAAAGAATCGCAAAGCAATATCAAGCATTTATTTCACCATAAAGGGAAAATTTTGTCTAATGTAACCACCGAAGCTTTTGAGGTAGAAAAATATGTGGGATATTTTGATAAATATAGCCAAAAACAAGAAATCCAAGAAAGAAAAATAAAAGGCTATACGCTTTGTTATTTGCATAGTTTTTATCAAGATGTGGACAATAAATATTATGCAAATGCCAAAAAATATATGTTTGATGGAAAACCCCCATTACAAACAGGCATTTTGCAAGTAGAATATAAAAATTTTGAAAGCAAAAAGCCTTATTATCTTTTTGAACAAATGACTTTGGAAATAAGCAATCCACCGCAAGAAAAATCTAAAAAGGATAATAAAAAACTAAAAAATGTTCCTAAAAAAACTCCTCAAAAACCAAAAAAATAACTCACATGAAATTTTTAAAAAAATGGTATAAAGATTCTTTTCTAAGGATTTTTGCCCTTTGTTTTCCTTTTTTGTTGTCTATCCAATGCCAACCAAAACCCATTCCTGATGGGAGTTTTAGAAAAATTATACCAATTACTTTGGATGAAAGATATAATATTTTTCAACGAAGTTTGGATTCTCCCGAAAAGCTATCTATGCAAGAAAAGGTCATATTAGCAGATTCGGTTTTGTATTTTTTAGCCAAAGAAGAAGACCTTTCAGATGAGCAGTATTTTGACTTGGGACAGTCTTTAAAAAAAATCTTTGTGGGCGTGGGCTATATTATGGTCGAAAATGCGGATAAAAATGTGCAGACGTTTAGCATTGAGGACTACGTGCATCGCTTGGCATTGTTAAAAAAAATGGAAATCAAACGAAAAAGATTTAGCGTTTGTACCTACAAAGAAATAGCCAAAGACAAAAACGGCAGATGGCTTTCGTATAGTCATACCTACCAAGCCGAAGAATTTGATAGCTTGGGCATTCCCAAAGGTCGCAAAAATGTCATTCAAGTTCCCGTTGTGCCTATTGATACGCTTGGAACAGATTTTAATAGGATTCTTATGTTACAAATGGAAGAAAAGGTGCAGTAAAAAAGTATTTTTTTTCTTTTTGGTAGTTTATTATTTATTAATTTTATTCTTTAACTCAAAAAACTTCTTTACCATGAAAAGACTCATTTTTTGTATGCTTCTTGTAAGCAATTTTTTGTATGCCCAACCCAAACGGTCAATGGGCTTAAAAATGGACGACCAAGCCAAAACCCAATACAGTAGAGTAAAAAAAGCTCCTTTGCTTACTAAAGCAGGCAATACGGGTGTCAAAGTTGCCAAATTTGTAAACCTTAGAGAGTATTGTCCGCCTGTTCAAGACCAAGGTATGATGGGGACTTGTACGGCATGGGCTACGGGCTACTATACCCACACTATTTTAGATGCTGTCCAAAATCAACGCAAAAACCCAAGTG
>Ga0316607_1000353_pt1 | contig 17230 bp, 10 predicted proteins | sample MIS2016062E_MG_FD_207674 | JGI IMG/M metagenome (GOLD analysis project Ga0316607, IMG submission 207674) | Microbial mat bacterial communities from Middle Island sinkhole, Lake Huron, Michigan, United States - MIS.2016.062E | ecosystem: Environmental > Aquatic > Freshwater > Lake > Sediment...
CGTTCAGCCTGAGTAACTAACCTGCGCGAAATTACGTGATTTGTATCAGTTTGGAAGCGATGTTGGCGACCAGCTAGCCGTTTTAGGTGGCGTTTAGCTGGTCTAGTTCCTACCTTTTGAAGGGCAGTCCTTCTCTTTAGATACCACTGGCGTTTAGGCTCAACTTGCTGCCCACTATAAACGTTCCCGTCACTATCTGTTGCTAGATTCACAATCCCTAAATCAACACCTAAACAATCAGTGGTTAGGCGTTGTTCTTTATCAGGAACTACCACCGTAGCCAACAAATAGAACTCACCTTTAATGAGGGCTAAATCACTTTCCCCTTTTTGGAATTTTAGCAACCCTTCGTGGATTGATGCACATTGAAAAGCTATCTTTTCCCGTCCATTCAATGTCCAGATAGATACGGTATGCTGATCCATCTGGTATGCTAGGATGCGAGCATCATAAGCAATTGCACCTAACAAGCGAAAATCGCGCTTAGTTTTCTTATCTAGCTTATAACCATCAGCTACCTTAGCAATGCACAGCCCAGTCATCCCAGCGCCTAGCCCAAACTCTTGGCGCACCTTATAATAAGCTAGTTTATGGAGGTCAAACTGCCTAAAGGTTTGATTATCCCAAGCCAATTGACTAACTCCATTACAGGCTTCATTTGCCCGTTGGATAGTCTGGCGCAGGATTGCTCGTTGCGGGGGGCTTGGATTTAGTTTGAGTTTTAGGGTTAAGTGCATAGGGCTATTATACTTACTTCAGTTGCATTGGATTTAAGGAGCGGCATTCCTCCCAGGGCTAAAGCTCCTGGGGATCCTGCCGTAAGATTTATGAAACAGATAGACTAGACGTTGGAAAAAGGGGCGACTTAATTTTGATAGAGCCAGGCTTGCCAAGCGCGTTCTAAAGCTGCCAAATCTTTACCACAATGCTCCTGATAAGCGGCTGACCCTGGAGCAAAACTTCCACTTTGATAGAGCGCATCAAACTTTTCGCGGCCATAGGTTTGCAACAAAAACTCCACAAAACTAGCCCATTCATAGTAAAGCTTATTTAATTCGCTGCTAGATTTGGCTTCAACGCTCGTTTTCAAGGGCAAAAGCTGCTCTTTTCGCTGATAGCGACGGACAAAAGCTGCAAAATCAGGTTGTCCCCCCAGCCAGTATTTCCCTGCGCCCCACGTAGCTAACCCTTCAGCCAAGATTTTATCCGCCTGGAGATGATAAAGCCCATATCTATCTTGCGCTAGTTGATGGATGAATTCGTGCGCCGCAAGATTGACGACGCGCTGGCGAGCGATCTTAGCGCAGGTGAAAACCTGAATTTCGCGCTGGTCGGTATAAGCCACCCCGTGCAAAGCACAATTGGCATCCTGCTTTAAGGTTGTTTGAATGCTACTTTTAGGTTCGCTGCCAAATCTTTTAGCGCTATAAGTCAGAGCTTGCTCTAATTCAGCTTTTAAGGCTGCTTGATCCGAAGCAGAATAGATCTTTTCGGCATTCTGAAGCTCTAAAAGACCTGTAGGTTGAGCAAAGGGTTTGGAAGCGGGAGCCATCACGGGCCAAGCGGGCCAGGCTAAATTAGCGAGAAAGGTCTGGGGCATTGCCCATTGCGGTGCAAGCCGCGAGCGAGCAAGGGGTTTATGCCCCATAGCCAGCCCTATAATGAGGATAATCAACAACAATGGCCCAAGGGCAGCGCGGGAAAAAGCGGGCAAACGCATAGCGACTCCTCGGTAAAAGCTAAGGCAAGGTTAGAGACTCTAGCAGAAGGGCATTTTGACCATCATTGGGTGCATTTTCTGGCAACTGAGCTTTGAGCAGCAGCCGTGAAAAGTCCTTTGAATGATAGAGCCCAAGCGCCAACCAGTATTTCCCTGGCGCTAAATTCGCAGGTAAAGGCAGTGAATGATGTTGGGAATAGTAATGCAAAGGTTGCCAAAGCGAGGTTGGGGCACGGGGGCCGCCAGGTTGCAGATCAGCCTGCGCGATTAGTTTCCCGTTTTGATCAAGCAGGTGAATGAACAAGATTACGTCATCAGTGAGCAAAGCCCTACTTTGCCATTGCGTTGTTAAGGTAAACAAGCCAGTTCGCTTTAAGGCTGTGCTATCTAAATCATAACCGATCAGCCGAATCGCATCGCCAAAGTCAGCCGTGATTTGATGCGTGGTTGGGCGCGGTAATTGATAGACAAAAGCATAGTCAATCTCGTGAATTTGCACTGTTTTCACTAAGGTTCCCTGCTTTTGGGCTAAGGCAAATACATCTGAATAATTAGCTCGCTGTAATTGATTGATGTAAAAAACCACGTAATCTAGTTTTCCAGGGACAATCGCCCAGCCTAATTCCATTGCTGGCGTGCAAATATAACGCTGTAAGACTAATTCATACCAAGTCCCTACCGCATAATCGCAGCCGTTAGGCTGTTTTTCAATATATTCCCCGGCCTGTTCCAAGCCTTCGCCCCAGCCCACAAAGATCGCCCGCGCCGCCGTGCGTCCTCCGCCCAATAAAGGGTTGTAATAAGCTAATTCATAAGGGTGATAGAACCACAAATTACCAATTGTCCCTAATCCAATTAGCCCTAAAGCTAAATTTTGACGTTTAGCTAATCGTGGACAACATTGAACAAACCTAATTAACCCTAATGCTGCGGCAAAATCAAGAATTGGAAAGACTGGTAAAAGATAGCGATCAAACTTTTTAGGGGGAATAGTCAGCATCAAAGTGAACAAAAGCGCAAAAGCTATCAGCAAACTCAGCGCTTTTGCTACTTTCTCGCGGCGCATGAGGGGTAAAATAAGCAACAAAATGCCAAGCATGGCCCATGGCGTAAGGCGTAAAACGATGGCTACAGGATAATGAAGCGGACCAGGGTCGCCAACAGATTGTCCCAAAAAGAAATTGCCCCACTCGTGTGTAGCTCCACCGTTGCCTTTGGCTTCCTGAAAGATGCTTAATCCCGCTTTCAAAGGGTCTACCCAAGCAGCGGGCCAGAGGACAAACCAGACGCTAATCGCAATGCTACCCCAAAGAATGAGTGCAAAAAGGTAAGTTAGCTGAGAATTTAGTCGTTTTCTCTGACTTTGGCAGTGAACTAGGGCAATTAGGCCAAGCATGGGAATGAGAATCACGGAAGGAGATTTTGTTAGAAAGGCTAATCCACCTGCAATTCCTGAGCAAATGAGATATTTCCAATGGATTTCTTGGGCGTAATTTTCCTCGTCAAACTTAAAAGCCAGCAAAGCTGTGAGCAAAGTCAGCATTATAAAGGTTGTCAAAAGTGCATCTACATGCAAGATTTTGCTGTGCGCGACTAGAAAGGGATCAGTTGCCCAAAGCAGAGCTGCGACGCTTGATAAACGAACGTTTATCAAGCGTCGCAATAAAATATAACTTAAAGCAATACCAAGCGCAGTTATAATTCCTATTGGCAATCTTAGAAGATATAAATAGAGAGAAAAGCTGTGTTTTGAAATTCTCAATAGCTCATTAGGTTTCTCAAGATATTTGGCAAGCACTCTGTACAAAGCAGGCTCAGGCGCAATTTGGCGATGAAGCATTGCACCCATAGCGCCAAGCCACATCGTTGTTACGCCAGGATGCCCAGTGAGATTTGTATCCGCAAAATGCTGCTTTTCAAGTGCAAGAATGAAATTCTCTACTCGTGGTGACCAGTGTCTAGCTTCGTCTGAAGTCCAAAAATCTCCATTTGCAAAGATACGGGGTACAAGAGCAAGAATGAAAATGCAAATTGCAAGCATTGCTGAACGCGACATGGGAAAACTCACTTTACCAATAAGTGTTCAGAAAAGTGCGAAAAACAACCGACTGGGCAAAAAAAAGCGTGAGATATAAACCTGCGCGCCAAATTTTTTCGTTCTGACTCTGGCCTTGCCACACATAATGGGCAAGCAAAACTGCAAATAAGGGATAGGTAAAACCCCAAATGCGCTCTGTCTCTCGAATAAAAAGCCCACTTAACCACATTCCTGTAACTAAAACAACAATGCTTATTGCTAGTGTGTCTAGGCTATCATGCTTTCGGTAGTTTTGAAAAGCCTTTTGCACTTGAGGAATGATGGCCGTTAAGCCCCAAGGTGCAAGATAACAGGCGAAAGGCGGAAGATTTACGCCAAGAAAATAGACATAGAAAGCAAGCGAAGGCTCAGTGGCGAATACTCGCGCATTGTTAGCGGTTGCTTGAAGCGCAGCCTGAAGGATATTGAAACCAGTGAAACAATAGAGCAAAAGATAGCTTGTGCTAAGGGTAAAAGCGACGATTCCTGCTTGTTTAAAGGTTTGGAAATAGGTTTTTTGGCGCAAAAGGGCCAGAATAACTACAGTTAAGCCAAAGAAGAAAATTTGAGTCGTCGCGTAGGTAAAGAAAAGACCAATTGAAAGCAGAAATCCAGCCAGCATAGCTTTTTTTGATTGAGCATTTGGTTCTAAAGCAAGCAAAAAAGCCATTGCGGCCCAAGCATTAACCGCGTTAAAGATGCCATCCATTGAAGTAACACTATAGACTTGATAGCCTGGCATCACAACTAGCATTGCGCCCGCAAGCAAACCAATTTTTCGTCCCCCGAAATAGCTTCCAAACCAATAAGCGGCCAGCACACCTAAACTGCTCAAAACGATAGCGACCCAAGTTGCAGGCCCAAAACCTGCGCCAAAGAGCCTTTCAACGAGCCAAAGGAGTAAAACACTCCCAGGTGGGTGATTACTGTTGTGCCAAGCCAGCGTCGGCGATAAGGCGACATATTGCCCCAAAAAAGAAATGGGGTTTTTCACTAAGGGCACGTCGTGAATATAATCTGAAGGATTATTGCGAAAAGTAAGAAACAATGAATCCCAGCCGCGCACCGAGGTTTTTAGTAAAATCGGTAAAGCTATGGCCCCAAAAAGAATTATCCCAAGTTCAACAGCACGAAAAGCCTTTTCTTTTTGCAAATAAATGAGAATTAGAGCAAGCCAAACACTAAAAAAGAGAAGAGGAATGATGACAAGAGGCGTAAAACCTGGCCAAATTCCCGCTTTGAGCGGCCAAACTCCATGGTGACCATGAACTTCTTGCATCAGAGCTATGGCAGCCCAAAGAATGAAGCTCCAGAAGGCTATAGCGAGAAAATCACGGATTAAAAGCGAATACTTCGCCCAATTACTAAACCTTTTTCCTAGCAAAAGCACAAGAATTAGCGTAAGAGTACCAATGATGGGCACTAAACTACGAATCAAGCCAATTCCAGGTGGAATGATTCCTGTAAATAAACCAAAGCTAAGGGTTATAGTAGGGAAAGAGATGAGCAATAAAGCGTGCAAAGCAGATAAGCAAGCCAAGCGAAAGGCCCAAAATAAGAGGAACGCAAGCGCCAAGTTGAGCAAAAATTGGCCAATGGCCGGCCTTACCAGGCTTACAGTTGGATTTTGAAGCCTAAAACCTTGCCAAGGTACACCTAAAAGGCGTGGATCATTGGGCAATTTCACGGTTTGGCTGGCAAGAGTTAGCCAAAAATCATCGTTGCTTCGCTTTTGGGAAAGTAAAACGTGGTAAAAACGCTTTTGGGGATAAAGGGGCAACGCGATAAATGCTAATTCTCTTTTGTCAAACAGCGTTACTTCGTTAATTCCAAGTGGTACAGCACCTTGCCCCAGCAGCGTAAGGCTAAAAATCCGCAAAGTCGCTGCACCGACCTGCTCTAAGCGAATTTCACCAGAGCCATTTGTCCAGCGAAAAGCCCCTTGATCACTCTGTTCAACTTGGTGAAAACCCTCAAAGGCTTGCGGTAATTCATCATTCGCTGTAACTACTAAAGGCCAGCGGCTCTGATAGCCTCCAAGCGTCGTAAGCAAGATAAGCGCCAAAAGCGAAAGGTGATAGCTGATTTCACGAATAAGCTTTGATTGAAAGTGCATAAAAGCTATGGATTCCCAACTGAAACGTTTGCCAGATTAAAACTAAGCCTTCTTTGGCTACCTGAATCTTGCACCAAATTAGCATTTTCTAAACTAGTCAATTCGATTCGATTTTCGCCAGGCTGTAAAGGAAAAAGAAAATTTATGCGCCGCTTCCAGCCTAGCGGTAGCGCAGTTTTGCCGAGCAATTGCCCTTTTGATTGGATTTGAAGGGTGCGAGATTGGGCAAAACTAAAAGTATCAAATTGCACTCTTGCTTGCTTTTGCCCACGGGAATAGACTAAAATTGAGCCTTTAGTTCCGATTGCCCAGCGAAATGGCACAGGCGAAGCTGTCGTTTCAAGGTTATACCACTCGTTTGGCGCAAGGGTCCAATAAGGTTCTCGGATTTTTTCTTGCAAAATCTCATAAGCTCGCAGAACATTATCTTCATAAACAGGTAAACTATGAACAAATAAGAACTTTTCTAATTTCTCAACAGCGCTTTTACGGGCATTCCCAAACTCTTGTTTATAGAAAACCACATAACGTACATTTTGGCCGCGCAAAGCCATTTGCACCGCTTCAGCATCATCTTTTTGCCCAACATCTTGGAAATTTGGAACGACTTGCAGCAAGGGGCCAAAAAGTCGCGCCCGCCGCCAAGGATGCCCCTTTGGCCGCGCAATTTGGCCCCCAAAAATAGGTTTTTGATGATACGTTTGGTAAAACATAGATTTTGAATCAAGGTCTGGAATCTCTAAAATGGCATATTGCGCTCCATCTTGGGCAATTTTTTGGTAAAATGGCGAAACTTGATCTTTTCCAACCGCAGTTAAGGCAAATGGTCGCGGCCAAAATTCAAACAAAAGCAACAAGCTTGTAAACAAAAAGAGCGAAAGATATTGCTTTGGCAAATGCTGCCTTAATGAATGTAGGCCTAAACTTGCTAAAATCGCTAAAGCTAACATTACTACAGAAACAAACCGACTGGGAATACGGTGCATGCTCATCAAAGGTAATTGGCGAAAGAGTAAATAGGGCAAAGGAATAGGATGCTCTGTTTCAGAGCTATTTTGGCCGTTGACCTGAAGATAGGGGCCAAGAGCAAGAACAAAAAAGACCAAGAAGATTAGAATGAAAAGGCTACTCCGCGAACGCGAGTCGAAAATCCCAAAAATAGCTAAAATCAGTGGGATGGAGCCTAAAGTTGCAACGCCACCTGCCACAAACTTGGGTGTTAAGTGACCATAAAAAATACTGCTGGCCCATTCGCCCCAGAAAGGGTGAAAAATACTGGGCAAGAAAAAGGATATTAAATCGGTGGAATGCACGATGCTATGATCTAAACTTCTTAGAGCATAAGGTTCTTTCGCCATTTCGCCAAACATTGGCAGCAAAATCGGCGACAAAATGAGCGTAAAAGATGCTCCCACAAAAGCCAAATTTTTAATCAGCGTTATTCTTTCGCGCCAAGTCGGTAAAATCCCCAATTCATGCAGCCCTACTAACCCTGTAAGCAGAAGAGCATAGGCTGTATAATGCCAATCAGTAAGCGCGATCATGAAGAGAAAAAGCGCTGCCAGCAAAAGAAAACGTTTTCTTTCGTGTAAACCCTTCAATAAAGCAAGCAAATAGAAAGGAAACCACTCTAAAGAGAGCATAAAAGGTTGCCCAGCCTTGAGATGATAAGCCATATAGGGGCTAAAGGCATAGATAAGCCCCGCTAGAAAGGCTGCGCTTCGCTGTTTCGTCAAGTGCCAGGCTAGACAATATGCGCCCACCCCAGCCATCGTGAAGGCAAAATAATTCATTAAATTATAGGCCACCGTTGGGCCAAAAACCATTTGCAACGGGAGAGAAATTAGCCCATTTAGCAAATTGTAGGTATGGAAAAACAACGGAAGCCCAAAGGGATAGTGAATAAATGAGGCTTGAAAGGGGTTTTGGTGGAGCTTAACGACTGCTTCGTAAGTCCACCAGAGATTCCAATAGTTTTGTAAAGCGTCGGCTTGATGATCACCACCAATCGCGTCAGTAAGATGCAAAAGCGTGGGGAAAGTAAAAAAGAGTGTTAGTCCAAAATAAAGAGGGAAAACAAAGCCGTGATCCCGCAGAAAAGCCCAGATTTTAGCGTAATTTGGCACTTTAATCCTCAATATAGCGCAATTCGCCACGCCGCTCTAGCCAGGCAGCAGCTAAAGCAATGCCTCTTGGATAAGGATCCTTAGGATTGAGAATGTGTAAGGGAGCATTTAATTCAATAATTTGCGGTTTTAATGCTATTCCTTGCTCTTTTCCTACAAATTCTTGCGCTGGAAGCGGGACAACAAAACGTTGCCAACCTTTATTTGGGTGCAAAATTTGCAAGGGCTTATTCTGATAAACTAATTCCACAGCTATGTTGGGTAATTCAGAACGTAGCTCAACAATGAGGGTATCTGCTTCAGGAAGGTTAAAATGAATTTGGGCTTTCTCTTGGGTTGTCCAACGGAAGGTATGTTCATCTTGGATTTGCAAAGAAGAGAAGCCACGAAGAAAACCTGTCGCTGGCGCAGCAATATCCAGTCTTGGCCCCGTATCAGCAGGGAGGTTGTGCCAAGCCCATTCATAGAGTTGATTGTTTTCCCAACCAACCGCAATAATGTCTTCTAGCGCTTTTTGAGCATCTATCTGCTTACCCATTTGCCGATAGAGATCAATCCGTTGCAGATTGAGAAAACAGTTTTGGGGGGCTTGCTCGGCGGCTTGATTATAGGCGGCTAAAGCACCTTCAAAGTCATTCTTCGCTCGCCGAAAATCACCTAAAGCTCTATAAGGAAGATAATTAGCAGGATTAACCTTGATTGCTCGCTGAATCATTGCTTCGTTATTTGTAAGATGAGCAAGGCTTAACCAAAATTCGCTTTGCAAGAAAGGTAAATAGGCCTTGGCTGCGATAAGAAGGAAAAAACAAAGGTAGCTAAATCCTAACGCTATTCGGTGCTGAAAAGCAAAGGTTTTTAATTGTTGCCAAAAAAAGCGTGGGTGGGCTAGGGGCAAAGCGGCATAAATAAAGAATGGAATGAGAAGAGGTAGTCTAAGCCGTGGATGCCCCAGCGAAACAGCGCTAATCAATGTGCCATAGAGCGGCCAACCGAGGAGAGTCAGACTTAATTGCTTTGGTTTCGCTAAAAAGACCCCACTAATTGCCAAAAGCATTAGAAAAAGATACTCTATATCTGAGATCAGCGCAAAAGCCAATGAACTTTCGTCTAAAGTTATCCCAATGGGCGCATTAGCCACGAAAAGGCGTGTCTCAAGCTGCCAGAGCGAGACGGTTTTATAGCGGAGACGGGCCAAAAAAAGTTTAGGATGCTGCGTGATATTCGCCCAAGCTCGCTGCAAAGCTAACTTTTGGCGGTCTGCTGAATTAGGAATCGTTTTATTCCAGACCAATTGAAGGTTCCGCTCCTCAGGTTCGCGCAGATTTCCTAACCAAAAACTAAGGCCTCCATTAGTATCTATCAAAACAAAGCGCTGATAAACTGCATAATTGCGAATTGTCCAGGGAGTGATAATTAGCAGAAACCCTAAGCAGAGGGCTAAAGAGCGTTTAAGCGGTAAAAAAGAGCGTTGAAAAGGTAGAATGGCCCAAAGGAGGAGGAAAGGTAAAGCATAGAGACCAACGGGGCGCGTTAGCACGGCTATGCCCCAGACTACGCCGCCCCCAAAAAGCCAGCGGCGCGGCATCCCTTTCTGGCGGGCAATTTCAAAGAGCAGTAGCGCCAGCGCGGTGAAGAAGATAAAAAGCGTTTCGGAGAGCATTTGGCTGGCATAGCTGGCGTAGGGGAGAAAAAGCGCCGCCAGCAGCAGCGCAGCTAAACTTGCTCTCTCGCTGTTAAAAAGTCGTTTTGTAAACTCAAAAAGAATTAGTAACGTGGTAAGGCTCACCAAAACTTGAAAAAGCATGGCTAAAGGAAGATTCACGCCCACCAATGCGAAGATACTTGCAAGAAAGAGCGAAGTTACGGGTGGCCGCAGCCACTGGCCATCATCATAATAATCGCCGTGCAGCAAGAGATGAATTGCGCCACGGTAGTATTCGTCTTGGTCGCCCGCATAGACTGTGCCTGTTGCCCCCTGGTCGGCCCAGAGCCAGAGCCGCAGCGCAAGAGCTACCGCTAGAATTGCAAGCTTAGACAATAAATATAAGGCAGAATGGTCAAATGCCACTTTAAGGGAGAGCTTTGAAGCCATAACGCTAGGGTAGCACACGGCTGCCGCCTTGTCAAAAAATAAAAACCAGCCGACGGCGCTTCAACTTGCCAGGTTTCGTTGTTTCAAGTTCTAGGCGCTAAGAAAGCTTGGGCCCATTTTAGGCGACTGGCAGCCGTGTGCCAAAAACCGTGCCATAGAAAAGTAGATTGTTTTGCCAATCTGGATTATCATGGGACATAGCTGCCCATGGTCTGCGGCGGCATAGAATGTGGAGAGTCAGCAGAATTATAGCCAACACTGAGAAAGGGCCCGATACAATGAAGGTTCAAATCTATCGCCAGGCGAATAAAACAGCAATTCACCCGGACAATCTTTTTCCCATGCACTTCAAAGATGGCACTGATTTATTCCTTGATACCGAAGATGTGCTAATTGAAGAACAAACGACAGAAGAAGCCGAAGACATTGTTCATGAGGTTTTCAATGATTCAGTCTTCTTCCCGTGGCAAATTTTAGACTTTGAACTCCGCGAAGCGAAACTCTTTGTGGGGGATTGGGAGGCCATGGTGATTGACACTTTGGAGGCGGCGGAGGTGGTGGAAGACCCTAAACAACAATTTGAGCGCGGCGAAATTATCGATCTTATGTGGTTGTTTGCGGGCCCTGTGGGAATGCCCCTTTTCGTGGCCAAGGAAGATTATAATAAGTTGATTGCACGCCATCAAGATGCCTAAAACTGACCAATTAAGCTGAATTCAAAACTTAAAACAAGTCCACGGATCTTTGAGGAATAGGCTAGAAGATTTTTTACCCAAGGGGGGAGTTTTGGGGCTTCCCCCTTGGGTAGCAACGTATAATTCAAGCCCAACTTTTGCTTAGATATTGAGAGAGGTAAGCCTGCTTATGCCTGAATATACCCTCAAGACGCTTTTTCTCGCCACCTGGGCCTTAATCTTAATTATTCGGGCCCCGTTCGCAAGTAGCTGGCAACGCCACCGCAACCCCATTACCGACAACCGCTCCTCACCCCTCGATACCTTTATGATCTTTTTTGCCTCGCTAGGCTATATTTTCCTGCCCTTTAGCGCCTTATTTACGCCTTGTCTCTCCTTTGCAAGTTATCAAACAGAACCCTGGGCCACCAAATTGGGGCTAACGATTTACACCTGTGCTTTGTGGCTTCTTTGGCGTTCACACCTTGACCTTGGCCCAAACTTCTCGCCCAAACTCGAAATCCAAACCCAACAGACCTTGATCATGCAAGGTACTTATAAGGTCATTCGGCATCCAATGTATGCTTCGTTTGGCTTGGTCGGCATTGCCCAACTCTTTCTGTTGGAAAACTGGATCGCGGGGCCAGCAGGGCTAATCTCCCTTCTCCCCCTTTACTTCTTCCGCATTCCCAATGAAGAGCGCATGATGCTCGACCATTTTGGGGAAGCCTATCAAGAATACTTGCGGCGAACCAAGCGGGTAATTCCCCGTTTTTGGTAATTCTCGGATGGCTCTTGAAAGGAAGCAATTGGATAGTATGAACCCCCCTCCTCTTTGGAATCAGCGGCTTTAGCCGTTGCCTAGACCGCTGGCTAAAGCCAGCGAATTCCAAGGCGAAAGGTCGAGAAGGTTCTTGAAGAAGCGGCAGTTGGGGCTACTTTACAAATCTGGGACATGAAGCCCTTTGATCTTGGAATCCACTTGCGGTTGTTGAGCCTACCAAAGCATAACCCTTGATTTGGGCAACGGCTAAAGCCGTTGATTCCAACACAACACAGAGGAAGGGAGATTTAGGGCCGAAGTATAGATCCTTTGTAGCCCTTTGGCCACCGCTTCGGCGGAGTAGTCTCGTGCAAGGGCCAGCGAACGTTCGCCGCACTGCGCTAAAGCATTGGGGGAAGTCAAAAGGCGCGTAAGGGCATGGGCCAGCGCAGCTGCGTTTCCTGTAGGAAAGATAAGGCCGCAGCTATACCTTGCCACCAACTCTGCGGCTCCTGCCCCATCGCTAATCACGGTTGGGGTTCCTACCGCTCCCGCTTCAATGACCACGCGATTCAAACCTTCTAAGCGGGAAGGGACAACCAAAAGGTCGGCTGCGGCAAGGTATTGCTTTATCTGGGGTAAGGGAATGTGGCCCATGAAGGTACAATACTTTGCTACTTCCAACTCTGTAGCCCGCTTTTGCAAGAAGGTCAAGTAATCTCCTTTCGCAGGGTCAGCGCGACTGGGGCCAATGAAAGCAACTTGAACCTTTCCTAGCTTCTTGAGCATTTGCGGGAGCGCTTCCAGCAACAATTCTGGAGCCTTGAGAGAGATCAATCTTCCCACGCAGACTAAGAGGGGAGAAGTATCCCAATGGTGTTGGTTAGCTAAGGTTTTTCGCCATTTTGCCCGATAGGTTGCCAAAGGTAGCTCTACGGGAGGGAAAGAAGTATCCGCAATGCTGACGGCTAAAGGGGTCATTCGCTGCGGATTGGCTCCATACTTTGTTGCAAGCCTCCCAATCAAGCGAGAATTAAGCCTTAGCCAAGTAGCCCGCCGCAAAGCTAAACTGATGAGGGAGCGGGGGAGAAGGTATTGCCCATAGCCATACCTTTGACCTGGTAAGCGAAAGAGATCGCCCCCCGTCGTCGTGATTAAGTAAGGGGTTTGCACAAAGGGGGAAGCAAGGGCCGCTACTGCACCCAGCGGGAAAGTTCCCTCAACGTGAATCAGGTCATACTTCCCCCCTTTAGCGATTTGGAGATAACCACGGAACATCGCGGGAAAATACTCGTAATGCAGCAGGGAAGCAGAAAGGGGGGCGAGAAAGCGTTCAAAAAGATTTTCCCCTTGCACCAAGCGGTAGACCCGTTCGGTGCCAAAACCCTTTCCCCACCCACCTTTCCCGCCTGCTCCCTTGCGCGTCGTGAAGCTCAAAACGGTTACTTCAAGCCCTAGCTTCTGAAGCTCCCGCACAATTTCTCCGTGGGTCTCATTGCTCATAAATTGCGGGCCATAGCGGGGAATAACATAGAGAAGGTGCATCGGTTAAGGTTTTCCTTCCCCAAAGTTAGGCTTGAGAAGGTAAAGCATAACGGCCTGTTGCGGGGCATTAGGGAGCGGAAATTGTTGCACCGTCTCTGTCACTTCAGTAAATGGGTAGAGAATACGAATTGGAACGCGCTCATCTAGCTTGACGGGCTTTCCCAGCCCCACTTTGGCCGCACTCATCTGAAGGTAAATTTTTAGCTTCTGAAAGTTCGTTAATTCTAAGTGAGGTTTGGCTTCACTCAGATTCTGGCTGTAAAAAGTGATATAATCAGCAATTTCAGGCAAATCAATCAGATAAGAAATTTCCTTATCTCGTAGATAGCGATCTAATTCTCGCTTTTCTAACACAGGAATTATCTCATTATTAAGTTTACCATCAATGTTTAGTACAATATGTTCGCTATAATATTGAAAAACCCCCGAATTAAGGGCGGCCAAGCGCGCATCTGGCGGCAGATTCTGGGCAATCCAACGCGCAGCATTGTAAATCGTGGGCTGGCTGAGGTATGGTGCATGCAATAAAGTATTTACAGCCGAAAAGTTAAGCAAACAATTGAAAGCAATCAGGCAATTTACTGAAATAAGCATCAATTTTGTTTGAAGCCCTGATTTTAGCTGTTTATTCAGCACGCAACAGAGCAAAAGAATGATAACAAAACTTACGCCAACATAATAACGTGGTAAACCTTGTTGCTGAAGATAGCTGTAGTAGAAAGTTAGCGTGAAAATATAGATAAGTTGGGGACTAAGATTCTTACGTTGGTTGGGTGAAAGCAGAAAAATCGCAAGAATCAGCAAACCGCAACAAAGAAAAAGGAGCCAAGAAGGGGCCCATGTCAGATCAAGCGCGGTTTGATGCGCGATAATCTGGAAACCACTGGTGAAAGCGAAAGATTCCCGATAACTGTGCAAATAGGCTAAGGCGCGGCCACTACTTGGTGTCAAATGCCCAAAAACCACGAGATTATGAGCAAAATAGGGTAATAAAAGTAGCCCAGTTCCCAAACCATAGCTTATACTCTGTTTGGGAAATTGTTTTTGCTGAATTTCATTCCACAAAAGATATAAACCCAGACTTGTAACAGCGATAAGATTATCCAAACGAGCAAGAGTCGCTGCAGCAGCCAGAAAACTTAGAATTAAAATCTCTTTTAGGCTTGGTTTTTGGGTTTCAAGGCCATACCACCAAAGAGTCAGAAGCAAAAGTAACGCAAGAGAGGTTTCCATTGCGTTGACAGTCTGCGAAATGAGCAATGGGTTGAGCGAAAGCAGGGCTAAACCTGCTAAAGCAAGGGGGCGCTGGGCAAATTTTCGGGCTAAACTGTAAAAAGGAAGCAGAGCCAAGCCACTAAAAAGCGCGCAAAGCACCAGATTAGCCCGAAAACCGAAATCCAAATCTGTGTTAAAGAGATAAGGTAATGCACCAAAGCTCAAAGGATAGAGCGGATGGAAGCCATTTGTCGGGGATAGCCCATCGGCTGTGATCCCATGCCCTAAGGCCCAATGCCGCGCAATACTTGTTACCATCCAAGCATCATCGGGTAAAAGAGTAAGCAAAAGGGATAAAGGCATTGAAGCAAAGGCTATTCGGAGGCTAAAGCCTAAGCCGATGATGATAATCTCTGGTAAATACTGTTTGAAAAAGGTTAGCTTCATTTTCAATTGCTTTTGAACTAAAATTTCTACTTTATAAGCGAGATAGACTCCACGGCCAAACTAATTTCGCGCCGTGAGCCAGGGTCGAGATCGGCGGGCGCAGTCAGGCGGATTTCGTGTTGGCCTGGCGAGAGCGTAACAAAGAAAAGATAAGTGCGAAAATGACGTTTTACCTCTATTTTTCCCACTAAATGCTGATCAACAAAGATATTTGCAGCACGAAAATCCTTCAAACTTTCCATTTTTAATTGAAGTGCAAAAGTCTGGGTTTGCTTCTTCGGATTAACGACATAGAAAACCCCTTCTTGGCTCATCCACCGCCAGAGCCGCTTGTTTTGATATTCAATATATGACCAACCTTCGCCAAGAAAGAGAAATGGCGAAACTTCTGTGTTAGGAATGTTATAGATGATGATATTTTCTGCAATTTGGGCAGGCTTGAGACCAAAGAAATCCTCGATAATTGTCTTTGCACAGCTTCTTTGTTTAAGCGATAATTGCTCAGAATGCAGAATAATTTGAGTAAAACCATAATAGGCTAGAGCTTGCCGCGCAATAAGTGCATTGTTTGGCACAATATCAGCCATTTCGCAGGTCAATTTCGCCAGTTGTCCAATCAAAGGAGCGCCACGAGCTAGAGGATAGGCAGGCGGGCGAGCGACGTAGCCGCCAATTATCGGGCGCTGGTGCGTCATTTGAGCCTGCAACGGTTCACTTTGGTAGTGAAGTCCACTTGGATTGAGAGGCACAAGCAGCAACGCTCCCTGTTCTGCACGCAATTTTGCATAGATTGACGGCGTGTTATCTGCGAAAATCTGCATTGATGGTGGCGCAGTTTCAAACAAACCAATCGCAAACAAAGTGCTAAAGAGCATTAAACGCTGCCGACCATGTAATTTTTCGCTGATAGCTTGAGTTCCAAAGGCCCCAATAACTGCAAGTGGGACAAGGGCAACATCTGTAATTATAGATAAACGATGACCAAAATTGATTCCAGGGATTTTTGAAAGGATAAGATAGGGGAGGGGTAGGCTTGTATCATAGCCATTGATCTGCAAACTTGGGCCAAGTGCATAGATTAGCAATAGCCCTGCGGCCATTCCCCAGCTTTTTGTTGCTTTCCAACGCAAGATTAGCCCTAAAGCGATGAGAATTAAAGCAATATATCCTGGAGTTACAACCCAATTTGCACTATTTGGGTGCAAAGATTGTTGATAGGCGAAGATATTTGGGCCCCAAAGGGGATGATGTACACTTGGCAAGACAAAATCGAGCAAATCAACGCGGAAAAGCGCGGCTTGTCCTTTCCAATGCAAGGCTTGAGCTTTTGCTTCAGTCAGACCAGCAATAAAACCGTGAATGAGCGGGGATAGAAAGAGAGTCAAAGTGGGTAATGTTACAAACCAGGGGCGAAGCAAGGGCCAAAAAGAGCGTTTAAGATAGATTTGCCAACAAAGAACAATTAGCGTAAATAGAGCTATCGCTAAAGTATGATACCAATTCGCATAAGCAACGAGTGCAATAGATAACGCCAACAGTAAGCCCTTACATAAATTTGGGCTTTGCACTGTTTGCCAAAGAATTAAAAGATAAAGAGCTACCCATTGTAATGCAACATGTTCCAATTGCCCATCTAAAAAACGCGAAAGATGCGGGGGCGCAGCCTCAAGAAGCAAACCCGCCGCCAGCGCCCCCGCCTGCGACGCGCTGACCCGCCAAGCCAAAAGGTAGGTAAACCACCCACTAAGCGCAAAACCCAGAATAGAAGCAACTCCATACGCAATTAGCGGGTTTGTTAGCATCAAAATCGGTAAGACAAGTAGCGAATTCGTGAAGGTAAAGGTTTGAAAACCCAATGGCACACCTTCTGGCCAAAAAAGCAAATCGGTGTAAAGTGGGTTTTTGCCTTGCAAAAGCGCAGTTTTTGTCCACCAAAGATTCCATACTTTTTGCCAACCATCAGCTTCGGCAATTGGCCCACCAACAACCGCTTTGTCAAGCAATATCGCTTGGGGCCATGTCAGCCAAATTGCAAGAATCAAGAAGAGACCAAAAGCTAAAAGATGAATAAGGCTTTGTTTTTTCAAGGGAGTTGTGTGATTTTTACAGTTTCAACCGCCAGACTAAGCTCGCGGGCGATTTGCAGATCGGGGTCGGGGGATGTTGGGGCCGTCAAACGAATTTCGTGCTGCCCCTTTTCTGCTCTCACAAGCAGCGAATAAACACGAGTTGCTCCAGAAGAAACCATTATTTCGCCAATAGCACGCCGATCTATCTCTATTGCTACAGGTCGCTTTTGTTTATAACTTTCGATTCGTAAATTTATAGCGAAATAGTGAGCTTGATCAGTAGCATTGACAAGATAAATTTCGCCTTTTTGCTTCATCCACCGCCAAATATGCTGCTTATCTAGCTCAAGAAAATTCCAACCATCGCCCAGAAAAACAAAAGACTG